>ERZ651776.4190-NODE-4190-length-13545-cov-32.596302_pt1 | contig 13545 bp, 11 predicted proteins | sample MGYA00514761_ERZ651776 | MGnify/ENA metagenome assembly ERZ651776 | reverse complement strand
GTAAATTGTAATGGTAAAATTCCCATCCCTATTAAATTGGATCTATGAATACGCTCAAAACTTTCAGCAATAACTGCCTTAACACCTAATAATTTTGTTCCTTTCGCAGCCCAATCTCTTGATGAACCGGTACCATATTCTTTACCTCCAATAACAACTAAATCAGTTCCTCTTTTTTTATACTCAACAACGGCATCATAAACAGGCATTACTTTTTCTTCTGGATAAATTTTTGTAAAGCCTCCTTCAGTTCCTGGTGCCATTTCATTTCTAATTCTAATATTTGCAAACGTTCCTCTCATCATTACTTCATGATTTCCTCTTCTTGATCCATAAGAGTTATAATCTTTTGGCAGAATTTGATGTTGCATAAAATATTCACCAGTTGGACTTTCTTTTTGGATATTTCCTGCTGGTGAAATATGATCAGTTGTAACCATATCCCCTAAAATTAATAAAGGTCTTGCATCTTTAATTTCTTTAAATCCCTCAGGTTCATCTGGTAAATTATCGAAGAAAGGAGGTTTTTTTACATAAGTTGATCCTTCGTCCCAATTATAAATACTACTTTCTTCTGTTTTAATTTTTTGCCATTGACTAGGTCCCTCTGAAACATTTGAGTATCTTTGAATAAACATTTCAGCATTTAAAGATTGCTTCAGAGTATCTTCAATTTCTTTATTTGATGGCCAAATATCTTTTAAATAAATTTCATTTCCATCTTTATCTTTACCAAGAGCATCTTTATATAAATCTACTTCCATGTGACCAGCTAATGCATAAGCAACAACTAATGGAGGAGATGCTAAATAATTTGCTTTTATATGAGGAGAAATTCTTCCCTCAAAGTTTCTATTCCCAGATAAAACAGAGACTGCATAAATATTTTCTTTTTGAATAGCTTCAACTATATTTTCAGGCAATGGACCAGAATTTCCAATACATGTAGTGCAACCATAGCCTACTAAATTAAATCCAAGCTTATCGAGATAGGTATTTAAACCCGCTTTTGCTAAGTAATCAGTAACAACTTGTGAGCCTGGTGCTAAAGAGGTTTTAACCCATGGTTTAACTTCTAATCCTAATTCAACAGCTTTTTTTGCAAGCAACCCAGCTCCAATTAAAACATTTGGATTTGAAGTGTTTGTACAAGAAGTAATTGCTGCAATTAAAATTGAACCATCTTTAATTTCATATTCAGTATTTGATACTTTTGAAATGGAATGATTTTTTTTATTTGTTGCATCTTCTAAAACTTTTTTAAACGAAACAGGTGCATCTGTAAGTAGAACTTTATCCTGTGGTCTTTTAGGTCCAGAAATTGTTGGCACGACCGTAGACATATCTAGTGAAATAGTATCTGTAAATTCTATATTATCACTTGCCCACAAACCTTGTTCTTTTGCATACTGCTCAACAATATCTACTGTATGTTGATCTCTCCCAGAAAATTTTAAATATTTTAATGTTTCATCATCAATTGGAAAAAATCCACATGTCGCACCATATTCAGGAGCCATGTTTGCAATAGTTGCCCTATCAGCAAGAGTTAAATTTTTTAGACCCTCACCATAAAATTCAACAAATTTTCCAACTACACCTTTATCTCTTAACATTTTAACTACAGTTAAAACTAAATCTGTTGCTGTTGTTCCTTCAGGCATTTTATTTTTAACTTCAAAACCTATTACTTCAGGAATTAACATTGAAATTGGTTGACCTAACATCCCTGCTTCAGCTTCAATTCCACCAACACCCCATCCTAAAACAGACAGTCCATTAACCATAGTAGTATGACTATCAGTTCCAACAAGAGTGTCTGGGAAAATATATTTGTTTCCTTCAAATTCTTCTGACCAAACTACTTTTGATAAATACTCTAAGTTTACTTGATGACAAATTCCAGTACCTGGCGGAACTATTCTAAAGTTATTAAATGCTTGTTGTCCCCATTTTAAAAATGAGTATCTTTCACCATTTCTTTCAAATTCTATATCAACGTTTTTTTCAAAAGAATCTGATTTTGCTGATTGATCCACTTGAACAGAATGATCAATTACAAGATCTACAGCTGATAATGGATTAATTGTATTTGGATCTTTATTTTTGTCTTTAACAGCCTCTCTCATGGCAGCTAAATCTGCTACCGCCGGAATACCTGTGTAATCTTGAAGTAAAACTCTAGCTGGTCGGTATGCAATTTCAGTGTTTGATTTTTTTGACTTTAGCCACTCTTTAATTGAATTAATCTGATTTTTATTAACTGACAAATCATCTTCATATCTTAAAAGATTTTCTAACAGTACTTTTAAAGATTTTGGTAGCTTGGAAATACCTTCCAATCCATTTTGTTCAGCTTTATTTAGAGAATAATATTTATAATTTGTATCTTGTATTTTAATATCTGAAAGTGAATTAAACGAATTTTTAGAACCTGGCTTCATTTTTTTATATATAAAAAGTTATTATGCTTAATAAAAGAAGCCCCGACATAGCATAATTAAAGTATTTAATAAATTTATCATTTGTCGCGAATTTCCTCAAAAATTTACCAATAAATGTCCATAATGTAATACTTGTTGAAGAGAATAAGAGAGCTAGAGCTACTACTTGCGTTGCATGATTCAAATAATTTTCTCCAAGCTCAACATAAGTTGAAACTACAATTATAGCTACCATCACACCCTTAGGGTTTAAGTATTGAAAAAGAAATGTTTCAATGAACTTTACGGGGTTTTCTTTTTTAATATCATCAGAAGCAGTTGAGGATGCAATTTTATAAGCTAAATAAATTAAAAAAACAGTTCCAAGGTATCTGATTACAATTTGAATGATTGGAAATAATTTAAATACGTTAATTAGTCCAATTGTTAATAAAAGAACTAAAGATGTGAATCCCAAAGTTGTTCCTAAAATATGTGGAATTGTTTTTTTAATTCCAAAATTAAAACCAGAGTAAGATGCGACTACATTGTTTGGTCCAGGTGTATAAGCTGCAACAAACCAAAATAGAGATATTGAAAATATTTCTGGATGCATTGATTAAGCTATTGGAAGACCATTTTCAGATTTCTGGGAAGGATGAACTAGTATTACTTTTCCTTCTTTATCTATTGATCCTAAGATTAGAACTTGAGATACTACACCTGCTATATTTTTTTCTGGAAAATTACATACTCCTATAACTTGTTTTCCCTTAAGATTTTCTTCATTATAGTAATGAGTAATTTGAGCTGATGATTGTTTTATTCCTATTTCTTCCCCAAAATCAACTTCGACCACTAAAGATGGTTTTCTAGCTTTTTCATTTTTCTTTACAGAGATTACAGTGCCCACTCTAATATCCACTTTATCAAATGTATCAAAGGTAATTTGTTCTTTCATATATTTAATATATAATAGCTGATAAATATGAGTACAGAAAATAATTCAGAGTTATTATTTGATAATTCAGTTCAAATTTTAACAGACTTAATAGCTTTTAAAACTATTTCTGGGCAAGATAATAGCTCATTAATTGATTATTGTGATGATATTTTAAAAAAATTAGGTGCAACATCATTTAGAACTTATGATGATGAAAAGAAAAGAGTAAATCTATTTGCTACATTAAAAGCAAAAATCTCAAATAAAAAGAAACCAATAATTTTATCAGGTCATACCGATGTTGTTCCAGTTTCAAAAGGTTGGAGCTCAGATCCTTTTACTGCGACTATCAAGGGTGATAAATTATATGGAAGAGGTTCGTGTGATATGAAAGGTTTTATTGCGTGTGCTTTAGCTTATGCGCCTATTTATTCTAAATCAAATTTAGATCGAGACATTCATTTCTCATTTACTTTTGATGAGGAAACAGCGTGCCAAGGAGCTCCGATATTAATTGAGGAATTAAAAAAAAGAGATATTAAAGATGGAATTTGTATTATTGGTGAACCAACTAATATGAAAATTATTGATGCTCATAAGGGATGCTATGAATATACAACTTATTTTGAAGGTTTAGCGGGTCATAGCTCTGCTCCACATAAAGGTGTCAGTGCTGTTGAGTATGCATCAAGATATGTGAATAAATTAATTGAGCTTAGAGAAAAACTTAAAAGTAGAGCGCCAAAAGATTCTATTTTTGACCCACCTCACTCTACTCTTTCAATTGGTGGTGTATTTGGAGGTATTGCTCATAATGTGATAGCAGATAAATGTCATGTAAATTGGGAAACAAGACCAGTTGTTAAAGAAGATGGTGTTTTTTTAAATCAAGAAATTGATAAATATGCAAATGAAGTGTTATTGCCAGAAATGAAAAAAATTTTTCCTAATGCCTCTATTGAAAAAGATATTATTGGCGAAATAGTTGGCTTTGATAGAGAGGATAAATCTGATGCTTGTGAATTAATTTCAAGTTTAACAGGTGATAATTCAAGACAAGTTGTTTCATTTGGAACTGAAGCTGGTTTGTTTCAAGAAATTGGTATTAGCACTGTAGTCTGTGGACCAGGTTCAATTGATCAAGCTCATAAAATTGATGAGTTCATTGTCTTAGATGAGCTTAAAAAATGTCTAAACTTGCTAGATGGTATTAAAGCAGAGTCTGTTTTAAATTAATAAATTGTTAACCAATACAAAGTAAATTATAATTTTAATATGTCTAAAAAAGATCCTCGAGATATGGTTGGGTATGGCTCAAAAGATAAAAAAATTAGATGGCCCAACAATGCAAGGATAGCAGTACAGATAGTTTTAAATTACGAAGAAGGTGCTGAAAATTGTGTATTAAATGGTGATAAAAATTCAGAAGTTTTTTTATCTGAAATTATAGGTGCACAACCAGTTAAAGGGAGACATATTAACATGGAATCTCTGTATGAATATGGTTCTCGCAGAGGATTTTGGAGATTGCACAAAATATTTAAAGAAAAAAAAATTCCAATTACAATTTTTGGGGTTGGAATGGCTTTAGCAAAAAATCCTCAAATATGCAAAGCACTAATGAGTTCAAATTACGAGGTAGCTTCTCATGGATGGAGGTGGATTGATTATCAAAATATTAAAAAATCTGAAGAAAAAAAACATATGAAAATGGCAATTAAAAACCATCAAAAAATATTTGGTGAACGACCTCTAGGTTGGTACACGGGAAGATGTAGTCCAAATACTAGAGATTTAGTTTTTGAAGATGGAGGTTTCTTATATGATAGCGACTCGTATAGTGATGATCTGCCTTATTGGGAGACAAGAAATAATAAAAAACAATTAATCATTCCTTATACGCTTGATAACAATGATATGAGATTTGCAACAAATCAAGGGTTCAACACTGGTGATCATTTTTATTCTTATTTAAAAGATAGTTTTGATGCATTATATGAAGAAGGTAAAACTCACCCAAAAATGATGTCTGTTGGGTTACATTGTAGAATTATTGGTAAACCTGGAAGAATACAAGCTTTAAAAAAATTTCTAGACTATATTAAAAAACATAAAAATGTATGGATATGCAAAAGAGTTGATATCGCCAAACATTGGATTAAAAACTACTCTAAATAATGTCAAAAAAAATAATATTTACAAACGGACTAATTGATTTAGCACAGCCAAGGTTGGGATCAAAAGTAATATTTAAAACAGATGATTTTTTTGCATCAGCTAAAAGAATTATTGATCCAGCAGCTCCTGTTTTTAAAGAGGGATTATTTGATAAAAATGGCAAATGGATGGATGGATGGGAGTCTAGAAGAAAAAGAACGGCTGGACATGATTATTTAATTATTAAATTAGGAAAACCAGGATCTATTTCAAAAGTTGATGTTGATACTGCTCATTTTAATGGCAATCAACCTTCCATGATTTCTATTGATGCATGTCATTCAAAGTCAAATAGTATTAAAAATTTCAAATGGAAATCATTACTTGGAAAAAAAAAGACAAAAGCTAATAGTCATCATATATTTAAAACGTCATCAAAATCAGTATTTACCCATATTAAATTAAATATATTTCCTGATGGTGGTGTTGCAAGACTAAGACTTTATGGAAGTATCTCTAAAAAAGATAATAAATTTGGAAAAAAAACAATTAATCTTGCTTCTCTTTTAGATGGAGCTTCAGTTATTGCTTGTAATAATGAACATTTTGGTAAGGCTGAAAATATTTTAGCCCCAGGAAAAGCAAAAAATATGGGAGATGGTTGGGAAACTAGAAGAAGAAGAGACAAAGGATTTGATTGGCTGATACTAAATTCTATTAGTGGCAATAAAATTGATAAAATTGAAATATCAACACACCACTTTAAGGGAAATTTTCCAAGTCATTGCTCTCTGCAAGCAGCCTATATATCATCAAAAAAATCTTCTGGTTCGATTGTTCAAAGCTCTAATAAGTGGAAAACTTTAATGAAAAAAACTACTTTAACAGCAAATAAAACACATGTGTTTATAAATAAATTAATGAAAAATGAAAAAATAAATTTTATTAAAATAAATATCTTTCCTGATGGAGGTATTTCTAGGTTTAGAATTTTTGGTAAAGCGCTTTAATGAAAATTTCAATTACTCCAAAAAATATTACTAAAGAGAATTTTTCTAAATTTGGGGATATGATTACCACAGATGGTATTAATCCAATTGAAATCAATGAGGGGTTTGCAAAAAGATTTGATGGGATAGCTAATCTTAATACCTCTAAGGATAATGGAGAGACAACTATTTGTATTTTTTCAGCACTTAAAAGATCATTTCCAATGAAAATCGATATGATGGAAAAACATCCTTTAGGTAGCCAAGCGTTTATACCAATGAAGCCAACTACTTTTTTAGCATTTGTCGCTCCTGAAGGTGACAAACCAGACTTAAATAAAATTGAGTCTTTTATTGTTCCACCTGGAATAGGTGTTAACTATAACGCTGGTATATGGCATTTTCCCTTGATCTCTACTGAAGATATGAATTTTCTAGTTGTTGACAGAAAAGGATCTGGCGAAAATCTTATTATTGAAAATTTTGATAAAGAAGAAATAGTTTTAAAATATTAAAGCCCACCACATTTCTGTAACGGGCTTTAACTAAAGTTGTTTTTTATCTTTTAGATATTGCTAAGTGAACTACAGCACCTAATGATGCTCCAATTATCCAAGCATAACCTCCGCCGCCACCTAAATTAGCGAAGAAGTCACCTAAACCTAAAACTAAGATGTTTGGCCAAACAGTTCCTACCGCAATATAACCTGAAAGAACCCAAGCTAAGATTGCTTTATGATTGAAACCACCACTATAATGATACTTAGCTTTCGGGCCAGCATCAAATAATGCATCAACATCTAATTTTTCTTTTTTAATTATGTAGTAATCAGTAATCATAATACCAAATACTGGAGCAAGAATTGCACCTAAAGTATTAACAAATGGAAATAAGCCCATTTGAGTAATAACAGCAACCCACATTCCACCAATTACAAAACCAAAACCAGCAGTTATTAGTCCACCAGTTTTAAAATTGATTTTGCTAGGCATTAAGTTCGCTAAGTCATACGCAGGAGGTATAAAGTTTGCAACCATGTTAATTCCAACTGTTGCAGCAAAGAAAGCAAATGCAGCAATAATTGTTAAACCTAAGTTGTCAACTTTAGCAACCATTTCTGTTGGACTTGAAACATACTCACCAAAAATAGCAATTGTTCCACCAGTAATCATTAAAGTAATGAAAGAGAATAAAATTACGTTTCCTACTAATCCCCATAGGTTACCTTTTTTCATTTCTTCTTCATTTTTAACGAACCTAGCAAAGTCACCAAAATTGATAACTACAGCAGCAAAATATCCAACCATAATTGAAAATACTGCTAAGAAAGCTCCAAATGATCCTAAGCCTTCAAAACCACCAGATCTTTCACCACCAGAGAATATAGTTCCAACTTCAGAAAATAATCCACCACCAGCTTTAGCCCATATAATAAGCATTAATAAAATCATGACCGCATAAACTGCAGGACCAGCAAAGTTTAAAAATCTTTTAACAAGATCTACACCTTGCCAAAATAAATAAACTTGGAATCCTGATACAAATATAAATGAAACCCACATTACACCTGTCATGCCAAGAAACATAACTTCACCTTCCATACCTGTGATTCCAGTTATTAAAAGTGCTACAGCAGTTGATGCTGCATATGTTTGTGCTCCATACCAAAACATTGCAACAAGGCCTCTGGCCATTGCTGGAAAGTTTGCTCCAAAAACACCCATACTTACACGAGCGAATACTGGATAAGGAATTCCATGTTTTACACTTGGTTTACCTGATAAGTTTACTAGCCACATTATAAAAAATCCTGCAAGAATTAATGCAGCAAATACAGCCCAACCATTTAGGCCTGAAGCTAAAAATAAAGATGCTGCCAAAGTATAACCAAATAAACTTTGAACATCATTAGCCCATACGTTAAAGATTTCAAACCATCCCCAGTTTTTTTTACTAGCTGGAGTTGGAGCCAAATCTGAGTTGTAGAGTTTTGACGATCTACCCATACTGTTCTCCCTTTTTTTGTTTTAGTTTAATTTTAATTAAACTGTTATCTCATTATTAACTGCGACATTATGGATTTTAGGGAATAGAGTAAACAAAATTTTAGACCAATCTGAGATAAAATAAATTAATCGCATTTTATTTATGTAATTTGCTATCTTGAAAACCTATTTTGATCACTGATAAAATAGCTAACTTATAGTAGTTCTAAACTATTCGTTCCAACCGCTTACTGCTTTAACCTCAAGATACTCTTCAAGCCCTAATTTTCCAGCTTCACGACCTATACCAGAATGTTTGTATCCACCAAATGGTGCATCAGGTGCTAGACCTGCACCATTTATATCAACCATTCCAGATCTAAGTTTTCTTGCAACTCTGTTAGCTTTTTCTTGATCTTGAGTTTGAATAAAATTTAAAAGTCCATAAGGAGTATCATTTGCAATTGCAATCGCTTCTTCCTCTGTCTCAAAAGGTATAATCGATAACACTGGTCCAAAAATTTCAGTTCTAGCAATTTGCATTTGATTATTCACATCTGCAAAAGCTGTTGGTTTTACAAAATAACCTTTGTCTAAACCATCAGGTTTTCCTGTTCCACCCGCTACTAATTTTGCACCTTCATCAATTCCAACTTGAATTAATGATTGAATTTTATCAAATTGAGTTTTTGAAACTACTGGTCCTATATGATCACCCTCTTTTGTTGCCACATCAACTTTCATAGAATTTGCAAAATTCTTAACTCTTTCAACTGCTTCATCATACATTGATTTTTCTACCAACATTCTTGTTGGGGCATTACAAGATTGTCCTGTATTTCTAAAACATCTAAGTGCTCCTCTTTCAACAGCCTCAGCATCAGCATCTTTGAATATAATATTGGCTCCTTTTCCTCCAAGCTCTAAACTAACTCTTTTAAAATCTTTTGCTGCATTTTCAGAAATTAGAGCTCCTGCTCTTGTAGAGCCTGTAAATGAAACCATGTTAACATCTGGATGGCTGGTTAAAGCATCACCTGTCACAGCACCATCACCATTAACTAAGTTAAATACTCCTTTTGGTAATTTAATTTCATCAATCATTTCAGCTAATATCATTGAAGATAAAGGGGCAATCTCAGATGGCTTAAGCACCATCGTACAACCAGTTGCTATAGCTGGGATAACTTTAAGACAAACTTGGTTCATTGGCCAATTCCAAGGTGTAATTAATGCACAAACTCCCTTTGGTTCATGTAAAATTTTATTATTTGGTGCGTGATCTCCTAATATTTCTTCAAATGTATATTCTTTTAATACTTTAATATAAGATTTTATATGGCTTGCACCTGTGCCTGCTTGAAGTTGAGTTGAAAAATCTATTGGCGCTCCCATTTCAAGTGAAATTGCTTGAGCCATGTCTGCCCATCTTTTTTTATAAATAGCATATAAAGCTTCTAAATATTCTAGTCTTTCTTCTTTTGATGAAAATGCCCAAGTCTCAAATGCTTTTTTTGCAGCACCTACGGCATCATTAACATCTTCAGCTCCACCTAAAGATATTACTGCACACTCTTCTTCTGTTGATGGATCTATAACTTTATAATCATTAGGTTTTTTTGGAGCAACCCATTGACCATTAATGTAAAAATTTTTTTTATCTAACATTTCTTATAACTATCCTTTCTTTATGATTTTGCAAATAGATTTGTAAGCTCGTAAACAATTGTAGCTGCAGCTAAAGAGGTTACTTCAGCATGGTCGTATGCAGGTGAAACTTCAACAACATCAGCAGAAACTAAATTTAATCCTGAAAGTCCTCTTAAGACATTTACCATTTCTCTTGTGGTCATACCTGCAATCTCTGGTGTCCCTGTACCTGGCGCAAAAGCAGGATCAAGTACATCAATATCGATTGATAAATATAAAGGATTGTCACCAACTCTTTTTTTAATTCTTTCTGCAATTTTATCCGTTCCCTCTGTTTGAAATTCATCACAGTGAATTATTTTAAACCCAAAACTTTCATCATTTTTAATATCATCTCTGCTATAAAGTGGACCTCTAATACCAACATGCATTGAAGCATCATCTAAAAATAAACCTTCTTCTCTAGCTCTTCTAAATGGAGTTCCATGTGTATAAGGTGCACCAAAATAAGTATCCCACGTATCTAAATGAGCATCGAAATGAACTAGAGCAACTGGTCCATTACATTTTTTATTAATTGCTCTAAGAAGTGGGACAGCGATGGTGTGGTCACCACCTAAACTGATTATACCACCCACTTTATTTAACAGATCGGTTGCTCCAGCTTCGATTTGTTTTATTGCTTCATCAATACTAAATGGATTACAGGTAATATCCCCAGCATCTGCGACTTGTTGAACTTTGAAGGGCTCTACATCATAACTTGGATGATAGTTAGTTCTTAAATGTCTTGAAGCTTGTCGAATACTTTGAGGACCAAATCTTGCACCTGGTCTATAACTTGTACCTGCATCAAATGGCACTCCTACAATTGCAACATCACAACTTTCCACATCCCTTAACTCTGGTAGTCTTGCAAATGTTGAAGGGCCTGCAAATCTTGGAACTTTAGTTCCACTAACAGGCTGGATAGGATTTTTGTTACGGTCTTTTTTCATTTATAAACAAAATGTACCACATTCTTTTTAAATCGAATATCATCTAAATTATATTTATGAAGGTTTTTAAGCTGGTTTTAATATCATTTTTTTTAATCACATCTGCAAATTCAAATTCTATTTACAATCTGATCAAAATACCCAATTTAGAAATCTACGAATTAAAAACTCCTAATAAACTTAAATATTTCTATGCAACAAAACCTTTTAGACTTGGGATTCAAAAAAATATTGCTTGTACTAACTCAGATCAAAAAACTTATGATGAAAAATATCAAATAATTTCAAAAAATTTAAACAGGTATTCAAAAGAATTTTTAAGAAAAATTAATCTTAGATATATAGTTATGTGTGAGAACTTATCTATCTCAGGAATAAATACAGCAGGAATTCCAGATCATATAATGAAAACACTAATTATAGATCTAAAATTTAATGAAAAATATTTTGAAAGAGTGCTTCACCATGAATTATTTCATATTATCAACGATAGTTTTAAAGAATTATTTAATGAAGATGAATGGAAAAAATTTAATAAACCAAATTTTAAATATGCAGATTGTTCTACTTGCTCAAGAAAATTAGGACTTGAGACTTATAAAGATACTAATGGCTTTTTTACTGAATACTCAATGACAATCCCATCTGAGGATATGGCTGAAGTATTTTCACATTTAATAATTGGAAATTATAAAAATTCAAATGATGAAATTCTTAATAAAAAAATAAAATTTATACAAGATAAGTTAAAAGAAATTGATAATTCTTTTATATTTTAAACATGATAAAAAAAGTAAAAGCATCACTACATGAAAAATTAATTTTAACTTTTTTAATTTTACTTGGAATTTTTGCTTTAAGTTTTACTGTTTTGGTCAATAATAAATGTTTATTTGTAAAAAGTTTTGATCCTCAAAAAATTAACTTTGAAAAACCTAATAATATTGTTGTACTTAATGCTGAATGTGGAAATGTTATAATTGAACTCTATCCTAAAATATCTCCAATTGGAGTTGAACGATTTAAAAAGTTAATCAATCTAAAAGCATATGATAATGTTGCTTTCCACAGAGTGATTAAAGACAAACTTGTTCAGGCTGGAGATCTTGAGTTTGGTAAAAAAGACCAATTAAATTATGGAAAAATTGGAACTGGCAAATCAGGTCATGGCACTATCAAATCAGAGATTGATGCTGAGTTTGATTTTAAAAAAGGTACGGTTGGTTTAGCAAGAACACTAAAATATGATACTGAAGATAGTCAGTTTTTTATAATTCTTGATGACGAACCATTATTTGAGGGTGAATATACTCCTATAGGAAAAGTTATTTATGGTATTAAAGTATTAGAAAAAATTAGATATTCTCATAGATCTGAATATGTCCTTAGACCAGACTTCATAAATACAATTAGAATGTTTAGATAAAAAATTAATTAACTAAAGGTTTACCTGTTGCAAGTGTATGCTTAATTCTATCTTGAGTTTCTTTAGTTTCAATTAATCTCATAAAGGCATCTAATTCCAATTTAAACAGATCATCTTCAGATAAAGTTTTTTCAATCGTCGTATCACCACCACTTAACACATGGGCTAATTCTTGAGCAACTTTTAATCCATGATCAAGAATAACCTTATCGTTATATAATTTTTCTAAAATCTTATTCATTTTGGGAACCACTGTTTTTCCTGGAAGGTTAAATTTTGGCTCTGATGGGGCTTTAAAATCTTCATTTTCAATTAAAATTTCCTTTGAAACCTCAAGCAAACTATTTCTATTCATAATCTTTTTATCTTCAGATTTTAAATATTTCATAGGTTCTGCCTCAACTGGTGAGGTTGCAGTTTTACCATAACCAATAATATCAAATACTTTAAGAGGGGCATAATTTGGATCTTTTTTAGCTTCGTCTGTATCTAGCCATCTTGCCAACATTTCCTTACACCCACCTCCTGCTGGAATTAAACCAACAATAGTTTCAACTAAACCAACAACAATGTTTGTATGTGAGGCAACAAAATTACTTTGAACCATTACTTCAAATCCACCCCCCAAAGTTAAACCTGAGGGTGCTGAAATTACTGGATGATCAGAATATTTTAGATGTTTGCATGTTTCTTGAAAATATTTAATAAATTTTTCAATTGATTTAAAATCACCTTTATTTGCAAAATCCATTGTGTAAGTTAAATTTACACCCGCTGAAAACTGCATACTTTCATTAATAATAATTAAAGGCTTATCGGTAGCTTTTTTAAGTGCATCCATTGAATCGTAATCAAGCGCATTAGCTTTAGTTGTAAATTCAACAATGTTATAATCATTAAAACGATAAACTTGAGCTGAATTGTTTCCATCAACACTGATTGCTTTCTTTTTAACTTTTCCTAATGTTTCTAT
>ERZ651776.4189-NODE-4189-length-13548-cov-4.631208_pt1 | contig 13548 bp, 30 predicted proteins | sample MGYA00514761_ERZ651776 | MGnify/ENA metagenome assembly ERZ651776 | reverse complement strand
TTGCAATTAAAAATTCTCCAAGTCTATTTTTGATAGAATTATTAACTGATATTATACAAAGTGGAGTTATAAAAGTAGTTAAAATAATAAACAATATTGAAATTCCATCGACACCAACTTTGTAATTGACAAAACCCTTCAACCATATTCTTTCTTCAACAAATTGGAATATCGAAGTAGAAGTATCAAATATTTGCCACAAATAGATTGAGATAAAAAAAGGGGGGATGGGTATCTCCCCCCTTATCACTATAACTAAGGGTTTGTTTTATTTACGGAACAAACCAACCAACACCAATAAGGCGACTAATCCAGCAAATCCAGATTGTCCGAACTTACCGATAATTGATGTTAGGTTTCCAATAACATTAACGCCAAAAACACCAGTTCCAAATATTACTTCAGAAACAGCACCTATAGCGATAAAGGACATCATTAGATGAACGATATCATCTACATATCCTTTAACCATTGTTATTACTTCCTTCATGTTTACTCTCCGTTAGTTAAGGAAAATAATAGAGGACCTTCCTCTATCTATAATAAATAACAAAAATATCTGCTAAAAGTGCTTGACACAACCATTTATTCTGTGTATATTCATGTATGACAAAAAGGGAAAAAACAATGAAGAACTTAATGATAAATGCTTTTGGTGATTTAGTTGAAAGAACTGATTATGGTAATCACAAGAATCAATTAAATCTATTTGATAATCTTAATGAGATAGTTGAAGAGAATAGAACTGCTGATAATATATTAGATTTTTTATTTAATAGAAAACCTACCGAGTTAACACAAGATTTAATTCAGGTAAATGGAGAACTAGGATAATGAAAAACTTAATCATTTTTATTTTACTATTAGTTATTTATATTATGAACCATATGGATATTACACCAGATGAGTTCTTACATTTAACAACAAAGACTTTACCGAACTACTTAAAATACAAGATGGCATAATGTCTAACCAAAGAAAGAAACAAGTCAAGGACAAGACTACACGACTTCAATTCGCAAGTCCTTCGGCATCAATTTACAACAGCGACTCGACAATTATCATAAACCCAGGATCAAAAAAAGACAATAAGTCTATATCTAAACTAACAGAGCTATTGATGATAAGTTTATATATGTATCTTCTGTTTGTAATATTTATTAACATATATAAATTAATTTAAACTAGAGGTAATTTAAATGGGAATCGGATGGGCTATGATAATTTTAGTGGCTATACATATATTGGTAGCATCAATATTTTTTTTTATGGATGACTAGGAGATTACAATGACATATAAATTAAGCATTAAGATATCAGATGATCCGTTATCCAATACACAAAAATACTATAAGGATACACCACCAAACCTAGATGGTGATGCTGGATTAGATTTATATTTTCCTACACAGCAGATTGTTCAAGCAAATGAAACAGTATTAATACCATTAGGTATATCCGCTGAGATGAGACAATATGTTATGTTAAAGGTAAATAGAGCTAGAAGCTTCTTTATAGTTCCACGAAGCAGCATTTACAAAACACCACTTAGAATGGCTAACTCTATCGGAGTTATAGATAGTGGATACCGAGGTGAACTTATGGTGCCGGTAGATAATCCAACCGATGATGATTATATGATAAAACCTGGTGAAAGATTGTTTCAGATTATCCTACCAAACTTAGAAGAGTTTGAGGTTGAGATAGTAGATTATTTATCTGATTCAGAAAGAGGTGAAGATGGATTTGGAAGCACAGGTAAATGAAGATATTTAGATACATTATATTATTACTTTTACTATCCATAACCGATGGTCAATCATATATAGAAGTGCCCTTAGATGGGCTAATAACCGACAGAAAACAAGAGATATCTGGTATGACTACATATAAGGATAATCTAATTCTTTTACCGGAAAATCGTAATGGTTACTATTTTTATATACCATTTGATGAGATAATGAATACACTTAGAACGGGTGATAAAATCCTACCGATACAGAAAACATTTACCACACGAAAGTTAAAAGAAAGATATCCAGGTCTTGATGGGTTTGAAGCAATAGCATTTAATGGTGATGATGTATACATTATGGTAGAGGTTAGGATAGATGGTAAGATGGCTGGATTGTTATTATGGGGAACTATAATACCATCTACTATGGAGATAGATATACCTGAAGAAAACATTATGCTAATCAAACCACCAGCTCAGATAGATAACTTTAGCTTTGAGAGTTTGACCATAACAGATGGTCAGTTGATTATGATATATGAAACCAATGGTTCTAAAACTATAGATAAACCATTTCAGTATGTAGTTAACTTAGATGATATGAGTATAAATAAAACGCCGTTTCCTAACATAGATTTTAGACTAACAGACGCTACTTCTGTAGTAGATAATAAGTTTTGGATGATTAACTATTATTGGACAGGTGACAAAGAAACTTTGGGTGTTCCTAATGATGTGGGTATAGAAAGACTTGTAGAGTTTAAGTTAGGATACAATGGCATTGAACGCTCTAGTTCAGAATACATTACTTTAGATAACCTAGACGATCCACATAATTGGGAAGGGTTAGTTAGATTTGGTAGAGGATTTTTAATATGTACAGACAAATGGCCTAGAATGGTTTTAGGTTACATACACCTATGATAAGAGATTGGTATACCTCATTAGTATCTTGGACAACATATAAGTTTGAAGAATGGTTTTGGAAAGGTGTTGCAGATTGCTCTAAACCAAAGGTTTATAAAGTAAAATCAGCTGATGTTAATAAAGTGGATGATAGAGTATATGAAGTAACAACTTCTAATAATTGCTTATGTCATGAATGTACTAGTGGGTTTACAACATTTAAAACAAGAATGAGATTTAAATAACAAGAGGAAAACAAATGAAACGGTTCTATTCAATACTCCATATCACATTAGTAGCAGGTACATTATTATTCTGTACGCTTAAAGGTCAAGTAGGACCGGAAGTTATTCCATATAGACTTATTCCATCTACCGATATACATTGTCCAATTGACATAGAGATTGTTAAGCCGGTTACCTTTGATAATATGAATAAAGTTTATTCATACGAAGTAGAAGAGATTATTATAGAAAGAATAGTATTTGAGACAACTAATCCATTTAGCCAAGGCGATATATTTATTATTGACGATAAATATTATTTCTTATTACGGATTCCATATACAGGTGTTCAATGGTAGGATACTTAAATGAAAAAAAGAAAAAAGAAAAAACCACACAAACCAAAGATGTCGGACTTTCCGATACCCACCACAAAGCGATTTAAAGACAAACGCCGTAAATCACGGCAACAAAAAAAGATTGATTTAAGGAGAGAAAATGGGTTGGGATGATTTTAGTAAAAATTATAAAAGTAGATTAGACGATAACGAACCTGCGGGTAAAGTTATAGCAGAAGAGTATCATAAAGCAGTTATAGGTGGGATAAGTTTATTAGGTGGAAAGTTTTTATTGGGTAAGGTATCTATTTTTGAATCCACCTTAACTACTAGTTTTAATTCTATGGGGAGTATCCCATTTCCAACAGCGCTCACACAAGGTATTACTGCATATTGGACAGGTGGAACATATACTTATTTGCCAATATTAGGTTTCTTACCGACAAGCACACCAATAGTTGCAGGTGTAGTTCCACCATTACCGTTACCCATACCATCAAATTTAGAATTTGCAGATGCTTTAGTTTCTTTAGTTTTTATACCACATTTACTTAGTGTTAATGCGGTTGCTACTATTCCATCTGTTCCTCCAGTACCTACACCGGATATAGGTTTTATTGTAAAAAAATAGTGCTTGACTTTGTTATTTATTCTTCGTATCTTCATATATGACAAAAGGGGAAATAATGAAGAAGACAGTAATTTTTGATTTAGATGGAACTCTTGCTGATATTGATGCAAGAAGAGATAAAGCATTAAAACCTAATGGTAAGTTAGATTGGGAAATCTTTGCTGCTCCACAATCAATTTTAGATTTAGACAAACCTAATCATCCAGTTATCAAGATGGCTCAAATGTTTCATAACGATGGATTTAAGATTGTTATCTTTAGTGGTAGGAACGATAGAGGTTTTGTTGCTACTAAACATTGGTTAACAATTCACAACGTACCTCACGACCTATTGGTATTAAGACCTGATAAGTTTAAGGCTAACTCATGGCCGATTGCTGATGGAAATCAAGCTACACCTGATATGAGATTTATGCCTGATGAGATTCTAAAGAAAGCTATGTTAGATACCTTTGTTGATATTGACGATGTATTCTTGGTTGTTGATGATAGAGATAAGGTTGTCAAGATGTGGAGAGATTTAGGACTTAATACTTTCCAAGTAGCACCAGGTAATTTCTAAAAATAATGCTTGACTTTGTCAAATATTATTCGTAGCTTTACATATAACAAAAGAGGAAAAGATAATGAAAACAGATAACACACTAGATAGAAATTCAAAGATAGACTTTGTTACTGCCTTAGACAATTTAGTCATAGGTATTAAAAAAGATTACGCTGATTGGATGACTAGCGAAGATATGATTGAAAGGTTTAACAAAGGTATCAATATCAAAACTGGTAAGAAATATACTAAGGTAATACAAGGTAGTTCTGTATGGGGTTTCATCGCTAATGGTGAGGGTGTCCTAAAGGGAATACCTTACAAGACCGGTGATGTTTTTAAAGCTGCTGGTTGGGCTGCTCCTGCTAAGTGGGCTAGAGGAAACATCTTCGATGGTGGTAAGTTCTACCAATGGACAGGTCCTAATTATTTGTAGAAAGTGCTTGACTTTGTCAAATATTTGTAGTATATTTAATAGTTAAAAAAAGGAAAAAAACATGGCTTACATGAATCAAGAAAAAAAGAAAGAACTGGCTCCACTAATCAAATCAATATGTAAAAAACACGGCATCAAAGCTACATTGGGTGTTCATAATTATTCTGAATTAGTTTTGAATATCAAATCTGGTTCTATTGACTTTGGTACTGATAAGATTAACGAGTATTGGTATCACGAACATTTCGCTGATAACCCTAAAGCACTTGCCTTTCTAAGTGAAGTAATACCAGCGATGAACATTGGTAACTTTGATAAATCTGATGTCCAAACTGATTACTTTCATGTCGGTTGGTATATGTCAGTTAATCTTGGTAAGTGGGATAAACCTTACATTTTAAATAACTAATAACACAAGGACAATAAACATATGAGTATAAACCTAAAAGACCTACCATTCGACTTTGAAGTCGGCGAAGAAGACCTAATAATTGATAAGAAAGCAAAGAAAGCTGCTGATAAGGATATCAAAGAAAATTGGGTAACTGCTGGTTCAAACGAAGATATGGATGATGAGTTTGTTTCAACATATTTTAGAGATGACAACTTTATAGATTCTAGCCCAATGAATGATGTGGCAGAATGGGATGACTTTGAAATTGACTTTATGGATTAATTCCAAAAAGTGCTTGACTTTATCAATTATTCTTTGTATCTTTACATATAACAAAAGAGGAAAAAACGAATGACTTACACTTATGATTTTTATTTTGGAAAAACAGACTCTTCAGACTTCATGGAGAAGAACAAGCTAGTTGTTGAGTATGTTCTATCTTCTGTAAGTAACGAGATTAAAATAGTTGAGATGACTAGGCATGGTGAAGATGCGTTTGGTGTGTTCGGTGAACAAAAACATTCTATCGCTTGGTTTAGTGAAGAAGGTCGTGATAGGTTGTTTATGGAGTTGGACGAAGACCTAACGAATAGAGCTTGTAAAACTGGCGAGTATAGTTTTGATAACTACTGTGAAGAAAATCCTGATTTTAATAACGCTATGAATGGAGTAAACTAATATGGGTAACATTACTGAAACATCTTACTTTGAAGACTTAAAAGAAAGTATCAGAAACGCTTATGAAGAACATGAAGCAAAAATGGAAGCGGCAAATAAGATGAGTTTTATTGATGAAGTAACTATGACATCTTATGAAACTGATAACATGACCTGTAACTATTCAGGTTTACCATCGGTATCATCCTATGAAACTGAGGTTGATTTGGATAGGGACATACCATTTGATCCAGATGAAGTAGATGTCATCACAGACCACCTGGATGAAGTAAGTGAGGTGGAACAACTAGAAGCAAATGCTGAACTTTACTACGAAGGTTTAGGTCACGCTTAATAAATGTGGTATAAGATAAAAGCTAAAGACCAGAGTATGAATAAGGTCATTAACTTTTCTATTTGGGCAGACAGCAAATTAAATTTAAATAAAGTGCTGTCTGCTCAGAAAATGATTGATATAAAAATATTAGGTGAAACCGAAGATTGGACACCGGAGTGGGCTAATTCCTTTTCTGATGATTCACCATCTATAAAAGAAAAAGAAACTTTTTGGTAGAAAGTGCTTGACATTACCATTTATTTGTAGTAGCTTTACATATAACAAAAGAGGAAAAAAAATGAACTTAGACGAAACAATATTTTACAAAGACCATAAGATTGCTATTCACGAGTTGGGTGCTCATATTAGAGAACTTAACTTTAGTGAGTTTATGATTGACTATTCTTATGGTTATCAACCAATAACTCCTGATATGACTTGTGATGATTTTGCTGTTGTAACTAATACGATAGATGATGAGACACACATCGTGGAGATTTATAATCACGAAACAGGCGAGGTTTATTGGAACGATAGAACCGAATGGACAGCAAATGATGAAACTTTGGTTAGTAGCCTTTTAATGTATGGGGATTTAAACTAATGGAATATAAAGAAATATTAGAACAACTTAGCGAGATACAAGCTTTGATAGAAGAAGCAGATAACACCCTACCGGATTACTCTGCTAATACAGATACTAGAATATCCATTGATATTGCTAAGGAGCTGATGTATGGTCTTCAAGATGAATTGGAAAAAGCTATACTAGATGGGGAGAAGGTTATATCCGGAGAAGAACTAGAAGAAGTTATGAATCACCCACCTGTAAGTTTGTTATAGTGTATTGTAAAGCTTGTACAACAGAGTTGGATTCATCACGAGTCCAACTCGGTTTATATACCTGTATCAATTGTTCCGATACACAAAAGTATTCAGCTCACATTGTATATCCACACAAGACAGGTGCGATTGTTCAACCCGTCAAAGAGGAAACTAAAAGAAACATTCAGAGATTAGACCGAAGGTCTGCTAATGGTGGACGAGCTGCTAAAGGTATCTTCTCTGATAATAGTTGGGATAGGTGGTTAGAAAAATACTATGATAATATATATAACCCAAAACCAACGATAAAAATCTCTCACTCTAATAGTCCTAAACTCTCTCATATGAAAACAGAAACATTATACCAAACTATCGTAAAAGAATTTATCGAATGGGGTTATCAACGAGCCGTAGATAAAGTTAACAAGCTATACTCGGATGATAAAATATCACTTGTACAGAAAGGTAAGATGATGGATAACTTATCTAAATTACAGATGATGAACTCTAAAGAAAAAAAAGTTTTTAAAAAGCTTGAAGACAATTCTTAATATATTTATTAATAAAGAAAGGGTAATAATATGAATATGAACAGATTGTATTTTCTGTTAGGTGCATCTTTGACTTCACTATCCGTTGTTGGATATGTCAATCTAAGTAATCCATCTAGCGTAATAAATACTAAAACCGAAACCATTGTCCGTATGGTCAATGTGCCATTCACACCAAGTGATTACGAAACCCAAGCAAAAGAAATTAAATCTTCTTTGAATAAATCTAAACTTAAGCACATACTTATTTACATAGAAGCTCTTTGTTGGGAATATGGTGTGGAGTATGAAATGGTTAAAGCCGTTATACAAACAGAATCAGATTGGAATCATAAAGCTGTATCTACTAGTGGTGCGTTAGGTTTAATGCAGATACTACCTAAGACAGCGATGTCCGAATTCCAAACACCCAAAGAAGACTTGTTTGATCCTTATGTAAATGTTACAGTTGGAATAAAATATCTATCTAAATTAAACAAACAGTTTGATGACTTAGATGCTACACTTACTGCTTATAGTCATGGTCCAACCGTAACAAGAAGGTATTCTAAGAATTATATTAAAACGAACTTTTATGTAAAAAGAGTTCAGAAGAATATGTAATATGAATATAGCAACTATAGCTGGACATTTAGCATTTGGTCTTATTGCCTTTTCATTTTTGGTCAAGGACATATTATACCTACGACTCGTATCTGTAGTTGCTAGTTTATTCTCTGTATTATATAACTTTTATATTCCAGCCGAACCTATGTGGATTGCTATCGGTTGGAACATTATCTTTATACTACTTAATCTATATCATGTAGCAGTTATCATATATGAAAAACGACCTGTTGATATGACAGATAAAGAAAAAGAATTATATGAAACTATGTTTAAGGGTTTGACACCTGTTGAGTTCTTAAAGATAACCAAAGTAGCCGAATGGAAAAAGTTTAATACACCATTACCTATCATAACCCAAGGTAAGCCGGTAAAAGATTTAATCCTTATCTATAACGGAACGGTTGATGTTCTTGTTAATGATAATAAAGTAGCAGAATTAAAAGATGGTCAGTTTGTAGGAGAGATGTCTTTCCTTACAGAGAAACCAGCAACAGCAACTTGTAAGGTAGAACATAACGCTGAATGTTTGGTCTGGCCTCAACAAGATTTTAAAGATTTATTAAAACGAAACCCATCGTTATATTTCACCATACAATCACTATTAAGTGAACAAGTCTCTAACAATTTAGTTTCAAGTTCTCAAAAATAATGCTTGACTTAATGGTTTTAATTGTGTATATTACAGAGGAATATAAATAGGTTATAATCGTTCTCAAAGAATTGAATCTCATTTCAAGAGGTTCTATATGGGGCATAGTTCTTTCTTCCTTTCTTCTATGCCCCTAAACTTTAATAATAATAACTAAAATATAAGTGATTTCAATAGTAAGTAAATATTTATGGATATATGGAAAAATCACAACATACAAACGAACAAATAATTAAAGTTATATCTTTTATACTTAGCAGATTAGATACCTTAGAAGTAGAACAATCAAGGCATAAAGAAATGTTTTTTAAGGTAAGAAAGAATCTAACAGATGCTAATGATTTGATTAACCAAATATTAGATGTATTAGAAGTAGAAAATCCTGAGTTGTTTGAAAAAACTGTACGAAGTTTTAAAGATGGTTATATGAAAGATTTAATTAAAACATTAGATGATCATATAGACGAGTTAGAAGATTTTGATAAAGATCAGATGCTCGAACTATTAACTAATATCGTAGGAGATGCTTAATGATTAACAACGAAATTATCCTTTTCTTAGAGGATTTAAAGAGTTTGTTATTAGAAACAGAACTTAGTGAAGAACAGAATGAAGTACTTATAGAAGCCATAGATTTGATAGATGAAAAAATAATAGAATTAGAGTCTTAATTGTTACATTACATAATAACCGTTACATTTGGAATACTTGCTACCTTTTTAGGATTGGTAGCTTTCTATGCATTACGCCGTATCAACGACTACGAAAACATAATACTAAATATAAATAATACAGTAGAATCAATAAAACTTCAACTTAAAAAAATAGATGACAGAGGGACTTTCGAGTCCGATGATGAAGTCGGTTTTTTCTTTACAGAGATAAAGCGACTTGGTAATGAATTAAATAGTTTATTTGAAACAGAGGTTGAAGATGCCCCCATTAAAGAAAAAAAGAAAGAAAAAAAGTAAAATATATTTTGGTACACCAGTTCATGATGCTATCGTGAGATATAATCATTGTGAAAGACCATCGGAAAGAAATAAAATTTATACTGAAGAAATTCATAAAGCTTTTCTTAAACTTGCTGAAAACATAATTAACACATTTAAGTTTAGTTATTTCAGTTATGGGTTTAGAGATTTACAAGAAGAGGTCGTATCTAATCTTGTAATCAATATGCACAAGTTTGATGAAACCAAAGGTAGTAAAGCCTTTAGTTATTTTTCTGTAGTAGCAAAAAATTATCTTATCCTAAATAATAATGCTAACTATAAGAAAGTAAAAATTCACGATGATGTGGATACCCTTTACACTCAAGGTGTTGACGATGAGGTAATAGAAAAAAACCCATCTTCGGATATATTTAAAAAGACTATGGAATACTTTGAAGAAAATATAGAAAGACTTTTTCCAAAGCCACTAGATAGGGATATTGCTGAATCTATATTGTATCTATGTAAGAATAAAGATAATATCGATAACTTTAATAAGAAAGCAATATACATTATGATTAGAGAAATGACAGATGTTAAGACATCTAAGATTACTCAAGTCACCAATACATTCCGTAAGATTTATCCTAGAATCCAAGAAGAAGTTCTTAGCCGTGGTCATATAGACAACCTAAGATATACAGGTTCTTTAGTGTAATTCTAAATCCGTTCTATATTTATATGTATGGAAAACGATTATAAAATATTCGGTGATAAAAACTTTTCAGATTTATCTGAGGAGATATACGAGAACACTAAGTTAAAGAAAACTCAGATTGACTTATTGATTCAGGAAGTTCATGGCTATATCCAAGGTATAGAGGACATAGCTGTTGTAGGTCCTATAATCAAAGAGTTAATGGATGTGGGTATTCGTAATGATGATAACCTTGTTAAACTAGCTACTATATATCAACGCATTATGTCCAAGCAAACTATCGATGATGGTAGTGCTGCTTTACTTTCCGAGGAAGAGAAAGAACAACTAATGGCAACTCTCGAAGATGTAACAACTGATCTACAGAAAAAGAAAGATGAGATTGTTGATATGGAAGGTATAAGAAGTAAGTATGGAAAGACATAATGGCCACAGAATTTTTTTTAGGTCAAGTCACTCAAGTGTTTTTAAAATCAGATGATGGTAATGTAACAAAAGCAGTTTCCTCCCAACAGATAGACATACAATCACTAGATTCTATATTACCAACTACCGGTAAACCTCTATCAGCTTCTCCATTGATAAGAGGTATTAGTGATTCTATCACCAAAGGTGATTTAGTTTTATTTACGATATTAACTGATGGACAAGTTTATTATATTGGTCCAATAAATTCATTTAATAATCCAAATAATTCATCTAATCCCGTATTTACAAGTAATAGAACTAATAGGGGTTTTTCTGATTTGGAAATTTTATCTAGTAATGGATATGGTGCTGGATATCCATATGTAAATCAACCAAAGTTGATAAAACAAAGAAGTGTAGACTTAGATAACTTAAAAACAGAAGATGTTTATAATACATCAAAATTTACAGATATGTTATTTGAAGGGCGACATGGTAATAGTATTAGAATAGGTTCGAGGTCTACTAACCCGTCTTTAATTATAAGTAATGGAAATACTTTGCCTATTGAAACCCCAATGGAAGGTTCTGTTATAGGGATGTTATCTAATGGTAGCATAGAACAAAATTTTTTTTCCGATAAGATTGGAAGAGAAAAGGATATTCAATTTTTTAGAGTCTCAACTGATAGTATATTTGAAAACATAAGTCCTAGATATCAAATTGGTATAGGAAATAATGTATTGGGTTCAGATAATACGGATATAGAAAGTTTAGATACTATCTATAAATTTTCAGAAGATACCGATGATGTAGAAATATTATTTGACCAAATATTAATTACATCGGATAGACTTATATTTAATAGCAGAAGTAATGTGGGTGATATATCAATATCATCCGGTAGAAATATTAACTTGGGAGCTGCTGTTAATTTCACATTAAACAATCAAGGTCAATCAGTTATTAATTCTGGTAATATTTATTTAGGAGAGAAAGCTAGAGATAAAAAAGAACCAATGGTATTAGGTGACGAGTTAAGAGCATTACTATTAAAATTCGCTGAGATACTACAGAATTCAAGAGCATTAGTTCAAGGAGTTCCTATACCATTATATGATAGGGAAACAGGAAGTCCAATGTTTAATAGAATACAAGCTTTAATTGATGAGTTAAAAGAAAGAACTCCTGATGACAATGGGGTTTATGATGATGGACCAACAAAATTTTTAAGCAAAAAACATTTTATAGAAACAAATACAGATAGGAGTAATAATAATGAAGGTTAATATATTTAAGAAGTTAATAAGAGAAGTTATAAGAGAAGAATTAGATTATAAGTTTTCTGCAGTTGAAAAAAAGTTAGATGAAGTGTTAGTTAGTAATAAAAGTAGTAGTATAGTTGAAGATAGAGTGCCACAGCATAACTTATCTCCGAGTGAAAAAAATACACCAACTTCTAACACAAAAGTTCCAATGACTAAAGATTCAATATTAAATGACATCTTAAAAGAAACTGCTCATTCAGGCGAATGGAAGAATATAAATAAGGAAGCGGAAGTAAAATCGGTAACCGAAGATACTGCTGGTTTACCTGACCATCTAGCTAATGCTCTTAACAAAGATTATTCACAAGTAATGAAGAAAGTAGAAGAAAAGGAAAAGTTTAGAAATGGGGCTTAAAGAAGACATAGCAGCTGCTTTTATAAAAAATCTTCAACCAACACAGACTGGTGAAAATTTTAATTTTGATGATAAAGCAATTGATAAGATAGATATTTTAGCAGAAGATTTAACTGATGCTATAATTACATTTATCCAATCTCAAACATTTACTGTAACTAAATTAAAAATGACATCAGTTGGAACTACAGTTATGACACCCGTTGGTCCTGGTACTGTAGTTGGTGCTGATGGAACACCTAGTAAAATATTTTTAGAAATGAAATCATCAGAAGAGGGTGTAGCTACAACAAACCCATTAGGTGCAGTTGAGTCAAATGTTTCTAAAGTTGTATTAAAAACCATAACTCCTGGAACAAGATAATGCCAATACTAGATAAAAGAAAAGATAGATTTATAGAAGACCAAGATAGTAGAGTATCAGTTGGAATAGACTTTCCATTTAATAGAACTGCTGGTGGTAATGGATTATTTAATACTACAGAAACTACTATTGATGCTATAAAAGCTAACATACAACTTTTATTACAAACCAATCAAGGTGAAAGATTATTTCAACCTAACTTGGGTGTCAATTTAAGGCAACTCCTTTTTGAACAGATGACAGAAGATTTACAGATACAGATTGAAAATAATATCGTTGATGTTTTTGAAAGATGGTTACCATTTGTAAATTTAACAAACATTAATGTTGAAAGAAAAAACGATGTTAGTCAAACAAACATTAATATAGAATTTAATATAAGAAGAACACCAAACTCATTGGAAAGTGTTCAGGTTACATTTGATGGTGTCGGTGGCACCACAACAACAAGTGATGGAGCTTACTAATGGCATATACCGATAAACAAAAACTAATAGAAACAAATGTAAATTACACAAGTAAAGATTTCAGCACAATTAAAGCTGACTTGATTGAGTATACCAAGTCTTACTTTCCTGATACATACAAGGATTTTAATGAAACA
>ERZ651776.4182-NODE-4182-length-13557-cov-7.726484_pt1 | contig 13557 bp, 13 predicted proteins | sample MGYA00514761_ERZ651776 | MGnify/ENA metagenome assembly ERZ651776 | reverse complement strand
AAAAGAATATTCTATGGAATGATGCATTTTACTTTTTAGATTGGGAATATTCTGGAATTAACCACCCATGTTTTGATATTGCCTCCTTGGTAAGGAACTTTCAACTAAGTGAAATAGAAGTACATGAACTTTCTTTTGGGTACTCTTTGGATGAAAAGCTTTTTGATCAACAAAAATTAAATAAATGGATTGAGTTTATTGGATATCTAGATGAGATATGGGAGCTTTGTATTTTGAAGCTTTCTTCAGAGCCTGAAAGCAAAAACAAGTTTAGTTAAATTTTGGCATACTTAATATATGAAAAATATATTCATTACTTTGGGCTTAATTATTTTAATTACTTCGTGTAGCTCTGAATCAAATTTAGAAATTAATTTACAGCAAAGTGAAAGATTTTTAGAAAATAATCTACTTGACTCTAACGTTGTTGAAATTGAGCCTGGCCTTCAATATGTTATCTTGGAGTCATCGCAAGAAAATGCGGTAACACCAAAACTTTCAGATACTATTACTGCAGATTTCCATGGCACCCTTATGGATGGCTCTATTTTTTGGAGTTCAATAGAAATTGGAGAACCATTAACTATTCAGCTCTCACAATTAATTCCAGGCTGCCAAAAGGCTATTTCTCAGATGAAGCCAGGGGATAAATGGAAAGTATATATCCATCCTAATTTAGCTTATGGTGAAGAGGGTAGGCCGACTATCCCGCCGAATGCAGCTCTTACATTTGATATTACTCTGCATTCAGTTGAGCCAATTTTATAAATATGAAAAAATGTCATAAAAATAATTGATTAGAAATATTGAATACTTTATTTGAAAACATTTTGAATACTATTCTGGATTGGAATAAATTCTGGTTTGGCCTTTTATTTCTTGGCAGTGTTTTTAATGCAATTGCAAAAAAATCTGTTTATTTAGGTTCTATAGAAAATATTTCATTTTGGGCTTTCTTGCTAGGTGGGCTGATTGGATTAATAGCAAAATTTAGAGGAGCCTGGCTATGAATAAATTTTCAGATATTGCTCCAGAATTTTCTTTTGAAAAAGAAAAAATAATAGCAAAAAGCCTCTCTCAAAGATTTCAATGGGAAATGGTCCTAATTGGATTGGGCCAAGCTTTTGTATGGCTTACATTGTGGCCTTTGGTTCTTTATGGCTACATTTCCTTATTCATGGGGTTTTTGATAGCTACTATTTGTGCGTGTTTTGCTTATTTGCCATCTCATGAATCGCAGCATGGAAATTATTCAAGGGGCAACCCAAAACTAAGGTGGCTTGATGCATTGGTTGGTCATATCACTTTGATCACCCTAATATATCCATATGAGATTTTAAGAGTGACGCACATGAAGCATCATGCTTATGCGAATGACCCTGAGAAAGATCCTGACTATAACAACGCACATGCAAAGTCACTCTTTCATGTTATTAAGATTGCTGCAGATGGATCATCTACCGACTTTAAAAAGTATCTTGAAGTTTTTAACAAAGACAAAGCATTTATTAATAGCATGAACAAAGGCATACCTGTTGCTCTTCTGTTAAGAGCTACATTAATGGTCTTGGTTGTCCTGTTTCCTTTCGAGACTCTTTTATTGTGGTGGCTGCCTGCTAAGATAGGAACTGTGTACACCACAGTATTTTTTTCTTATTACCCACATCAAGGAACGTCTACTGGCAGATACAAAGATACTCGTTTTTGGTCTCACTGGATGCCACGATTCCTTAATCATTCAATGCAGCTGCATTTTATTCATCATCTTCATCCAAGCATTGGCCACTTTGATGAGCCCAAAGCAGTTGAGGCACTTAAACCATTCTTGATAGCTCGCAATGTACCAGGTGCAGATCAAATTCCTGATAGAATTACCTATAACCCTTTAATTAAATTCTAAAAGATTTATTTTGCAAAATACTCCGAGCCAGTCTTACTGGAAATCAAATATTAGAATTCTAGTTGCTTTACTAGCTGTTTGGTTTGTAGCTTCTTTTGGTTTCGGGATCCTTTGGTCAGATGCTCTTGATGAGATAAAAATTAGTGGTTTTAAACTTGGATTTTGGTTTGCTCAACAAGGCAGCATTTATATATTTGTTCTTTTAATTTTCATCTATGTTTTGTTGATGAATAGGCTGGATAAAAAGTATCGCAAAGATACTTCTGCTGAGTCTGAAGAGCAGTGAGTACACAAGAACTCACATACATTTTTGTTGGACTTTCATTTGCTCTTTATATAGGCATTGCTATTTGGTCTAGAGCAAAATCTACAAGTGATTTTTATGTTGCAGGCAAAGGCGTTCATCCTGTAGCAAATGGTATGGCAACAGCAGCAGATTGGATGTCTGCTGCTTCGTTTATCTCTATGGCTGGTTTGATTGCATTTATGGGAAAGGATGGTTCTGTGTACCTGATGGGTTGGACAGGAGGATACGTATTGTTGGCATTGCTATTAGCGCCATATCTCAGAAAATTTGGTCAGTTTACTGTCCCTGATTTTATCGGCACTCGCTATTACTCGAAAGCAGCAAGATTGGTAGCGGTGATTTGTTTAATTTTTGTTTCTTTTACCTATGTTGCGGGACAGATGAGAGGAGTGGGAATTGTCTTTTCAAGATTTTTGGAAGTAGATATAAATGTAGGTGTAATAATTGGCATGGCTATAGTTTTCTTTTATGCCGTTTTAGGAGGCATGAAAGGAATTACATACACTCAAGTTGCTCAATATTGCGTATTAATTTTTGCCTATCTTGTTCCAGCAATCTTCATTTCCATTTTAATGACTGGCAACCCTGTTCCTCAACTTGGCTTTGGAGATACATTGGTTGATAGCTCTACTTATCTTTTAGATAAGTTAGATAAAGTTACAACTGAATTAGGATTCTTGGCTTATACAGAAAATTCAAAAAGCACCATAGATATATTTTGCATCACAGCTGCATTGATGTTTGGAACGGCAGGGTTACCTCATGTAATTGTAAGATTTTTTACAGTGCCGTCAGTTCGTGATGCCAGAAAGTCTGCTGGTTACGCTCTAATTTTTATCGCCTTACTTTATACAACTGCTCCAGCTGTTGGAGCTTTTGCAAGGATGAATTTCATAGATTCTATTCAAGATCAAGAGTACTCATCTGCTCCAGCATGGTTTAAAAACTGGGAAGGCATAGGACTCATTGCTTGGAATGATAAAAATTCTGATGGGATTATTCATTATTCAGCCGGCAATGCATTTAAGAATACAAGACCGCAATTTATTGATGCAGAGGGAGATTTTGGTCAAAGGTTAACAAATAATCCTAGCGACGAAGCTAATCAAAATGAGATTTATATAGACAAAGATATTATGGTTTTAGCAAACCCTGAAATTGCAAAGTTGCCAGGCTGGATTATTGCTCTTGTTGCTGCTGGAGGTCTAGCTGCCGCACTCTCAACCGCTGCAGGCTTGCTTCTGGTTATTTCTTCTTCTATCTCACATGATCTTTTAAAAAAGACCTTCAAACCTAATATTTCAGAAAAACAAGAATTATTTTATGCTAGATGTGCGGCAGCTGTCGCAATAATAATTGCCGGACTGTTTGGTATATACCCACCTGGCTTTGTTGCACAGGTTGTTGCATTTGCATTTGGCTTAGCTGCTGCAACAATTTTTCCAGCATTACTGCTTGGTATTTTTTCTAAATCGATGAATAAAGAAGGAGCAATTGCAGGAATGTTGTCAGGACTAATTTTTACTGCGAGTTACATCATTTATTATAAATTCATAAATCCAGCCTTTGATAATAGCTCTCACTGGATCATGGGTATTTCTCCTGAGGGGATAGGCTTTCTTGGAATGTTGATTAACTTCTCAGTTGCAGCATTGGTAGCAACATTTTTTTCCAAACCTCCCCAAGAAGTCTCTGAAATGGTGGAGATGATTAGACAGCCATAGTGTTTTTAGATTACATTGTGACTGTATAATTTATGCCTATTAAAGGCCTAGAGGTATTAAAAATTAAAATTATAGTGGTAAGTGGTGGTTTTGATCCAATTCATTCTGGTCATATCGAATACTTCAAAGCAGCTAAAAAACTTGGCGATCATCTCATTGTTGCGCTGAATAGTGATGGTTGGTTGCAAAAGAAAAAAGGCAATTTTTTTATGTCTTTTCTGGAAAGAAAAACAATAATTTCCAACCTAGTTGTTGTTGATGAGGTGATAGATTTTGAGGATGATGAAAAAGGTAGCTGCGTGTCGGCTCTAGAAAAGATTAAATTAAATTATCCTGCTGAAGAAATTATTTTTTGTAATGGAGGTGATCGCAAGTCGGACAATATTCCAGAAATGTCTGTTGATGGCATAACTTTTTGCTTCGGAGTTGGCGGTGATCATAAAATGAATTCCTCGAGTGCTATATTGAAGGATTGGCAATATACGAGCGATGAAAGGGTGTGGGGAAAATTTTATAACCTATTTCAAGACGACCGAGTTAAAGTTAAAGAGCTTATTTTAGAGCCAGGTAAAGGCATGTCTTTTCAGCGCCATCAAAAAAGAAACGAAATTTGGTTTGTAAGCAAAGGTGAATGTCTTGTTAAACATAGCTCAGATGATCCAGATAATATTTTAGAATCTAAATTGAGTGCCGATGATACTTTTCAAATTAAGCAGGGTGATTGGCATCAGCTTATCAATCCCTCAGATCAACTATGTCATATTATTGAGATCCAGTATGGTGAATCGACAAGCGAAGATGACATAGAGAGACTGTATTTCTACGAGGGCAACTAGGATATTTATCTTTTAATTGCTTTCAAACTTTTTCTCTAGCTCTTTTACTCTTTTTTTTAATTCTTCCAGCTCAGTTTTCTTAACGAAACCAGAATCATTCATAAATTTTTCAAGCGCTGGCTTTAGCATCTTTTCCATGCCCTTCATATCGCCAGCCATTTTTAATGGGTTAAACATTTTAATCTCCTATGTATCACACATATATATGGGCATATAGGATTTTTACAATTAACAGTAATTGTTCAGATACAATAAGTTCTAAAGAGGAGATTATATGAATATTTCAAATTACTTAGATGCTATAGCTAAACCATTTCAAGGCCTAGCACCATGGATCTTAAGATTGGTTCTGGGCACTTCATTTATTTTGCATGGGCTTGGTAAATTCCCCTTGCCACCAGAAAAAATGGTGACTTGGTTTGAAAGTATGGGTATTGCTGCTCCTGAAATTATAGCTAGCCTAGTGGCATTGGGAGAGGTAGTAGCTGGCGCTGCTGTTATTCTAGGTGGATTTTTAGGAAGCGCAGGGCATCTAATTACCAGGTTGGGTGGAGGTGCTGTTGTAGTCATTATGATTGGAGCCTTTTATTTGGCTCATGCTGATTGGTTTATTACACAAAAATTATTTATGAGTGAGCAGATTTTCTTATTCGCTCTAGGGCTTTATTTCGCCATCAAAGGAAATAATTAAATAAATATGAATTAAAGCTTGTTTTTCTAAATGAGAATCATTATCATTACGATTCTCAATTAGATCTTTTATCTTCTTGAGCCATAGGAGATAAAAAATGAATGATCATTGGCCAACTTTACAGACTAAAATTAACATAGCGATTATGGGATTGCTTTCAATCCTCTTCCTCGTTCCTGCTTTTGCTGCAGAGGACATTGAAACAATAGAATCAGTAACAATTGTTGGCTCTGCAGAAGATGCAAGAAATCTTCCAGGATCAGTCACTGTTATTTCAAATGAAGATTTGAAAAAGACAATGGATACCGATATTCATAAAATACTATCGGCTGTTCCAGGCGTTTTCTTTAGAACAGAAGATGGTTATGGCTTAAGACCTAATATATCTATCAGGGGCACAACCATTGATAGATCAGCAAAAGTTTCAATTATGGAAGACGGAATACTAGTTGCTCCAGCTCCTTATACATCAGCTTCAGCATATTACTTTCCTACTACAGGGAGAATTCATCAGGTAGAAGTTGTTAAAGGCCCATCTGCAATTACTCAAGGACCAAGCACAATTGGCGGAGCCATCAACTTAATCAGCACACCTATTCCATCATCGGATGAAGGGCAGCTCGTTCAAGAAATTGGTGATAATGGCATGAAGAGAACACACGCATATTTAGGTGGAAGCAATGGAACTTTTGGCGCTTTGCTAGAAATGCACGAGCATTCAAGCGATGGATTTGATTCTATAGCTAATGTTGGCGGAAACACTGGATTTGATAAATCTGATTTTATGGGCAAATTCAGGTACTCAACTGGTGACCATGAGCTAACGCTAAAAATTGTTGAAGCTGATGAGATCTCAGATCAGTCTTATGTAGGTCTTTCACAAACAAGTTTTAATAAAAATCCAAGACAGCGCTACGGCATGACTCAATATGATGAAATGTCTAACGACGCTAGCCAACAATCGCTTACTTATAAAGGCAGTTTTGGAAACATCGATGTTGTTGCAACTTCATGGAGCAATGACTATCACAGAGATTGGTTCAAAGTCGATAAAGCAAATAATAAAAAAGCACACGGCGTAAGTAATGGTATTAATAATGTTATTTCAGCTGCTAACGGAGGCAATGCAAATGCTCAAGCTATCTTAGATGGCACTTTAGCTGTTCAAGTAAAACTGAAGCATAACAACAGATTTTATACGAACGAAGGATTCCAACTTCAAGCATCTACTGAAATTGGAAACCATGATATTACTGTTGGTTACAGAGACATGGACGATTCAGAAAGTAGATATCAATGGTACGAATGCTTTGATCAAAGTGCTTCTGGAACAAATTCAGCTTTATATGCTTGTAGCACTGGATACAAAGGCAGCAATAACAGACTAAGAGAAACAGAAGCTTCTTCATTCTTTGTTTCAGATACTATTACTATCGGCAAACTAGCAGTTACTCTTGGCCACAGATCTGAAGAATATGATAAAACTGAAAACAGATGGGACGATGGAGTGGCCACTAGGACTGTTCCAAATTCATCATACATAAATAAAACTTCTGCCGGAGATCACTCCACATCAGGTATAGGGGCAACATATGACATGAATGATAACCTTAAATTAGTTGCTGGTTTTCATCAAGGAATGTCGCCTGTATTCAATGGCGATGCTGAGGAAGCGGATAACATGGAACTTGGTTTTAGATACAATAAAGGCACTACAGCACTTGAAGTTATGTATTTCGCAAGTGATTATGCAAACTTAGTTGGAACATGTTCTAACTCAAGCGGTGGAGACTGTGAAGCAGGCCAAACATTTAGTGGTGGTGAAGTTGATGTCTCAGGACTCGAGCTGGTTTCTTCAACAGTATTTGAAGGCAAAAATGGCGTTAGCTATCCTATAGCAATTACTTTCACTTCAACTGATGCAACTTTTGAAAATAGTTTCTCCAATGGAGACTACTGGGGCACAGTAGCAGCGGGCGATGATGTTCCATATATTCCTAGCTCAGTTCTAAACATTAGCGCAGGATTTATCACTGAAGGCGGCTGGAGTGGTTACTTAAGACTAGCTGATCATGGTAGCTCATGTTCTACAGCAGCTTGTGGAACATATCAAACCATTGATGCATACAATTATATCGACCTTACAATCAGAAAAGCAGTCAACGCTAATCTAGATGTATATGGTGTTCTTGAAAATGTTTCTGATAATGAAGATGTTGCGGCTAGAGCTCCTAAAGATGGCGCAAGGTCACAGAAACCTCAAACCTTTAAAGTAGGATTTAGTTATAAGTTTTAATTCTCAAATTTGAGGGAGCTACTTAACAAAGTTGTGGTAGCTTTACTCCCTGACCCTTCAAGCATGTTCCTCTAAAATATGAACACAGGGTTAAGAGTAGCTCCTTTGAATGCTTGAGAGAATTATAGAGATCTCATTGGGGGTTGCCTAAATAAAGTTGTGGTAGCTTTTACTCCCCAAAACCCTCCTAAGAATGTTTAACGCAAGTTCAACATTGGGTTTAAGAAGGCAGCCTCCTTTGGGAACCTATATTTTATTAAAGAATTTAGAGAACAATGAACGTAATTAGATTTAAAGTTTAACTTTCGTTTCTCTGTCTAAAAGTTACATCGAATATTTCATTTATAATTATTTCTTGTACAATGGCACCTCGTGTGGGGCTATAGCTCAGCTGGGAGAGCACCTGCTTTGCAAGCAGGGGGTCCGCGGTTCGATCCCGCGTAGCTCCACCATTATTCGATAATCATCAAATCTTCCGCGATCTTTATTTCACCTTTATATGTTGATTGTGTTTCTTTCAAAATTTCATCTGTTGAGGAGCCCCAAAATAGTATATGAGATAGAAGTAATAATTTTGGTTTTGCTCTTGAGGCTATCTCACCAACTTCAAATGTGGAGGTATGATGCCCTTGATGATATATCTGCCAGTCTTTTGTTTTTTTTAGAAATCCTGCATTTGAGTAAACCTCATGAACCAATATATCTGCCCCAGCAGCAAATTTTTCTAATGTTTTAGATGGGCCTGTGTCACCTGAGAATACTATAACCTTATCCTCAGTGGTAAATCGAAATCCATATGCATCATCAAAGCTGCCATGCGGCACAGTAAATGCCTCGACAGAAACATTTTCATCCTCATAGATCAGTCCTTCACTAAGTAAATAAAAATTAAATTTATAGCCCATCTTATTAGATGGTTGAGTACCGTAGATCCTATAATTAATATCATCTTCAAAGGCTTCAAGGGTAGAGGATGCCATTTGCTCCAGTCCTTTGGGTCCATATAGGTTTAATTTTTTATCCCTTCCCATGATCCATGGAGTAAGCAATAGATCAGCCAAGCCAGCAGAATGATCGGAGTGAATATGAGTTAAGAAAGCATGTTCAAAATTTTTGACTGTCATGGCTTCAATTTTTCCACCCCAGGGCGGAGACAGGGATGCAGCTCTTCGAATAACACCCGGTCCAAAATCAATTAAATAAGGGGTTTCATTAACAACTACAGCATACGCAGATCCAGCTCTATTAGGATCAGGATTGGGCGTCCCAGAGCCAAGAACAATAAGTTTTGTTGCCCCATATAACGAGGGCGCCATTAGCATTAGGAGCAAGAATTTATTTTTCATTGAAATGCAACTTTATATTATATTTTTATAAAAATTAACTCAGAAAGGTTTATAGTACAGCACGAAAAATGAAAAATTCAATATCACTAATAGGAATGGCTGGAGCAGGCAAGTCCACCGTAGGAAGAGAGCTGGCAAAGATACTGCATTTTAGATTAATTGACAGCGACGTTCTAATTGAAGAGCAGCAAGGGAAAAGTTTACAAAAGATCCTCGATGATGAAGGTTATATTAGACTGAGAGAAATTGAGAATTCAGTGCTTAAAAATCTTTACTTCAAAGAAATCATTCTCTCAACTGGCGGAAGCGCTGTTTATAGTGAAGAAGCAATGAAACATATCCAGCAAAATTCAAAAGTAATATTTTTAGATGTCCCCTTTAGCGAAATTCTAGAGAGGGTTCCAAGTTTTCTTGATCGAGGTTTCGCAAAAGCTCCAGGTCAATCTATTGAAGATGCATTTGAAGAAAGGCAGGAATTGTATAATAAATACTCTCATCACATAGTCAGCAATTCTGAAGATTTGCATTCTTGTGTTTCTAAAATTGTAGAGTTACTTTAGGTTTTATATCTCTAGGAGCTAGTCTCGATACTTTCAAGCACTCCGATGACGTTACCATATTCGCGGTCATCATTGTATTGCCCCTTGATGCCAGCAAGCTCTAACCTTTGATTGATCCCATCAATAATTTCAGAAAGGTAAGATGTTCTGCCTATGAAATAAGCTTTATCCGATCCTACTAGCAATGCGTTTAAGTATGCGACAGTTCCAATAACCTCACCCACCATATTGCATAATGCTGCGGCAGTATTTTCCATGGTATCTGCTGATGAGCTCTTTGCTTGACCAAAATTAACCGCAGTTATATCTGGCGAGAGATTACCTATTTTGTTCACCACATCTCCAATCAATAAATCTAGTTCAGCTCTAGACCCGCTATTAGCAAATTCATTAATTTCAAGACCATTTGAGTTTTTAAATAGAAGAGAGCCAAGGCCTTCAAGCATGCCTCCTCCAACCGCAATACCACCCAAATGATTAAAATTATTGCCTTGAACATGAACGCAAGCGGTTCCTGTACCAGCACTAACAACAAGGGCGGATTCCTCCTTAATGCCATATAGTTTTTTTGCTCCTAAGCCAATTGCATCAATTTCATTAATTTTTGCAATTTCTACCCCTTCCAAAGCATCATCCAGGTCTGATGATTTGCCCCCAGTAACTCCAATTTTCTTTATGTTTGAAATATCGATTTCATGCTTTTTTAATATATTTTTTAAGGTACCAGCATTAATTCCTGAAGATTGCGAGGGAGTGGTATGAAATACAATTTTGCCTTGATCAGAGATTGCTAAATCAGTATTAGATATGCCGAAGTCTATTGCAACATACATTTTATCTAGTTATGAGATGTAATTTTTTTATTTCTATTGAGTAGGTCTTGCATTAAATTCTTTGGGTTGCTTCTTGATGCGCGAGGTTTCAATCTTGCAGGAATGAGTCGGGTAGGATAATAGTTATTTTCAATTTCCGTATCACCAATTTCCCAGTAGGGGTCAATAACTGCCTGAGTAATTTTTAACTTAGAACGTTTTAACCATCGTGTTCTGCTTGGATTTTTTCTCCATATTTCAACTGGTATTCTTATGAGCTCCTTCATTCCATTCTCATAGGTAAGCTCAAGTGGTATCGGCATAATCAATCCACCCTTATTAGTAAATTCAAAAATATAATAATCCTCTTCTTTTGCAAGTGCCTCAACTAATGCTTTCTTTTTCCACTCAGGATCGCTGTCATTTTTGTCATATAGATCATCAAGAATTTCTTCATAATCTCGCATTTCTCTATCTGAAGGAGTAAATTCATCATATTCATCATAAATATCAAGGAGTTCAGGCCTTGCTTCAACCATTGTTTTAATTCCTGATTGCTCGTTTCTATTGTCATGAAGGATTTCTGGCTCTTTCTCAAAATCCACTCGATCTTTAGCTAAATCAATTTGGGGATTAAGGGTGTCTAATGATGCGATGTGTATTCTGTCTAAAGCGATATCTACATGATCAGTGCTATAAAACCAGCCTCTCCAGAACCAGTCTAAATCGACTCCGGAAGCTTCCTCCATTGTTCTAAAGAAGTCATAAGGAGTTGGCCTTTTGAATTTCCAGCGCTGGGAATATTCCCTGAAAGCTTGATCAAATAATTCTCTTCCTAGTATTGTTTCACGCAGAACAACCAGAGCTGTTGCAGGCTTTGCATAAGCATTATTTCCAAATTGCAATAATGATTCTGAATTAGTCATCATAGGAACTTGATAGCTGCTAGACATATAGTCTGTGATCCATCTTGGCTCGCCTCGATCAGAGCGATAGTTAATATCCCATTCTTGTTCTGCTAGATACTGTAAAAATGTATTGAGGCCCTCATCCATCCAAGTCCACTGTCTTTCGTCTGAATTAACGATCATGGGAAAATAGATATGACCAATCTCATGAATCACTACCCCAATTAGAAACTCTTTTTCACTCCTGGAATATGTTCTTGACCCATCATCCTCTAATTCAGTTCTAGGGCCATTAAAGGTGATCATTGGGTATTCCATTCCGCCAACTGGACCGTTCACACTTTGAGCGGTTGGATAGGGGTAATCAAATGAATATTTTGAATAGACTTCCATTGTATGCATTACTGCTTCAGTTGAATATTTTGACCATAAAGGCTCACCTTCATTTGGATAAAATGACATGGCCATAACCAGAGGGGTTTCCTTTGAGTTTTGTTTATAACCAGCAGCATCCCAAATAAATTTTCTAGAACTTGCCCAAGCAAAATCTCGAACATTCTCAGCTTTAAAAGACCAAGTCTTGTACTCTGTACTCTTTTCTAGCTCATTATCATAGGCTTCATCAGGGGTAACAATGAAAATAGGCTTCGAAGATTTTTCAGCTTTTTTCATCCTTCTTTTTTGCATGCTATTAAGCACATCATCTTGATTCTGCAGCGTGCCAGTTGCAGCGACTATATGATCAGCCGGAACAGTAATATCAACCTCAAAATCTCCAAATTCCAAAGTGAACTCACCATTACCTATAAACTCTTTATTGTGCCAGCCCTCGTAGTCGCTAAATACAGTTATTCTTGGATACCATTGAGCTAATAAGAAGATATCATTACCATCTTCAAATGACTCATATCCATTTCTAGCTCTGACGGCATTTTCTTCTACCAAAGCATATGCCCAATCAATTTCTAGCTCGATTGATTCGCCTGTATTTAATGGCGCATCAAGATTGATTCGAACATGTGTTCCAACTAAATTTACCTGAGCCTCTGTACCATTGATCTTAATTAAAAGTTCTTGAAAGCCTCCATCAAAAGTGTCCATAAAATTTTGTCTTCTCAGCGTCGAGAAATCTACGCTTTTATTTCCTCCCCACCATGGACGAGTGAGATTGTTAATTGAGTCCTTATCAAAAATATTTTGATCTAGCTGTAGCCAAACATAATTTAGCTTGAGAGGGGAATTATTTGTGTAAGTGATGACTTCAGAACCCTGAACACTTCTAGATTCTTCATCAAGTTTAATTTTTATTTTATAGTCGGCTCTCTGCTGCCAGTAACTCGGACCTGGTTCACCTGTTGCTGGTCTATTTAAATTTGGAGAGGGAAATACCTCATCAAGTTGTCTAAATTTATCTTCGAATGAACCTTTAGATTGGTCTATCTGTGAAAGAGAAAAATTGCTTAGTGTTGCCAGGACAATGGCAAAAAAAAATTTACTTCTGAATACTATCATCAATTTCCTCAGCACTACCTTCGATAATTTTTGATCTAGCTCTATTTTTCTGAAAATTTGTTCTGCGTTTGCCATCCCAATTAATGCGATCATCTCGATTCATTTGCTTTTTTGATGCTTTGATTTTTCCGAGATTCATAAAAATAAAAAGTGACAAAATAGTCAGAACGCCAAAGAATATAGCATTCATCTTATCTACTTCTAAGTTTCATCAGCAATCGCAATATCTCTATATACAGCCAAACTAAGGTAACCATTAGTGAAAAAGCTCCATACCATTCCATATATTGTGGAAGGCCTTTCTCAGCACCATCTTCAATAAAATCAAAATCTAGAACAAGATTGAGCGATGCTATACCAACAACAAATACAGAGAAGCCTATTCCAAATAATCCATTAGAGTGGATAAAACCAATTCCAGATCCAAAGAAGGACATAATGAAGCTGACCAAATATAAAATTGCAATTCCCATGGTTGCAGAAAAAACCATCAATCTAAAATTTTCTGTAGGTTTAATAATTCCACTTTTATAACAAAATAATAAAGAAGCAAGAATTCCAAATGTGAGTCCAATGGCTTGAATGCCGATGCCTGGATATTGCATTTCTGCAAAGACCGTAATGCCGCCAAGAGCCATCCCTTGAAATGCTGCATAAAATGGAGC
>ERZ651776.4176-NODE-4176-length-13565-cov-4.458630_pt1 | contig 13565 bp, 12 predicted proteins | sample MGYA00514761_ERZ651776 | MGnify/ENA metagenome assembly ERZ651776 | reverse complement strand
TATATTATTCGATACCCATTCCCTGACCTCTGCTTGGATAGCCTTTTTATACTCCATGCGATTTCCAAATGCAGCAGTCCACCTCGCTGAGTCGTTGTCAGCATTTAAGAATCTTTCGCATGTATATTGAGCTGCAGTCTTGGTTCCAAAGAATGTGTCCAGGTAGCTCAAGTCGATCGTGCAAAAGAAGATGATGTTCGACACCAACCATGCTGTAAAGCTAACAACTAAGAAACCTCGCATGGTATCCTTTTTTTCCCCGTCAAAATACTGCAGCGCAACAAAGGGGAAAGCCTGGGCCCAAATCATTGATATGGTGAAGCCTAACCCGCCCAGCTCATAAGGGTGGCGGTATTGGAGGCAGCCAGCGAAGTCCGCTACGACTTTTACAGTGAACCTCTCAAAAAAACTAGCAACCAAAGGGGTACCAGGAGCCCAATAATGAAAATCTTGTCGAAGAATCTTGAAGACGAGATATAAGCCGATCTCGCCTCCAATGAAAAGGAGGGCCATTTCAACATTTGCTGTTGCCAACAGAGCACATCCCAAGCTACGGCTCAGGTTGTGCAAGGAGCTTATCAATGTCATCAAGATAAAGCACTTTCCCCTAAGCCCATTGTCATCAGGGATGTAGCCATAGAACTTGGGCTGATTCTTCCTGTGGGGCACATCGACATCCATATCAAATGCTATCATCGCACTCGCGAACCCTGTTGTGAGACAACTGATTCCAATTGACGCCAAAGCATATGTACCAGCTTTCTCTGGAGCTGAAAGCCAGACATACAGCTGCAAAACACAGCCTGGAATGCTTTCACAGCCAATTTCGTTGCCTTTGTTTATCATCATTTCGGAAAGCTGATCCATATTTGCCTCCTCGTCTTCGTGATTCGTGGAGACCCTGTAGGCATCCACAGCCGGACGCAAAAATGCCATTGTGATCAATGTTTCCTTGCCGACCACCAACCAGCTCTTCCTCCTGTACTGTGAATACACAACAACCAATTGAACAATTATATTCCCAAGAAGCATCACAAGCATAGCATTTGCCTGTCCATACAACTCTGCGCTCTGGTAGTACTTCCTGATGACGTAAATATCCGTCACAGCATCAGTGGTACTTAGCACAGCTCCCACAGTCACTCGTAATACCGTCCCATAGATGCTGTCACGCATCAGGTTGTTTGCAATGACAACCATGAACTCTTCGAAACCGACAACCTCCTTAAACAGGACGTCCAGCTGTGTGTAGTTTAACCTCCAAGCATCTATCGCAACTGCACCAGTCTTCCTCTTCCTTATGAACGTCGACAACGAGCACCCTACATGCCGACATTCTTCGTCTCCCCAGTCCGTCAAGTTGAGTTCCTTGTCGACTTCCCTAACACGATGAAATTTGTTCTCTAATATGAAGCTGAGAATGGTGACAAAGCCAGGACATCTTTCGACCAAAGGAGAGAGCAACTCCTTCTCCTCCTCAAATACAATGTGGGCGGCATTTTCAATGCGACCATCCACCCTGTTTTCGTAGATTTTCTCTGCTACAACCTCCCATGCGATCTTAGTTTTTGTCGTCTTTGTCATCTTTGTCTCTGGGGATGTTGTAGCCATAACTTCCCCTCGATATCAGCTGCTCGATATGGTGTTCTACCACAGGTATGTACAGTATTCGGTTCTCAACTACTACGCCCTGTGATAATCATAACCCCAATCCCCTCTGATAATGTTAGCCTGTTAGCTGTTGGGAAAGATCAGCGTTTTTTCGGCTTTAAGTTTGGTTTTTGGTTGGATCTGCTTTGACTGTGAGTGAATGATCGCCGACCTGCTGAGTTCGGACTGAGGGTCCGATATGGCCTCCATCACAGCAGCAGCATTAATTATCATTAAAATTGAGAATTTCTTGAGGGACCCCCCGAAACGACAACGTTCTATTCGACTGGGATACGTAACACTAGTTAACAACAACCCTAGCACCCTCTTTTCCCACCCTCACTAAGCACCCCATTTTCACTTCCCTCTGTACTAATGGCTTCTGCTCCTCCCACAGATGCAGTTGGGTTCATCGAACACCAACGCTACCACAAAGTACGCAATCCCGTCGAAGTTGTGCTGAAATTAACCCCGATTGTCCTTTCCAACAAGCTCTCTTCCTTTCCTCTGTCCGACCAGCTCCAAATGTTGGAGTCATTTTCCATCAGCTCGATGGATGTGGGGGAACACGGCGCGGCGAAACGGGCGGTAGAAATATTGGAGGGTATAATGCGTTCGGGGGCGGGGGGAGTCAAGGCGCCGGAGGAGAGCTCGAGAGCTCGGCGCCTAAGGGGGCTCCTGGCGGAGAGTGCCAAGGACTTCAGTACTGCTTCTGCCATCTATACTGAATTGCTCGAGCAGAATCCCGCAAACTATTTTTGCTACAAGCGGCGGTACGCGATTCAGAAAGCTCAAAAGAAGTACCCCCAGGCCATCAAGGCAATGAACGAATACTTGACTTTGCAGCCAGCAGACTCGAGCGCTTGGCAAGAGTTGGGGCAGCTTTACTTTGATCTCGGAGACTACAAGAGCGCTGCATTCGCATTTGAGGAAGTTGTTTTGCATCACCCCCTCGACGCACTCTGTCACTCGCAGCTCGGAGATGCATATTTCTGCTCAGCAGGAGGGAATAAGGCGGGAGAACTTGGCAAGGGGAAAAACATTTTGGAGCTCCTAAAGCTTGCGAGGAATCACTATGCGAAGAGCTGCGAGCTTGAGGGAAAGCGGACGAATGTTGGAGGTAGGGAGGGACTGGTAAAGGCCAGCGAGGCTTGCGTGGCTTGGTACGACAAGAACGATGAGGAAGGGGAATCAGCTGACGATCGAGACCTCGCTCTGGCTCTAGCTCTTTTCGGGAAGGAACAATGAATGATATTAAATTTTGAGAAGAAGAAGAAGAAAGACGAAGAGTGATTTGCAAGGATAAAAAAACGAATCGCGGCAAAAACCTATGCCTCTCATTATTATTATTTACTTCATGTTTTCAAAGTTAGTGGCCTACTCAGGTGTCCTTCTTCTTTATGGCAACAACAAATTTGCTGGGGTCAAACAAATCTCCTCTTAGGTAGCAATCACACATTCCCTCGATGTCCCATACGCACTTATCCCGCTGAAAGTCCGCGTGCGCTCCGCTCCACAACACGAGCAGCTCACACCCCTCCTCCCCGGTGAAGCTCATGTGGACAGAAGCGACCTCGTTCACCAACCAGGAGTTTTTCGATAGTGTCGAGGGCCGCCAATTCCTTGATGCAGAGCGGTAGTCGCTATTTATAGCAGGGTGGTTCGCGGGCGGAACAAGCTGGGACAACTTTTTCAAATCCTCGCGAGAGAGGTTGTCAGAGCCGTCACTAACCCACTTCACCTCCTTCAACATCCCCTTTAAGCAAAACACTATCTCGAGATTGGGGTGGGAGTGAAGGGGGAATTTCCGATTTGGCGGAATTGAGAGGTGCGTCCACTTCAACCGTCGAGAATTTGAAGTAGAGGATTCAAGGAGATCACGCAAAGAAGACGAGGAGAGCTGAGTTTCTGCTAGCCGAATCCCTTCAGAAACGTCTATCCTGGATGCAACCTCCACGGGGAGCCCTAGCGTTATTCTATCTAGAGGGCCTCTGGCTAGGTTAATAATTGTCTTCTGCGTCGCATGACGGTCAATGCTGTCGCATTCGTCTTCCTCATCCGTTTCGCCCCCACGAGTCAAAAACACAACCCCGGTTATCGCCAAGAGGAGAGCACAACAGACCGAAACGAAGGGGAGAAACCAGGGGTGCATTATCAACGAGAGACTGACACTGGAGACTGGCTCTGCATCGGAGAGATCAATGACGTGATCTGGTAGTGGTCGCATAGCCGATCTACCGTCCGGTTAACGGCAGAGAGAAGTCGATTTTCCAAGGTGTCAGCGAATCGAAGGCGTTTTTTTTTGTCTTGTCTTCACACACACACCATGAGAAACATGTAGACTCAATTTGAACACGACACGTCAGCCAGACAGCAAAAATTAACAGTTTTTCCATTTCAGTTTTTTCACACACACCCGTTGTTTATTGGAGAGCCAGCATTCACTAAACGCCCAAAGGACCCCTCTTCCTCTTTGTAAACAACTGGAAAATACACGGAAGGACGTTTAACCAACAAAGTCTTTTTGAACCCTTTGGACGACTCACCTGTGCTCAAACGCACCGAGCAGTAATGAGGGCTGCTATTCTCTTCTCCTTCTTCTTCCTCTGCCCCGTTTACTCCTTTACCGCAAAACTGAGTGTCTACCAACACGCACCTCTACCAAGCTACCAATCGTACCTTTCCCACAGACACCCCCACAAAAACAAACCCCTTGGGAGCAACCCCACGACACTTCGGTCTATTTCTGTTTCCCTTGATTCCCCCATCCTCCCCCCCGCTACAACGTTCTCTCCTTACAACTCATACCCTGCTGTATCGCCGTCACCTGGAGGGGGGGCAGTACGCTGGCTGGTATCGACTGCAGTGAAGGCAGTTTGGTACTATGCTGGAATTCTTCTCGTGGCCAAGGTGGTGAAGGCCTGGAGGGGAGAGGAAGAGGGAGAAGATGCGGACGTGGCCGACGGTGTTTACAACGGTGGAGAGAATATTATTAGTACTTTGGGCGTCAGATCTCTGCAGATTCTCTGTCAGACTTGGAAATTGACAGGGCGCATTTTTGAAGCCATCCTGCCTCATGTTGTCCACCACCAGGTGAGAGAGAAGAGTCAGCGAGCGAACCTTTGAGAAAGAAATCCCTCTCGCGCGAAATGTCCAGCAAAATGACGCAATTTCCCGGCCGTCGTTTTTTGGTTTGTGTCGTCTAACACCTCATTTCCTTCTCATCTGAACAGCTTCGACTTCTCCTGGGCAAGGTCCAACGTCTCACCAGCATGATCCGAAAACAATACGTGAAACGAATTGTACGTCCCAGTCCGATGGTCCTGCGCGGAGACGACTGGGGCGTCGCACGCCTAGTATCTCGGTCAGAAGTCACAAAAGGGAGCGGCTACTACCGCTGTCGCTTTTCCATTGGACGTGGCGAAACCCTGGGCCTGTCCATGGGTCAGCAAGTTAACTTGTGCTGCCTGAGCAGGAAGAACGAGGTGGTCAAGGCCGGGTTCCACCCCACTCGGTTGAACTCTGTTGGAACATTCGACATTCTCACGATGTCGCCCATCTGTCCTACGACGGGATTGAAGCGTCGTGCAGAGATCGAAGCTGTTCTTGGCAGGGAGCAGGGCCGGTTCCACTGGGTCGTAGGCCGAGAGCTAAAGATTGGTGACGAGGTGGCACTTAAGCCCGGGCGTAACTCCTTAGAATACAGGGGGGAGGCCCTCCCAGTAACGGACATGGTGTTCTTTGTAAGTGGGCTAGGGATCAGTGCTGTTCTGAGTCAACTGGAGAAATTGCTACCGAGGGGAGTGGGGAGTGTTGGGACAGTAAGTGTAATCTGGGTCAATGAGGAGGAGGGAGAGTTCGGGGTGGGCTATGACGAGTTGGAAAGGTGAGAAACAGAAAACTTGTCATCTGACTTTTATTGCGGGCGGCTTACTGCCTCATACCATAAGCTGACATCTCTCTTCATCACCCAATCTGTGTTTTTGCACCACCCACCCACCACCCACCACCCAACACCAACCAAAACCACCACCAGGCAATTCTACAAATATAACAAAATCCTTGATGTATCGTGCGTTCTCCAGTCCGACATCTACTCGGCGAACTTTGCTGACAACAGACAGGTCGGGGATGCGGTACCAGATTTCTCAGACGGGACTATGGCTATTATTGCAGGACCGGACTACTTTGTCAAGAAGGCTAACTACTTCTTGCAGGGAAGAGGGTTCCCGGCGGAGGTTATTTGCTCTTTGGATTAGGGTGGTTATGTTGTAGTAATTTATTGACCAGGAGAAAGGGTTTTTGATGAGGACCTTCACACAGCCTGTGTCACCTTGCTTTTTATTATTTACCGGTGCTGATGTGTCGTTGCAGTGGAAATGAAAATTGAAAAGCTTCCATTTGTCGAGACGCTCGATCCAGACTCGAGGAAGCCGCCGCCGCCGCAGAGACACCACCCAAAACAAACTTACTTTTTTTTGAATTGCCCAACCCAAACTTTGTTGAAAAAACATTTAACGTCTGCAAGTGGGATGCTTACAATCTCAGTGCCATCATTTGTCGAAAGGGACGAACAGAGTGGGGATGAAGTCCCTAATAAACCACACACCCTCCTTACCCCAACCAATAGCAAATCAGTTACCTTTTACAACATCAACGTAGAAAATGAAAATGGTGTTCGCTGGTGCATCTCCAAACGTTATACTGACTTTCTTAATCTCTACAATGTTTGCACGTCGAATGGTGACCTTTCAACAAAACCTGGTGAAACTTACTATTTTCCTCCTAAATGTTACTTTGCCCACGGTGACGATGTAAAGGAAGACCGCAGAGAGGGATTTGAGAAGCTGTTGATGATATTGAACAACAACACAACAGGATCCGACGAGTTATCATCGTTTTTAGAGATTAAAAAGACACTGTCCCCCTCCAACAGTGTCTCGAAGCTTGTGTTTCGAGCGTATGACACTTCTTCAAATCCTGACACTGAAGATGTGACCATAGTAACGGCGGCGGCTAATGGAACTCCTCAAATCGAGCAGAGACCATCCCCCGCTAAGAGCGAAAGGAAAGAAGCGATGCGAGCGGAGCCAATAATGACGCCAATTACTCCACCAATGACGCCACCACTGACGCCACCACTGACGCCACCACTGACGCCAATTACACGGATATCAACAAACACGGCGGCAAGTACACCCATCATGCCGAAGGTGACGCAGGGGGCACACAAGGAGAGTACCCTCTTCAACTTTTTCATGAATTTCTTCTTATTGTTTTCGATTGTCTGCATTTTGCACCGATCGTTTACAGTTTGGAAGAAAAGCTTGCATAATGTGAGCGTTGAGGGCAGTGAGAGCGATGGGGAGGTACAACTGGGGTCGTCAGATGTGGACCAAATAGTTAAATTATTGAGGGATGCTGCAGTTGCGTTCGAAGAAGGCTTGTTCATGGTCTTTGAAGAGTTCTTCAGGGCAAAAGATATGTTGCTTCGGTCACTGTCTTGAGTTGAGTTGTAAGCGAGCAAGCTCTTCATCATTAATAAGTAGGTTTGGGTCCCTGGGTTTTTCTTTAGCAAATAATATCCAATTTTACTGTGCACAAAATTAAAACACATTCGGTCTCGTACTATCTTTGTCTTGAGTTGAGTTGTAAGCGAGCAAGCTCCTCATCATTAATAAGTAGGTTTGGGTCCCTGGGTTTTTCTTTAGCCAATAATATCCAATTTTACTGTGCACAAAATTAAAACACATTCGGTCTCATACTATCTTTTTGGTCTCTCCTCCTCTGTTGTGCAATGAATTTAACCTCCTCCTCGGAAGCATTTTCCCGTGCGCTCTTGTTCTTTTTACCCCCACTGTGAGGGTTGACTGTGTTTGGTTTCGAGTTCTTCAAGCTGCCTTTTTTCTTCGAGCTATTTGCCATTTTAGCCCTGTGCTCCCGCCCATAATCGTTGCTTTCGTGCGTGAACGATGTCACACTTCGAATCACTGTTGCCTTAAACCGCTGATGTTTTCTGCTTCCCGCATTACGGTCAAAGGCTCCCCCCGCTGCGCGTTCATCGTCGCTGTCGCTCTCATCATCTGTTGCGTTATCTATTTCGGCGTAAAGCCTCTCCTCGAACGTCCGCAAGTCGATCTCGTTCTGATTTTCTAACCGCTCTTTCTCCTCCACTTCCTTGAGTTTTTTTAGCTTGTAGCTGTAGAAACTCCCTCCATTGGCTGCAATCGATATGCAGAGAACGGAGAGATAAATCAAGTTGGCGTGAAAGTCAATGTAGAGAAGGGAAGTTGCGACCAGCATCAGAGAAGCCCAGACGAGCTGCAAGAGAGAGTAGACCCAAAGAGCCCATCTTTTACCCCAGCAGCTCAGAACCCTTACCCATCTCTTCCCAAACCCACCACTCAACGCTTTGACAAATGTGTTACAGTACGTTCTCCGCTCCCTCAGTCTCGGATGCGGGACACACCACACCCAGAAGTTATAGCACAACATGTGTGCTAAGTACCCTGCCATGGGATAGAGCAGTATATAATTCGCATATTCAACGAAATCTTCGAGCTTCACTGTTTTGACCGTGAAATCGATTGGACTATCTGCATCATCATCCCCGTCATTGATCAGGTATCGAATCACGAAAGTAGTTACTGCGGGCATCACGTGCATATAGGCATTTATATAAGTCTGTATGTCGCTGAAAACAAACTTAAAGTTCAGCAGTAATGTGCTGCCGATCCCAACACTCTGAGAAAGGTTGAACGCGCTTATAAACAACCCCCAATTAGAGGGCAAAAACACTATGTAGACAATGACACTGTAATTTATGAAGTAGCAGACTTCGAGGCAGAAGTGGTGCCTTGCTTCAGCCCAGTAGCTCAAAAACCTAAAGAGGAACAGTGGAACAATCGTCCCCACGTAAAAAATCGGAACGTAAGTCGGGTGCATGTACGTGAGGGTAAATGCCGCCAGCGTGAGGCCCAAAGTGAGTGTGAACTTAATACCCTTCCCTTTTTTCAGTCGTTGTTGCTTGCTAGATTCTGAATTGGCTGCGAACTTGTTGCCACTGGAGCGTGCGTCAAGTCGGGCGCATTAATAGTACGCAAAGGGAAGCGAAACGGGTAGATTTGATAAGATATGTGTTCAAGAGAGACGTTGATTTTCGCTGCGCTGCGCTGTTCCCAAAGCCTGCATTCTCTTTTCAAAAATCATACTCCTCTCCTCACCTTGATGCAACCGGGTTCAGCTTGACGTCCCTCATTACCTTCTCAAACTCTGTTTCACTTTGAGAGCTCATCGGCCTACCGAATCGATCAATGCGGATACCAGGCTTATGCTTCAGGTGGGGTAATGTGATCTGAGGCCCGGAAACCTTTGCCTTCTTCTCTGATTTGTTTTTCTTCTCCTTGGCGACGAAGTGATTTTGCCGCGAATTCGGGCGTTCGATCTTGCGAATGGCATGAACCATCGCGGGTCTGACTGCAGCTGATGTTTTTCAGTCAAGAAATTGCGAAATGCCTGCCGTCCAATACGAACTCAAAAACTTCGAAAAAACATAAGGCAGCACCAACTGTCACCGTGAATTCACTTCAAAGAGTCTGAAAAAACCGCACCGCTGGCATACTTTCTACCTTCAACTTCAGCCTAGGGCATTGTATTTTCCTCAAACCTCCTCAAAAGCTTCTTACCCTGCATATCCTATCCTATCCCTTGCTCTGGCGTTTACCCCGGCAGCAGTAAACGACAGAAACGGCCTGCATTCGTGCACGGGAGGCATGGACGACCACACAGAGTATTGGCAATTGTACTACGATGAACAGGGCCAACCTTACTATTATAATGAGGCGACAATGGAGTCTCGCTGGGACGACCCTCGAGGCGTAGAAGCTGAGGAGGGGGCCCAGGGTGACGGCTTTGGGGTCGCGGAGGGGGCATCGGGTCAATACGAAGGGGGCGAGGGGCATTACGACGAGGAAGGGTTCGGTGGGGAACCTGTCGATTATGCTGGCGATGGTGTAGTTGATGATACAAATGTGGCCAACTACGTCAATGCGGAGGAGGATGTCAACAACGAAAGTAATGTCGACTATACTATCAACACAGACGCAGCAATATACGACAACGGCAACAGCGACACCTTCGACGAGACCCTTGCCGACACCAACGATGACATCGCATACCTACCTCTCAACAACACCACCAACAACAATTACACCAACAATCTCTCTGCCTCCCCAGCAACGAAAGAAATCGACACAAATGATGCCCTCGAGGAACTGGGCTGGGTAAAGTACACGACTTCTGGTGGCAGTGACTACTACTACAACCTTGAGACACAGGAAACCCAGTGGACTACCCCTGATGAGGTCCTGCAGCTGAGCAATACGAAACAGCTCAGCAGGCCCAACAGTGCATTGAGTAATAGTTTAGGTTATGGTGCGGGTGTTAATAGCGGCGGGAATAGCAATAACGTAATCACCGCCAACAACAGCAGCGGTGGCGGTGGAAAATTCACTGCCGTTGGTGTCAGTGGGGCTACACCGTCGTCGCTTTCTCCTTCGAGGTCATTATCATCATCCCCTCGGGCGACATCTCCGAAGGGCGTTTCCTTTTCCCCGATTCCAAATTTTGAACAAGGTACATTAAAAGCCAGTGATCTGACGGCTTACGAACGCGTTGGCGAGGACGTCAATCGATCCAAATTCTCCCCGATTCTATTAGATAAAATTCGGAAGCGTTTTCGCGCTGCAAGTTATGCGACTTCTGGGATGGATTGGGAAGCAGTTTTCAAACGCTTCGACAAAAGCGGGGATAATGTTCTCGACGTCGCGGAGTTCAAGAACGCTATCCGGAAAGGGCTCGGGATACAGCCGAGAGATATCAGCGACAGAGACGTCGATGTGCTGGTGCAGGAACTTGATATGAATGGAGACGGAGGGATCGATCTAATCGAGTTTGGCAGTTTTCTTCATGGAGACGAGAGGGAAAATATTGATGACAAGAACATTGCCCTGAAGCGCAGCATCAGGGGGCTAAAGCCAAGACAGAGCAAGAGCGATTTCAACGCTCACGAGATGGGAACTTGGGAGCTGAGCGACGGAAATTATGGGAGGGCCAAGAAGGCGATGGAAGAAATTGAGATGCAGAAGAGAGCCAGGCAGATAGCGGAACAGAACATACAGAGGAATAGCAGTGAGGCTGCCAAGAGGAGCTTGATGGCTGAAAAAATAAAGAATGTTAAGCCTGTTAGGGAGAGGCTCAAGAAACGCTTCAGCCCTCGGGGTCGGAGGAGAGGGGATACCGGATGGGATGAGAAAGGCTACAGGCTGAAGGTTGCTCACAGCGCCAGGAACCTGTGGCGTGACAAGGAAGTCCGCCAGGCTGCCTATGCGGCGCTTTTGAAGGATCTCAACGGCGATCTCGTAGGGTTAATGGGTCGGGCGAGAGAAGTGCACAAAAGGAACAAGAGGAGCAAAGTTACCCCGTTCATTCTGGAAGATATTAGGAAGAAGATCAAGGCAGACAGCTACACCCCTCGGGGCGAGAATTTGGTCAAGCTCTTCAACAAATACGATGACACCAGGACTGGATACATTGATTTCCAGAGATTTAAGCAGATCATCAGGAAGAACTGCAAGTACGGAAAGGGCAAGCTGAGTGACTATGACGTCTTGGAAATATTCGAGACTATTGCTGGTAGGGGAGATTCCTCCGAGTCTATAGGTGTGGAGATCGTCGATGGGAAGGGGAAAAAAGTCATGACCGCCCCAGATCTCGTGGTCGATAGCGAAAGTGATGGGATCAATTTGGAGCACTTTTTGCGGTTCATCAAGACCGATGTGCCGGCCGCATTGAGCCTGACAAATGCAGCAGGGGACAATGTTACCACTGGGGAGGTCATGATGTACGTTATCGACAAGAATAAGAAGAGGTTGAGGGACGCAAGCGTGGAGATGGGGATTAAAGAATGGGACGAGGTGTTCAAACTGTATGATAGCGATGGCAACGGAGTGCTAACGTTTGACGAATTTTTGAGGATTTTCAGGGTCGATCTCCGGCTGAGCGAGAAAGAGATGAAAGAAGAGGAAGCTAAATTCATCTTTCGCTACATAGATACGGACGGAAGCGGGGGTATCAGTGCAGACGAATTCATGAGGTTCTTACATTCGGGGAGGCAGGAGAGAAGTTTCCCGAGAGCGGAGAAGGAGGAAGAGACAGGAGGCGGAAGAAGAGGTGCTGGAGAGGAGTTCGACGCTCACCTTGATTCCGAGAGGAGAGAAGAGAACAAGAAACAGTCGTTCATTGCCGAAATGACGGACGTGGTGAAGCAAAAGTTCCGGAGTTATAGCTACGGGAATACGAGTGGACAGGACTTTGAAATGCTTTTCAAGCAGGTCGACAAGGGAGCAGATGGGGTAATCACCGAAAAGGAATTTCGTATGGCGGTCAGAAAGCTTCTGAAGGTCGGACTGCTCATGATGAGTGACAAGGATTTGCTGAGAGTGTTCAATAGCATTGCCACCGAGGTGAACGGAAATTTGGGCCTGGATAAAAGTACTTTCATTAATTTCATCAAGGATGGCAACCCTTCCGGGGACGGGGAAGACAGGGGTGGAGGGGCACAGGCCTGGGTACATCGCGACGAGGAGGCGATAGCCAGGGAGAATTTAAAACGGATACGTGCCAAGATTAACATGAACGCTATGAAGTTTGGAGGGGAGAAAGACATAAAGCGGGTATTCAACAGCATGGATTGTGACGGAGGTGGGACAATCAGCTTGAACGAGCTCTGCGATGGCTTGCGAAACGTCTTGCGAATCAGCGAGAGAGAGATCGGGAGGAGTGATTGTGTCCAGCTGTTCCGCAAGTTGGATGTCAACAGTGACGGAGTCTTGAGTTTGGACGAGTTCGTATCCTTTCTGGCGAAGGATGGGGATGTTTGAGAGAGAGGCAAAGGCTCGTCTCGTGTGACTGAATGATCTTTGTTACTTGTATACAAGATTTGCTGCCTTAAATAACTGCTACCACCGTTTTATCTTATACACTTTGTAAGTTAACTTGTCATTTATATTGGGGCGGTCCGACTTCGTTTGTTCGTCTCACTCCAATCATCGTTTTCGCTTGTACGAAGTGTTGGTTAAGTCATCATTCATATTGGTGCGGTCCGACTTTATGTTTGTCTCGCTCAATCTTTTCCCCCGGCCGCGCGGGTCGTTCTTTGTTCTATTCTTCCCACCGCTAGCGTCCCTCTTCTTCCTCGCTGCATTCTTCTCATCTTTGTCATCCTTCTTTTTCCGCTTCTGTAGGCCATGTTTCCTTTCATCCTCTGTTTTCAGTTTCTGGGTTTTCTTCCCCTCCGTTATTTTCTTCATGCTTCTCTCGTGCTCTAAGCGAACATCACGGAGGATCTCAACTATTTCGTCCTCCGTCTTTATGTTGCCCAGAGCTTCGCAAATGTCAGTAATTGATCGACCTTGGTCAGACATCAAGAGGATCATCTGTTTATCCCCTTTTGTGAGGCCAAAATGGAGCACATCTTTCTGTTGTTGTTGCATGCGAGGAGATATATGCTGCGATACCCCGGGAGATAGAAGGGGGAGGGCAACGAGGACCGTGAAGAGGAGTTTGGCGAACATCGATGAATACTGGATAGATTTTTTTGGCAAGTGAAATCGGGAGTTAATAGAATGTTGAACAAGGAGACGACCTTTGATATGCCGATACAGAGTGTATGGTAGGATACAGAAGGGAGTTTTATTTGTATAAATGAGTGGATTGGGTATGATCAACAGATTTTGTTTGGGGAGCGGTGAAGATGTGAAGATCGAAAGTCGAAAGAGCAGTACCACCTGGTAACGCAACCAACTCCCCCTCCCCCTCAAGTTCTTCCATATCAAAAAAAAAAGCATCACAAGCGC
>ERZ651776.4175-NODE-4175-length-13574-cov-3.080388_pt1 | contig 13574 bp, 14 predicted proteins | sample MGYA00514761_ERZ651776 | MGnify/ENA metagenome assembly ERZ651776 | reverse complement strand
AGGAACCCACGTTGGTATCCGACGAGACCGGGCATCATCGCACCGCTTGCCATTTGGTGTCCTAAATACCTGGCACACAGGCGCTCGCTACCCACCCGGCACCGCCACCGGATAGATTTCATCACAAATCATCATCCCCGGGGTGGAGTCAAAGATGCTGCAATCGAGCGTGCGCCGTTGAGGGAACGGATTGCTGCGCCGCGGGACGTCGCACTTTAACCGCGCCTGCATCACCACCTGATCGCCCTGCATGGAATTGGGGCGCAATTCGCAACCGCTGACCGCTTCAAACGCGCGGGCAAACCGAGCGGCCGTGTAGTTCAAATTTGGTGCCCATTCCCGATTAATGCGTATCGCTTCAGCCCGGTCCCCAACCATTCGCACATCAAGAACTGATTTGCCGACAATCACCCGCTGTGCCGGCACGCCAGAAAATTCAAAGGAGGGCGTATTGCAGGCTAAAAGCGGCAAAAGGATCCAAAGAAAGCGCATAAAAAGACCATGCACAAACTTGGTTAACAAAGCCTTGCTTGCGTCCGCGCCCCGAGCCAGTAAACTGCCGCCAAACTACAGGAGCCCAGCATGAGTGAAGATGTTGACCGTCATGCCATGAAAATGGCAAAGAAAAAAGCCGCGCGCGACAAGATCATGGCAACCAAGACAGACGAAAAAGGCCTGGTGATTGTGCATACCGGCAAGGGCAAAGGCAAATCCTCAGCGGCCTTCAACATGATTTTTCGCCATATTGCCCATAAGCGCAAATGCGCCGTGGTACAGTTCATCAAGGGCGGAATGAGCACAGGCGAAAGGGATCTCATCTTAGAGCATTTCACCGATCTTTGCGCCTTTCACACCATGGGTGAGGGCTTCACTTGGGAAACCCAAGACAAGACCCGCGATACCGAAATGGCGCTGGCCGCATGGGAAAAGGCCAAGGAGCTGATCCGCGATCCGAAAAATTCGATGGTGCTGCTGGATGAAATCAACATCGCGATCCGATATGATTATGTGCCGATTGCCGATGTGGTGGAATTTCTGGCGACCGAAAAGCCCGATATGACCCACGTGGTGCTGACGGGGCGCAATGCCCACGCCGATCTGATTGAAATTGCCGATCTGGTCACGGAAATGGAACTGGTGAAGCACCCGTTCCGGTCCGGGATCAAGGCGCAGATCGGTGTGGAATTCTGATGACTTCGCCGGCGCCTGTTTGTGCCTATGACGTGACACCAGACGGGGTCGCAACGCCCTGCGGACTGGACGATGAGCCCGGCGAAGGTTGGCGTTGGCTGCATTTCGATCTGGCAGACCCGGCGTTGGGCGCCTGGCTGGTCGGCACGGTGCCTGAAGCAGTGGCAATAGCCCTGCAACTGCCCGAAACGCGGCCCCGGTTTGATGAACTGCCACAAGGGACGCTCATTAACCTGCGTGGGGTGAACCTGAACGACGGTGCTGATCCCGAAGATATGGTCGCGCTGCGCATTTGGGCGACGCCGGAGCTGGTGATTTCCATGCGGCGGCGGCGGATCATGGCGATTGATGCGATCCGAAAGCGGGCGGACGAGGGTGTTATGCCTGCGACAGCTGGCGGGTTTCTGGTTGCGGTGGCCGAAGGGTTGACCCAGCGGATCGAAGCCGTGTCGCTGGATCTGGAGGAGCGGGTCGATGATCTGGAAGAGGCGATTTTTGCGGGCGAGGACGTAGACCCCCGCGGGATGCTGATGTTGCGCCAGACCTTGATTAAACTGAAACGTTTTATCGGGCCGCAGCGCGAAGCTTTGCTGGATTTTGCCGGGGCACAGTCTGTGTTGCTGAATGAAACGACCGCGCCGCATCTGGCGGAAACCGCCAACCGTGCGGCGCGCACAGTCGAGGCGTTGGAGAGCGCGCGGGACAGGATCGGCGGCCTGCAAGACCATCTGGATTCCAAGGCCGCCGCAGCACTGGGGCGCAACGGATATGTGTTGAGCATTGTGGCGGCGATTTTCCTGCCATTGGGATTCTTGACCGGATTGTTCGGGGTGAATGTGGCGGGCATGCCGGGGGTTGATGCGCCATGGGCGTTTGCGGCGTTGTGTGTGGTATCACTGGTGCTGGGGGTGGTGTTGTACCTGCTGTTCCGCGCTTTGAAATGGTTATGAAGGAGCTGGAATGACGCGATTACTGACAGAATTCGGAATGGGCACGTCGTTGCGCCGACAGGACTACACGCAAGCGGCGCGCCGCGCGTTGCAGGATGCTTTGTGGCACAATTCGATCAATCTCGCGGAGCTGTACGGTAAGCCGAAAGAGGCGATGCAGATTACGGTAGAGATTGGGGTTCAGCAGCCTGATGCTGTTGATACGAACGCTCTGCGCGATATTTTCCCTTACGGGCAGCTTTCGTTTTCCGTGGTGCATGGGGGCCTTGATATCCCGCGTCCTGATGGGTTGCCCACGGTCATTGCCAATGTCGCACTTTCGGTTGCATTGGAGTTGGACGCATGAGTGATCAACGGTTCATTATCGAGATGGGGATGGGCAATGACCTGTACGGGCAGGATTACACCAAGGCCGCTGGACGCGCGATCGAGGATGCCTTGCGGCATTCCTCCATTCCATTGTTTGAGGCCACGGGGCTTAGCCATGGTGCCATGCGCGTCGTTGTGACCGTGGGTGTGCAGGACCCTGAGGCGGTGGATTGTGCCGCGTTGTCGGGCAAGCTGCCGCGAGGACGCGCCAGCGTAACGGCGGTAAAGGGTGGGTTGAATGTGACCAATCCCGACAACGGCAATGTCATCGTGATCGCCAGTGCGGCCGTTGAGGCGTTTTTACCAAAGCAGGCGGGTTAGGGCGAGAGCGGCCCTTCGGGGAGAGTTTATTGGGCCAGATGAAGCTGGGGGGGGGTGAGCCCGCTATGAGACGGGTTTGTACATCCCCGACTTGAGAAGCGGCCAAGCATCTTTGTACGGCATGACGTCGTCGTGTTTCGATTTCCAATGTGCATCGATACCGTCCCAGCCATTGCCCTGAAAAACGTGGCCGCATTCGGGGCAGGTTTTTGAGTGTTCCGAGGAGGCGGCGAGCCCGCTCAGTGTGGTGCCCGTTGAAAGGGCGTCTGGCGAGACTTGCAATTCGATGACGGCGAAGGTGCCGCAGGACCCGGCGCGTTCAAAGGCGGTGGGGAAGTCGGCGGTTTTTGTGACCGTTTCGCCGTGGCCGCCATAGGCGCGCGCGAGGGCTGCGAAATCCGGATTGGCGAGCATCGTGCCGGACACGCGGCCCGGGTAGTGTTTTTCCTGATGCATGCGGATGGTCCCGTAGCGCCCGTTGTTAACGACGATGACGATCGGGGTCGCGCCATGTTGGGCGGCGGTTGAAAGCTCGTTGCAGGTCATCTGGAAACAACCGTCTCCGGCGAGGCAGACCACGGTGCGGGAGGGATGTTCGAGGGACGCGGAGATGGCGGCGGGAAATCCGTAGCCCATAGAACCGGATGTGGGGGCCAGTTGGGTGCCGTATTGTTTGAACGTAAAATAGCGGTGCAACCATCCGGCGTAGTTTCCGGCGCCGTTTGTCAGGATTGCGTCTTCGGGGAGATTGGCGGACAGCCATGCGACGATCTGTTCGAGTTTGACGTCGCCGGGGGTTTCTTGTGGTTTGATCCATTCGAGATAGTCGGTGCGGGCGGACTGCGTCCAGTCGGACCAATCGGCGCCGCTGGCGGGGAGTTGTGCCAGTGCGCGGGTGAATGAAACCGCGTCGGATGTGACGGCGATGTCAGGCGCGTAGACGTGTCCGTGTTCATTGGGGTCGGCGTGGACGTGGCAAATCGCAAGGTGGGGCTTGGCAGGATCGATCAAGGAATACCCTTGGGTTTCGATGTCGCCCAAGCGCGAGCCGATCACCAGCAGTGCGTCTGCGTCGCGCATGCGCCGGGCCAGTTTCGGATTGATGCCCACGTTAAGGTCACCGGCGTAGTTCGGGTGGCGGTTGTCAAGGTAATCCTGCCGCCGGAAACCCAGCGTTACGGGCAGGTTCTGAACCTCGGCGAAGGTGGCGAGATGCCCAGCCGCTTCGTGCGACCAATGCGGCCCGCCGACCACGACGAGGGGGCGTTCGAATTGGCAGAGCCAGTGCATTGCGTCTTCGGCGACGGTGGCGAGGGTCGGCGCGAGTTCGACCATCGGGCCGTGGCAATCAGGCACGTCGACCATGGCAGACAGCATGTCTTCGGGGAGGGCCAAGACCACTGGACCGGGGCGCCCTGCGGTGGCGACGTTGAATGCGCGGGCGATGTATTCGGGCAAGCGCTCGGTATGGTTCACCTCTGTGACCCATTTGGCGATGCTGCCAAACATGGATTTGTAATCGACCTCTTGAAAGGCTTCGCGGTCGCGGTCCTCGGCGCGGATCTGGCCGACGAACAGGATCATCGGGGTGCTGTCCTGCATCGCGATGTGGATGCCCGCAGAGGCGTTGGTGGCACCCGGCCCACGGGTGACAAAGGCGATACCGGGCTGGCCTGTCATTTTGCCATAGGCCTCTGCCATCATGGCAACGCCGCCTTCCTGACGGCAGACGATGTTGTCGATTTGCGCGTCATGGAGGCCGTCCAGCGCGGCGAGGAAACTTTCGCCCGGCACGGAAAACACGCGGCGCACGCCGAAGCGGACCAGTTGATCGACAAGAATTTGACCGCCGTGGCGTTGCATGTTGGACTCCGTATTGTTGGTGGTACTTTGCGCCACTGGTCGCGCGGTGCAAAGGCTCTATTTCAGGGGCAACAGAAGTGGAGAGTTGAATGACATATGTACTGGGAATTTCGGGGTCGCTGCGCGCGGCATCGACAAACACGAAACTGATGCGGGCGGCATTGGCGTCTTTTGGCGGGGACACGCAGGAAGGGGATTTGCGATTGCCGTTGTATGATGGTGATCTTGAGGCGAACGGGATGCCGGTATCGGTTCAGACGTTGGCGGATCAGATCGCGGGGGCCCGTGCCGTGGTGATTTCGGGGCCGGAATACAACAAATCCGTGTCCGGTGTCTTGAAGAACGCGCTGGACTGGGTCAGCCGGACCAATGGAAACCCGTGGTTGGACAAGCCTGTTGCTATTATGTCGGCGGCGGCGGGGCGCGCGGGCGGGGAGCGGACGCAGTTTGCGCTGCGCCATTGCATGGTGCCGTTTCGTCCGTTGATCCTACAGGGGCCAGAGGTGTTGCTCGCCAAAAGTTCGGACGAGTTCAACGAGGATGGCACGCTGAAAAGCGATTTCTACCAGAAGACACTGGATGACTTGATGGCTGCCCTGCGCGCGGCGACTTAGGCGGGGTTCGCGATCTCGATCAGGTTGCCGTCGGGATCGCGGATGTAGATCGACAGGATCGGTCCGGTTGCCCCTGTGCGGGTAACGGGCCCCTGCTCTATCTCTATATCCAGCGCGGCGAGGTGGGTCATCCAGTCGTCGACATCTGTATCGGACAGAAAGCAAATATCGGCGGTTCCGGGGCGCGGGCTGGCGGCTTTTGGGTCAAACTCGGCACCGATCTGGTGCAGGTTGATCTTTTGGTTGCCAAAGGTCACGGCCGTGCGGGCGGTGCCGTCTGTCGCCTGAAACCTTTCTGCTTTCATCCCCAATGCGGACTCAAAGAAGTTCACCGATTGGTAGATTGACGCAACGGTCAGGACGAGATGGTCGAGCGATGTGAGTTTCGGCACTTGCAGGCTCCCGTCTTATTGGTCAGATTCAAAGTATGACAGAACATCCCCCTTCGACGCAAATTTTGACCGATGTGATGGACCCTGCGCGGGCGCGGGCCTTGCAGGTGACATTGGGTCTGGAGCCGACCATTGAAGGCGGCAGCGACCTGCCTCCGTTCTTTCACCACGTGTATTTCTGGGATCCTCAGCCGCCCAAGAACCTTGGTCGAGATGGCCATCCTGCGTTGGGGGGCTTTGTGCCTGACTTAGGGCCGGAGTTCGGAACACCGCGCCGGATGTGGGCGGCAGGGCGGTTGCTGTTTCATGGCAGGTTGATGGCGGGTGCGCAGGCGGAAAAGGTTTCTGCCGTCGAAGGCGTGACCCGCAAGACGGGCAAATCCGGGCCCTTGGCGTTTGTGCGTATCCGGCATGACATCCGCCAGCGCGGCACCGTGGTGGTCAGCGAATGGCAGGATTTGGTCTACCGCGAGGATCGCGGCGCCAAGCCGGAACGACCCGAAGCCCCGACAGATGAAACCCACAGCGAGCATGTGGATTTCAACACGACGACAGTGTTTCGGTATTCCGCGTTGACGTTTAACGGGCATCGTATTCACTACGACCGTCCCTATTCCAAACGGGTGGAAAAATACGATGACGTGGTGGTGCACGGGCCTTTGTTGGCACAACATTTGATGCTGATGGGCGAGGCGAAATTGGGCAAACCGCTCACGGAAGTGACCTATCGGGCAACAGCACCTTTGACTTTGCCAAATGCCGCAACTTTGTGTTGGAACGACGGGCGCGCCTGGGTGCGCGGGCCGGACGGGGCGCAATGTATGGAAGCGCAGATACGCTAAGGTCCGGCACCTAGAGGCTCAGCGACGGGGCGAAGTCCTCGGGGATTGAATTTTCACCCGTCAGGATAAGGTCGGCGAGCTTTTCAGCTGCCAATGGGGCCATGCCAAAGCCGATTTTGAAACCACCATTCGCGATGAATTCGTTTGGTCGGAACGGGTGCGCCCCCAACATGGGTGCGCGGGTGCGGGTGCGGGGACGCACGCCTGCCCAACGACGGATTTCTTTTGCCGCTTCGAGAACAGGGATGGCAGCGCGGGCTTGCGCCAGCAGTGCGTCACACCGGGCGTCCGTTGTCGTCGGGTCAGTGAAGTCCCGTTCTGTGGTGGACCCGATGGCCGTCGTGCCGTCTGCGTGGGGAATAATGTGCAACCCGTCGACGAAAAGCTGGGGGGCTGTGCGGGCGTCAAAGTCCAGCAAGACCGCTTGGCCTTTGATCCCCGCGCCCACCATGCGGCTGTGTTGTTGCGTCAGGTGGTCCAGCCCCTGCCAACCCGTCGCCCACACAATCTGGCCTTCGTCAGGAGCGTCGGCGACAACCTCGCCGCCCCGCGCCGAGATCCCCGCCGACAGCGCGGCGCAGGACTGTGCGGGGTGGATGCGGGCGGACAGGGTGTCGTGGATGTATTTCCCCGTGGGGGATGGGGGCGCGAAGGCGGGCAATGTGTCAATGACGTCCCATATGGCGCGGCCCTGCCAGAGGGTTTCTGCACCCTTTATGCGGGACTGGGCGAGCGCGAGGGCTGCGTCATCGGCAATAGGTTGCAGGCGACCTGTGCGACCGTAGCCGGAGAGCAGGTTTGAGACTGCTTCGACCTCGCCCCACCAGCCTTCCGCCATCAGCAGGCTTTCAAGTTGGAACGCCTTTTTCGGGTTCCATTGTTCGGGAACATGGGGGGCTAGTGCGCCGACGATACCGCCGGATGCGCCGCGGGCGACGCCGTTCGGATCAACCACGCGCACCCGCGCGCCGCGTTTCTGGCAGGCCCATGCCACGGACAAGCCAAACACCCCTGCCCCGCGCACTGTTACATCTACCGTTGCCATTGCCTGTGTCCGCTTTCATTGTTCGCGCAAACGCATAGGGCAGAAACAGATGGCAGACCAGACGGCAGAGATTGAATGGCGTGACAGCGGTGTGCCTGTGTCCGTGCAATTTGACGATCCGTATTATTCGTTAGACGACGGGTTTGCAGAGACGCTGCATGTGTTTTTGGACGGCAACGGGTTGACTGACCGCTTCGCCGACGGGTTCCAGATTGCCGAACTGGGGTTTGGCACAGGTTTGAATTTTCTGGTGACATTGGCGGCATGGCGGGCGGCGGGCATTGCAGGCGTTTTGCGGTTCACCAGCTTTGAGGCCTTTCCCATGGACGGCGCGCAAATGCGCCGCGCGTTGGCATCCTTTGACGGGCTGCCAGTTGAAGTGTTCGCCGATGTGGACGTTTTACCCAAAGTCCTGCGGGGGTCAGACTACGAGTTATGCGTGGTTGTTGGCGACGCACGAGAGACTTTGCCGAACTGGAAGGGCCGCGCAGATGCCTGGTATCTCGATGGGTTTTCGCCCGCGAAAAACCCCGAACTTTGGGGTGATGAGTTGCTGGCGCAGGTCGGGGCACATACCACGAGAGGCGGTACCATGGCGACCTATACGGCGGCGGGATTTGTGCGGCGCGGTTTGGCGGCGGCGGGGTTTGAGGTGGAGCGCGTCGCGGGATACGGGCGCAAACGCCACATGACGCGCGGGGTGCGGGTGTGACCGCGCAAAACGGCCGGCTCGGGATCATGTTGATGATCGCGACAACGTTTGTGTTTGCCATGCAGGACGGGATCAGTCGCCATCTGGCTGGCGAATACAACGTCTTCATGATCGTCACCATCCGGTATTGGTTTTTCGCGGCTTTCGTCATCACATTGGCGCGGCGCAAGGCGGGGTCGGTGCGCCGCGCTGCGGCCACGACACAACCTTTCTTGCAGATTTTCAGGGGCTTGCTGCTGGCGAGCGAAATTTGCGTTATGGTTTGGGCGTTTACTCTGCTTGGGCTGGTGGAATCCCACGCCATCTTTACCAGTTACCCGTTGTTGATTGCCGCCTTGTCTGGCCCGATCTTGGGCGAACAGGTTGGCTGGCGGCGTTGGGCGGCAATTGGAGTGGGGTTTATCGGGGTGCTTGTCATCCTGAAACCGGGCGTGGCGGTGTTTGCGCCCGCTGCTGTGGTGCCTCTTTTGTCGGCGTTCATGTTTGCGCTTTATGGTTTGTTAACCCGGTATGCTGCACGAAAAGACAGCGCAGCGACATCGTTTTTCTGGACCGGCGTGGTTGGGGCCGTGGCGCTGACGCCACTGGGTTTATGGGCGTGGGAGCCGATGACGGGCAGTGACTGGGGCTGGATGGCCGCGCTATGCATCACGGGCGTGACGGGGCATTGGTTGTTGATCAGGACCTATGAGGTCGCAGAGGCCAGCGCGGTTCAACCCTTTGCCTATTTGCAACTGGTGTTTGCGGCCACCATCGGGATCGCCGTGTTTGCCGAAACGTTGGCACCGAATGTGGCGATAGGTGCAGGCATCGTGATCGCTGCGGGGATGTTTACGTTGTGGCGGGCGCACCGCGCGGCTTAGTCGCCTGCGCGGGCAACGGGCCGGACGGACTGCGGGCCACTGGTGGCAGTTGGGGAAAGTTCACCGGCACGGCGAACGGGGGGCGTTGCAGGGGCATCATTAATCCCGGGCGCGATGTCTTCGGGGATTTCACGGGCTGGCCGCGCCACAGGGCGGACGATGGGAGCCGCGCCGACGAGGATATCGGTGAAGGCAACGGGGCCGATCTGGCCCGTAAGGCGCGCGCGATAGACGGGAATGCCTTCGGTGACGCGCATGACGTAGTTGCGGGTTTCACGAAACGGGATGTGTTCGATCCAGTCCACCACGTTCACCGGATCGGGATTCAACACACTGCGGCGCGGATCACCGCGCGAAGCCATCCATTCCTTCGGACGACTTGGACCCGCATTGTAGCCGGCCGCGATCATCACCGGTGAGTCGCCGAATTCCCGCGTCAGGTAGGCGAGGTATTCTGCCCCCAATGCCGCGTTATATTCCCAATCGGTCGTCAGGCGGGCGCGGCTGTAGGGCAGATCAATCCAGCCTGCGACATCTTGGGCTGTGCCTGGCATCAATTGCATCAGGCCCAGCGCGCCGACACTGCTGCCCGCATCGGTGCGAAATTCGGATTCCTGTCGCGCAATAGAAAGCGCAAGGGCGGGTTCAACGGGCAGTTCCATCTGCGCCATCGGGTGAATGGGGAAATAGGCGTCCTGCACAATCTGGTCCTCGCGCACGGCTGTTTTGGCGATGAGGACAGTGTAGAACGGCTCGTCTATTTCCATCAGCAATTCGGCAAGCTGGCCGAGGTGATGACGCGACATCGACGTTGCCGCGTCGCGCAGGAACAGCACCGCAAGGCCGCGTTCGCCTGCCTCCAGAAGAGCAAGTCCGGCACGGACGCGGTCGTCTTGCAGGATCGGGCTGTCACGCCAGTCCCCAAAATCCTCACCACCCGCGATCTCGGGACTCATGGTCAGGCCAAGGCGTTCAGCAGACAGCAAACCGTAAAAGGATGTCTGGTGCTCTGCGCCCATTTGAAAGGCTTGCACGGCGGCGTCCGCATTGCCCAGCCCCTCATAGGCGCGGCCAAGCCAGTAGCCTGCGCGGCCTTTGGAAATGGGCGAGGTCACAGCGGCATCGAACCGTTGAAAATGCGCGAGCGCGGCTTCGTATTCGCGCAAGTAGGTCAGCGCGATATATCCGGCGAGCCATTCGAGGTCGTCATAGTTGGCTTCGTCCGGCTGAATATAGTGCACGGCGGCAAGACGATATGCAGTGGCAATATTGCCTTCGCGCATTTGCCAACGGGCCAGCGTGCGTCGCCATGATCCCCAGCGCCACGGGATACCAAGGCTTTCAGCCGAAGCAGACCGATTTGACAGGATGGTTGTCGCCTCTGTCCAGTCGCCACGTCCTGCCAACCGGTTGAAACGGTCGTATTGCAGGCCCGCTTCGTTCTTTAACCGGTCCGGCACAAGGGCTTCGCGGGCCTCGATGTCGTCAGACCGGTCAATATTTGCCATACGGGCACGAACCAGTGCGCGTTGGCCTTCGTCCAGATGGGGCAGCAGGTTGCTTGCGTCTGTCGTGCGCCAGCGCCAGAGTAACATATCGGCACGGGCGGCGTGGAGGGGTTCAACCACATCGGGATATGCATTGATGATCGACTGATCGCTTTCGGTCGTAAAGGCTGTTGTCAACCAAACGTCGGCAAGCATCGCTTCGGCCTCATCGCGGCGACCTTGGGCAATGAGCGCGCCGGCGTATGCCACTGCACCCTGCCCTGTCTGGATCTCGGCCCCGTCAAAGAAGGTCAAAAGCGCGGCATCAGTGACGCTGTCGTCGATGGCGTCTTCGGCCTTTGCACGGAGACGATCGAGGCCGGGCCAATCGGACCATTGCGCCAAAAAGGACGCGTAGCTGGCAAACGAGGCATCTGTATCGGGGTCGCGCAACTGGAACCAGATCAGCAGATCGCGCAACACCCGATCATTTGGCGGTAATGTCGCGTAGGCGGCTTCGTAATCGCCATCACGATAAGCCTCCATTGCGTCGGAAAAGTCCGCATTCGCAGCACTAAATGGCAGCGACGGCGTCTGCGCATGAACGGATGTCACACTGATCCATGCGGCGATCCCTGCGGAAATGATCGTCTTGAACCACATCGTCATTGTCTGCCTCGTACTTGCCCGCATTTTCGCGGCGCGTTTGGATCACATAGGTAGCGTAACATTACTTCTGTACAACTCACAAACTTGGCAAAGGCGGAAAACCCCACTAGAGAGCGGATTATTCATCGGCCAATTCCGGCCCCACACTGAAGGATGCGTATCATGTTCAAAGGGTCTCTCCCTGCTCTTGTCACGCCGTTCGCGAACGGCCAGCTGGATCTTGATACGTTGAAAAAACTTGTTGAATGGCATATGGAGCAAGGGTCGAACGGTTTGGTGCCCGTGGGCACAACAGGCGAAAGCCCCACGCTCAGCCATTCCGAGCATGATTTGGTCGTGGAAACGGTGGTTGAGGCGGCGAATGGTCGTTTTCCCGTGATCGCCGGCGCCGGATCCAACAACACCGCTGAAACCGTACGTTTGGTAAAGGCTGCGAAGTCTGCTGGTGCTGCGGCGGCGCTGGTGGTGACGCCCTATTACAACAAGCCGACCCAGCGCGGCCTGATCGCGCATTTCATGGCCGCCGCAGACTGCGGGTTGCCGATTATCATTTACAACATTCCCGGTCGCTCGGTTGTCGATATGACACCGGAAACCATGGGTGAGTTGGCCAAGCACGAGATGATTGTTGGTGTGAAGGACGCGACCGGCGATCTGGCCCGCGTGCCGAACCAGCGCCTGACTTGTGGCACGGATTTCATCCAGTTGTCCGGCGAAGACCCGACGGCAATCGGGTTTAATGCCCAAGGCGGCGTCGGCTGTATTTCTGTTACGGCGAATGTGGCGCCAGCGCTGTGTTCACAGATGCAAGACGCGACACTGGCGGGGGATTATCAGGCGGCGCTGGCGATCAATGACCGTTTGATGCCCCTGCATAAGGCGATCTTTACGGAGCCCGGTCTGGTCGGCGCTAAATACGGCATGTCGCTGCTGGGGATGTGTTCCGAAGATGTGCGCTCGCCGTTGACGGGGCTGGAAGACAGCACCAAAGAGAAAATCCGCGCCGGCATGGTTCACGCGGGGTTGTTGAATTAACGGGCGGTGGGTTTCACCCACCCTACGGGATACGGGCGGGGAGAGTTCCCCGCCCGTTTTCGTTTCAGGCCGCCTGTTCCTCGGGCGTGGTGTGGGCCTCAAAACGGTCGTTCAGGCGCCACAGCCCCCACGCCAGCGGGATCGCGGCGAGTCCACCGATAACGTAGGCGAGCGGTTCATCGTAAAAGGTCTCGAATGCCTGGGTGTAGGCGTGGATCGCACCGAACGTCATCGCTGCGTTGAAGATCCCACGCCGGTTGGTGTGGGCGGCCCACGCAGCGGCGACAATCAACAACACGGCCCAGACGATGGAATAGACGTGTTCAGAGATGACAATCGCAGTGGCTTTGTAGGCTTCGAGGGCTTCGGCGTATGCTTCGGAGCCGCCCTCATAACGCCAGCTGCGCGTACCCGGCCCCCAGATGGTTTGCCCGACGCTGTCACCCCAAAGCGAACCGACAAGGAAGCACAGATTTGCGGTGATGAACGCCATAATGCCGAACATATGGGTGTGGCGGCGGTAGCGGTCTGTGAGCAGACCGGCGACAGCGACGCTGGCGGCCATCGCGACACCCATTTGCAGGATCGAAAGCGTGGTTTCTGGGCTGTAGAAGGCATACATCGCGTTCCAGTAGAACGTTCCGGTTTCCAACATTTGCGCGAAGGGGATAATCGCTAGCGCCGTGATCAAACGCACGTCGATAAAGATGCCCACAGCAATCAGCAAGCCAGTGACGTAGAGGTGGATCACCGGGACAGCTGCTCCGGCGATTTCGGCATCAGCAGCCCAAGCGTATAGACCACCAATGTGCATGGCCGAGGTCATCAGAAGGACACTGCCCGTCAGGAAGCCCGTATGCGCAGCGCCTTTGCGGTGGATCATCGCAGTGATCGCAGTTGCGCCGAGGCCAAGCACCGCAAGGAGTATCCCGCCCGTACCCTGCCCGATCTTATCGAGGATTTCGATGGATGCCCCGCCGGTTAACATGCCCGCGCCGATCAGCGCGGCGGCGGTGCCGAACATGCGGTAGACGTCCGTGGATTTGACAAGGATCGTGGCGCCGACCCCGAGAAAGAGACCGCCAACAATGGCGACGGCCAGCGCATCAGCCAGCAGACCAATGAAACCCGCAGCGGCGGCTATAATGCCGAAACACAAGACGGCATTGATAACGAGAGAAACCATCACCTGACGCGAGCGCCGTGCGATGATGGCACCCT
>ERZ651776.4174-NODE-4174-length-13577-cov-4.934519_pt1 | contig 13577 bp, 7 predicted proteins | sample MGYA00514761_ERZ651776 | MGnify/ENA metagenome assembly ERZ651776 | reverse complement strand
CCGCCGCCGCCGTACCCGCCGCCGCCGTTGTACCCTCCGCCGCCGCCGTTGTCGTACCCGCCGCCACCTCCGCCCCATCCACCACCACCGCCGCCGCCGCCGCCGCGGTCACTGCGCTTGGGCTGTGCCTCGTTGACGCGGATCTCGCGTCCGTCGAGGGTGGCACCGTTGGCCTTCTCGCAAGCGATCTTGGCGTCAGCCGACGGCATTTTCACAAAGCCGAAGCCACGAGTTTGGCCGGTCTCACGGTCGGTGGGGAGGAACGCGTCAGCAACGGTTCCATACTGTTGGAAATGCTGTGTTTAGTGCAGAGGTGTTTTTGTTTTTGTGTTTTTTTATTAGTGAGTGTGAAGAAAAAGGAAAGAAAAAGGAGTGGGAAAAAGAGGGCGCAAGGAAAGCAAAGGAAGAGCGAGAAACAAACAACAAGAGCGAGAAACAAACAACAAGAGCGAGAAACAAACAACAAGAGCGAGAAACAAACAACAAGAACTCACCTCCTCAAGACTCTCCTTAGTCGTCTCGAAGCTCAAGTTTCCAACATAGAGCTTAACCTCGGCAGCACCAGAGGAATTGAACGATCCCTGTCCCCCAGGTCCGCCCTGTCCCTTGGGCTTGGACTCGTTGACCTTAATCATCCTTCCGTCAAGATCGCTGCCGTCGAACATCTGAATGGCCTTCTCAGCATCTGAACGGTTGGCCATGGTGCAGAATCCAAATCCCCTAACCCTCTGAGTCTGCCTATCGATGGGAAGGAAGACCTCGTTGACGGTCCCGGCCTCGCGGAACTTCTCCTGGATGCGGGCCTCGTCGGTGTCGTAGGAAAGGTTGCCGAGGTAGAGCTTGACCTCCTCGCCAGTGGTCTCGGAGGACGCCGTCTGGACGGCCGGGGCGTCGCCATTGCTGGCGTCGGCGGCGGGAGCCGGGGCGGCAGCGGGCTCGGGGGAACGGGAGCGAGAGCGATCAGACATATTTTATCTATTCCTTTTCTGAAAGGACGGAAGAGGGGAAGGGCAAAAAGGTTAGCAAAGACAGAGAGATCAAAGTGATGTTTGCAGGGTTAATTAAGAACGAAACAAGATAATCGGAGGATCGCAATACGACCAATCAAAGCGAAAACTCAAAACCGGACAGCAGAAGCAAAAACGAAAAAAGGTACATCCAAACAACACCAACCAACCAAAGTTTCCGATCGGATCGGAAACATTCAGTTTCACTGTTGCTATCAGGTAGTACCAAGGCATCAGGCAGAAAAAAAACCGGCAAACCCTTGGGTAAAAAACCAACTCTAAGCGAATGAACGGCACTTGAATGCTGTTGCACAAGTAAACCATCAACACAAAAGAGTTGTTTATACGGTCCAGGGGAACCAGTCAACATCAAAGGCCCCACCCAAAGCGATCCCCCGCTTAAAACTAACGACAATCGAATACTTAGCGAAACAGTACGAGGTGGAGATATTTTATTCTAGTGTACCTGGTATGTATTTACTGGAAATGGATCAAGACAAGATTTCGCATGGCCACCCCACCTTCCAAAGAAACTTTATTCTCATTTCTAAAATTTCTTCGAAGATCCTTGGCTAAGAAACCTTTTCTGACCTCTGATATACCAGTGCCATACGCAGCGGCAAAAAAACCCCACTTATTACAATACCCTCACCTCTCAAAAGTTTGCCTCCATCGGTGACTCCCTCCAAATCGTGTCATTCTTTATGAAATTATCCGACCTAATAATCGGAGCTCGGTACGAATGTCAGGATGGCGGTAGGACTGTCAGCGTTGCCACCGTCGTCGAGGTCGACGAGGATGCCAACCCAGTTGAGGTCAAGGTCCACTGGGTGAATGCTGGTGAGTATTTTTCTCAGAGTTGAGGTCACGTGACGTCACTGTGGCTTTTTTGTGTGTGTACGGAGAGAGGGAGAGAGAAAGAGAGAGAAGGGGAGGGAGAGGGAGAGGAGAGAGGGAGAAAGAAAACCACATTGTCACTAACCTTATTTGTAAAAAGGATGGAAATCTTGGATCTCAATCGACCGAATCCTCCGCCTCACTCCGGATCTCAGCACTGATACATCTTTGGCCCGTCCTTCCCGTCGTCGTTGTCGATCCTCCTCCCCCTCTCTCAAAGAAGAGAAAAAAGATCTCTCTGGAGACCGAGGGCAAAAGCCATCGTCGAAAAAATTCAAACGCGAAGCTTTGCCCACCCCGAGGAAAGGACCGGTTATTATCGTAAAGAATGGAAAGGGACAGGGGCAGAAAGGGAGTGTTGTGATACCACTTAAGCCTTCCTCTTCACCCTCGAAACTAAAAGTCCCCCCATCCTCCTCTTCCTCTTCCTCCCCCTCCCCCTCCCCCAAATCCAACAACTACACTCTCCTCTTCCCCCTCCACTCCCCCCTTAGTCTGAACCTCACCACCTGCCCCCTCACCAAAGTTAACCTCGTCGATAGCCTGAAAACCGTAACAAATTACAACGCCCAGGTCGTCCCCGGCTCCCGCGTAACCAAGGTCGACGGTAGTGCCGTCAGGACCGTCCAGGACGTCGTGAACGAGTGTGTGAGAGTGGGCTTCGGGAAGTCTTCGGGGGGGACGAAGGGGAGACAACAGGGGACGCGGATGATTGAGGTGGAGTTTTTGGCCCCTGCGGCGGTGGGACGCGATGATGACGACAGATATGGGAATGGCAACAACAGCAACAGCAACAGCAACAGCAACGGCGACAGCATCACAAGTGCCAAAATCTCCCCCCACTCGACCCCGTCAGGCAACCCGTCAGGCAACCCGTCTGGCAAAAAGTCCGGCAAGAAGTCCGGCAAAAAGTCCTCCACGAAAATCGGGCTAACAACGCGCGTCACGCCTTCGCCCAAACCCCTTCCATCGAACAATACGAACAGAACCACCACCACAGCAACAAGCTCCTCAACGCACACCTCCTCCTCCCCACTACTTCCGCCATCCTTCACCACACTCGGGGGAAAGGAGGAGGGTGGGGTGGCTGTGAAGGATGAGGTAATGGCGAAGGACGAGGTAATGGCGAAGGACGAGGTAATGGCGAAGGGTGAAGTCGATCCGTTCCGCACTCCCCCCCTCCCTCCCGCCTCCCTCCACACCCCCTTCCCCCCAACAATCTCCCTCACCGATCTCTCTTCCGCCCCCCTTGCCCCCCTCCCCTCAAAAATCTGGCTCCTCCCCCATTCTGCCCAAACCTCCATGTGCCGCCGATGGCCTTTCAACAGACCCAGGCATCTAGGGACCATCACCTTACGCTTTAAGGAGAAGAAAAAAGGCACTTTGAAGGCGAAGTCGCACGGCGGGAAGAGGATGAAGAAACCCGTGGACAAGAAATACCTGCGCGCGCCTTCGTCCTACACAAAATCTCACCACACAAAGTCTCTCCCCTTCCTCCCTTCCAGTCCTTCCAGCGTCGGCGCGACCTACGAGAAGATCAATGCCCATTACTTAAAAACGATGCATAAAGTGTCCTCCCAATCCGTCTGGACGTCCCTCGGCGAGATTAACGGCGGCGAGGCGGAAAGGGGGCTGAAGCAGTACCCGATCTTAAGGTCACAGCTTTCCAGCTTGTTGGATCTCGGGGCCATCATTGACCTCGATGCGGAGAAGTTGAATGTTATTAATCAGCATACTCTCGTGCCTGGGGATGCGGAGAGTATTCTCCTCGCTATATCGGATTTATCCCGGCCGGAGACATTCGGTTGTCCGCTCGTCATCACGAAGCAGAACGTCGTCCAAGGGAGAGTAGACGGGGAGGTGTGTGTCGAGATCGCCGTCTACGCCCACCGCCTTCTCTTTGAGATCCTCACGGGAGAAAACACCCAGATTCTAATGTCCGCCATGCATCCCTCCAGTGTAAACATTAAGAACCCCCTCCATGTCCCGTCGTCCCCTAAGAATCCGTCGTTCGTCGTCGCCCCCTCTCCCATCGTTTCCTTCGGAACCAACGACCCATACGACTTCGCATCCTCCTCCTCCACGGAGAACAACCCGAAAACTGTCTCGGCATTCTCTACACGTGGTCTGATGAAGCTCCTTGAGTCGACCGGATCCGACACGAGTCACTGGCCCTCCATCCGCTCCGTCTTATACGGCCAAGGAGCTGATTACCCAATGGCACTAAAACTAATGGAACACCAAAAACACGCCGTCTGCTGGATGAACTCCCAGGAGAACCTTCCCGCCATGGGGCTGAATAGTCTCTTCTGGGAAGAGAGGTACTTCCAAGGAGATAAGAGCGCGGTGTTTTATTACTCTCCAGTACTCGGGCAGATAAGGCTTAATCGTCCCCCGGAGATGAGAGGGGGGTTGTTGTGTGATGAGATGGGATTGGGGAAGACCATTGAGCTGGTGGCACTCATTATCTACACACTTAAGGACCTCAAACTCTCATCGAAACACCGCGACGCGACGCATGCTACCCTCATCATCGTCCCGCCGGCTCTGCTCAACCAATGGGAAGCCGAGATCGACAAATGCATCAAGGGCCCCAACAAGCTCAACGTCTTCAAGCTCGACCCGAAACAAGCCCAGAGCTCGAGCTCAGGTGTCTGGCCAAACCCATACGCGGGCATGAGCCGCTTGGAGATCAAGAACCTAAAGGAAAAAATCATAAGCGATATACCAAAGAAAATCCGAAAAGCTGACATAGTCCTCACCACCTACGCCAGCCTGGAGGACAACACCATCGAGCGGTCGCTGAGCGGCGTGAAATGGGGCCGGATTGCTCTGGACGAAATGCAGGAGGTTAGGAACTCGACGAGTAAAATCGCGAAGAATTGCTCCGCGCTGAAAAGTGAGAGGAGGTGGATGATATCCGGCACCCCGTTATTCGAGGGCATTGACGACCTCCGGGGGGAGCTGAATTTCCTCGGCGTGGAACCGTTTTGTTCTAGTCTCGAGGACGGGTTCTTCGATTTTGCCATCACGTCTCATCTTGATGCCAGGAGTAGGAAGGGTGTTGATGTTATTCGATCGCTACAATCACTACTCCTTCGACGGTCAAAAGATATGACCATGGTGGGGACCGGGGCGCCGATCATGGGTCTACCGCCGAAGACTGTCACGTACGTACCTGTAAAACAAACGGAGAACGAAAGGGCATTCTACTCCTGGCTCGAGAACCTTATCGCTACAGAGCTGAAGCAGCTCGTCGCCGATCTCACGAATGATCCTACCGAGGAGGTAAGGGACGCCAAGAAGAAGAAACAGATCTCCGAGCGACAGGCCCATGTTAAACGGTGTGTACAGCTTCTGAAGGACTTCGTGTTATCCCCTGTACTCGTTACAGGGGGGATGACTATCGATGGCAATAAGCCTATGAAGTTTTTGAACGACCTCGCCGCGAGCGTCAATCAGAGGAACTTCATGCTCCGAAACGCCCACGACATCGAAGACGAAGATGACGATTACGACGACAGCGACATGGATGTCGACGACGTTCCAGTCGGCCGGAACAAAAATACTGCGGCCAACCGCAAGCGCAATCGAGACAACGACAACAATCGCGGAGGCAACGTCAGACGACAAGTCATGACCCCCGACGAGGCGATTCAGTACCTCAGTCACCGGCAAAATGAGGCACCGAAAGGCGGACGGGGGGGACCTGTTGCCGGCGGAGTTAGTAGCGAGCGTGTGCGTGCGGCCGATGCGCCTGAGATTCAATTAAAGGTGGCGAACGATAATATCGCTCGACTTCAGAGGACGATTGCTGAAAATACTTCAGCCAGGGCGAAGGCCAGGTGGAAATTCGCGCTGGAAAGGATCACCACTGGGCATGTACGCGTGGATGGAAAGCTCGATACAAACGGCGGAAAGATTAGCAGGAAATTTTCGGCTCTATGGAATTGGAGGTTTTGTTTCACCGGTGAGCGGGAGAGAATTGACGCGCTCAAGGACTCGTTGAAGGACGAGATCAAGAAGCGGAAGGAGGAACTGGAGGCCGAACACAAGAAGGGTTATGACTATGGTTCATCGGACGAGTCGGAGGAGGATGATTTCAATGTCAACGACGACCCTCTTATTTTCGAGAAGCTGGTCGAACTAAAGGGACTGCGTGACACGTCTGTCGTGTGCTTTCGCTCCTCGATGGTCGATGATATCCAGGCTCGCATCAATGAACGCTACGTGACGATTGAAGATGGAGTCAACAAGGGCAAGAAGAAACTGAGCACTGAGAAGGACAAATCCTATGTCAAGTCTCTCAAGGCGGATAAACAGAAACAAGAAAAAGCCAGAAAATCGGTCGAGAGCGTCCTGATGAAAGGCTGGAGACCCTCCCTCCTATTCGAGCACTTGCTCAAGCAAAAATACGACGAAAAGTGGCTATGGCTCAAGGATGACTGCGTGGAAATCCGCTACCCCCCTGGAATTGACTTGGAGGATATCTTGACAACCGTGAAGAAGTCCCTGCTGAACGTCCCGGCAGCGAAGGAACTTGTCGAGTCAAGCCAGAAGAGAAAGGAAAGGCTTGAGGCCGAACTGCTCGAAAAACACGTAAGCAAGGACGAGTGCAACACCATCTTAACGCTCGATGCCCAGATAGCTGAAGCGGAAGAAAAGGTCAATTTGAGGCTACAGAAAGCCTGCTCCCTCGCCGGCGTTCACGACGATCCCTACGAGAATGCACTCGGAAAGAAGGTCTCAATGAGAGTCCAGATGAGCACCGTAATGTACCAGTTCCTGAAAATGACCGCTTCTCACAACCTAACCGAATGCGACGTCGAATTTGTCGGTGAGGTGATCGAAAAATTCGTGAGAGAAGAGGTGCTTGAATTGGAGCGAAAGAAACGAAAGCGCGACGAAGCCGCGTCATCTTCCGAAGAAGAGGACGGGGACGAAGGTGGTGCCCTCGGACGCGAAGACAACCGCAGTAACAGGGGCCAAGGCCGCGCTCGGCGACAAGCCGAAGCGTACGAAGCTCGTCAGGCCCAGAAGATCCAAGAGGATTCGATGATCTCCCAGTGCCTGGAAGTCTGCTCCACCCGGCTCCCGATCGAGCACATCATGCTCTGGAAGAGGTACGTCCTTTTCAGGACCGATTTGGTCGACTTTCTCGACGGTAGATCGGTGACTTTTGAGACCATCCTGGCGATACTGAACGAGGAAATTGACGTGTTGCCGAAGTGTGAGACGAGATTGCACGAAATTCAATTAGCCATCACGAAGCGATCACAGACGCTGCTTCAACAAGCGATGGATCTCGAGAAGGAGATGATGAGTACAGAATCGGGCGTGAAAAAGGTAAGTGCAGCAATGCAACTCGTCTCCCGGTGTGTAATAATTCCGAAGCGATGGTCGCTGCCTTACTATATTATATCCCCACTAAACCGACGCCAATAATACACCCCCAAAAAATACAGGGCTCTGCTGCAGATTTGGACAGAAGGGATGAAGACGAAGACAATGATAACGACGATGACGACGATGATGGCGAGGAAGATGACGAGGAGATAGGGAGGGCAGCGAAAAATGCGAAAAACAATGGGAGAAAGGCCAAGAAGAGACCTATTAAATTCAGGTTCAGTATGAAAAACCTTTTGGATTATCGCAAAGCCAACCGCAGTGTCATCGCCAACATGGCTGCCGTAGCTGACGCCGAGAAGCACGACGCCCAGATAATTTCTCCAATCATCACGCCGTCCTCCCGCAAGGAGGAAGGGATGAGTTTTGCCTTTGCTGTCTTCCCCACCGAAAGTGACCATAAACCCAGAAAGTTTGCCGTGGGCGACGTGGTCGAGATCCGCGAGAGAGGTTGGAGGTCGGCGTTAATAACGAATAAGCGAGAGAACGGAACCTATGACGTCGACTTGCTCGATAAAATGACGAAAAAGGTGACCGGGAATAAGACAGAGCTGGAGGACTTCAAAGTGCGTTGGGAGAGAGAAAATGCTGCTTTCCAAGCTTTCGTGAGCAAGACCAGTGCCAGGAGAGCTGTCGACGGTGGAGTCATGGACCGCCAGCTTGACAGTATCGAAGACGAGGTGGTTGGGTTTCAGTCAACGCTGAGCAAGCGGAACGATCTTGCCGACAATCGCTTGAAGGAGGCGGAGGACAACCTTCAAATGGCAATTTTGCGGAACATAGCGGGGGGTAACGATGCCACATTAAAGGCCGTCCAGAAAGCGAGGAAGGACAAGGAAGCAGCTGAATTAGGCCCGAGGATGAAGTTTGTCACGAACAAGAAAGACATCATCGTGGACGGGGACATCTGGGTGCATCTTGCTGGAAAGTCCTCCAGGGAGGACAGGACGGGCACAAGCAGAGTGTTCGTCAAGAATTTCAGGGATTTGGAAGTAGAATCTACCCAATTAATTGTTGCATCCTCCGCCGATTTGCCAGGGTTCGTCAGGCGGGCCGAGACCATGAAACGCGCCGTCAACGCCAACCTGTCCAAAACTGACGTCGACAAGAATTGCTACGACATTTTGATCGCTCTCAGCAACCAAGATGAGGGGGAAGGCGATGAAAAGACATGCCCAATCTGTTTTGATAATTTAGGTTCCACATATGCGCTCGGTATTGACCGGGGCGGCGCGAAGAAGATGCCGCCAAATATCGCGATGGTTCACTGCGGAGGCCCCCACTTTCTGTGTGCAGCGTGTCTCGACGAATACAACCAAAGCAAGGGTCAGGGTCAGGGAGTAGGAAGCAAAGCGACTTGCATTGAATGCAGGCAGGACTATGATCCCATATTGGATGTGACACTCATCAAACTTAATCCCAAGAACCACGACAAGGACAATCAACGCATGAAGGAGGCAAGAAACGCAAAAGTGAAAGAGCTCAGACAGTGGCTGTCTTTGATGAGTGGGAGCCGGAAACGGTTCGAGTGGATTCACAGTGCGCCTGAAGATGCCCTCCAGGTCTTCGACCTGCCACCTAACGTCAGCGTGCAGCGTATTTCAAAGCACCCGGCTATCGCTGGAAGTGCCGCTGCTCACTTAAGGGCTAGTGTCAGGATGCAGTTGCCAGTAATGAAGAAAAACTTTGTCCCTCACGAATTCATACCAGGATCGAAGACGAATCGTTTGCTCCTTGATTTGCCCCTTGACGAGCGGTCAGTAGTCTTCACCAGCTCCAAGAACTACGTCATTCACCTGTCGTCCGTTCTGTTCAGCCAGGGTATTGGGAATGTTTGTTTGTACACTGGGCAGAAGCAGGAGGAAAATGCCGAGGCGCTTTCGCTGTGGAAGAGTGCAGATATGGAGCATTTGGTGCTGATAGTACAGGCTGGAGCCGCGGCAAGTGGGCTTACCCTCGTGGATGCCTGTAAAATCTTCGTCATGGATGCTATCCACAAAGAGGAAGAGCAAAAGCAGATCGAGGCTCGCTGTCACCGCTTTGGGCAAAAAAACCCCGTCACAGTTGTGAACTATTTCTCACCTGTTAGCGTCGAGAGCCGCATATTTAGCCTCAGGTCAGACATCAAGGACAAGGGTACGAAAGTGGAGGCCGCAGAGATGGAGGATGGCGAAGATGAGCTTGTCGACTCTGAGGACGAGGACGAGGGAGTGATTGTTGTCGACGAAAACGATAGCGACGATGAAGGAAATAATCTCGAGCTCGCGCGCAAGCAAACTCGTCGCAATCTCTATCTGATTGGTTTGATCAACTCTGTCTGATTGTTGACCTGATTGGTCTCATAGTATACTGAAGGAACAAGGAACGAGTAGGTGTATTGTTAAGGGGATAAGGTGTTTAAAGCTATTTGGAACAAGGAAAACTTCAAATTAATCTCAAATCTCTCACTCATCATCATAGCATCATTATTTTCAACTACAGAATGCGGCCAAATCACAACACGCTATACCGCCCCGGACGGGCTGGTGCTGTACCACTCTTTAGCGATTCCTCCTGCAACAGGCGGTAGATTTCCTCGTAGCAAGCTGACAGATCAGGCTCGTGCTTGGCCTCCAGCTGGAGATACATTCGTCGTTCTTCTCCTTTCTTCCGCTTGACTCCAGGTGGGTAGTAACTACCCTTGTTGGTTATAGACGTCCGATACTTTTCCTGGAGGTTTGCTACTGTCTCTCGCTTAGTAACCATCCAGCGAGCACCCTGAGGGTAATCATTGATGACAACATCGACCGCATAGTGGACCGTATTGCTCTGCGTTGTTATCTTGGTTATGGTCTTGATGACGCCCTCGTCGTCCTCTTCAGCCTCTTGATTAGTGGAAGCCGCAGCAGTGTTTAGACCAGGAAGGTTGATCACCTTGCCGTTGACAATCAGCGGCTTATTCATTTTCGGAGGCATAGATTTTGTCGATTTGCTGTTCTCGTTATTGGCGTTGTTGGCGTTGTTGCTATTGTTGTTGCTGCTTCCGCCACCATTCTCGATTCTTTCCTTCAGCTTCATTTTGACGCTCTCAATGTCTCTAACGTTTGTTTCGTCCTCAGCAATCATGCCAGCTTCGATAAGAGCTTCACGACGCTGCAGAGCTTGGAGCTGTTGTTTTTCGCTCTTTTCGCTGGCGTCGAAGGTAAAGCCGCTGCCCCCGAATCCGCTGGTCGCCTTTCTGGCCTCACCGGCCTTCACCTTCTCCAAAAACGAATCAGCCAAGTCCTGGAGCGCCTTGGGAATGCTATCGGCTTGTTTGGCGTCTGTCATGGCCCTCACCAAGATGGGCGCATACGCTATCTCCTCCACATCATTGATGAGCGTGTAGGCAGTCCCCTTGTTGCCAGCCCGGCCAGTTCTCCCCACACGGTGAACATAATCTTCCAGGTGATTCGGGGTGCTGTAATTGATGACGAGGCGGCAGGAAGGCACGTCTAGACCGCGACCGGCAACAGATGTCGCCACCAGAACTCTGAAAAGCGAGCCCTCGTCCTTGAATTCCTGAATCGTTTCGTCACGCTCGTCCTGCTCCTTCCCTCCATGCAGGGTCAGACAGGAGTACCCGCTGTTGGTTAGGCTCTCAAAAAGTTCGTCCGCGCGCTTTTGCGTGTCGACAAAGACGAGAATCTTCCCCCTCTCTACGTATTCGCCGAGTAGTTGGAGCAGGCGTAGGAATTTGTCTTTTTCTTTGATGACTTCGGCGTGTTGCTTGATAGTGTCAGAGGCGACAGAGCGGCCACCGACAACCACCTCGATCGGAAATTTGAGAGCCTTTTTCGCGAGTGACTCCACGGAGGACGGAAATGTCGCCGAGAAAAGAGAGATCTGACGGTCGGGACGGACAGCTGACAGGATGGATGAAATTTGGGGTGCAAAACCCATGTCAAACATGCGATCGGCTTCATCCATGACGACATAAGAGACGCGCGAAAGGTTTAAAACCTTGCCGCTTCGCATTGTGAGGATGTCAATGAGACGCCCAGGAGTCGCAACAATGATCTCCGCGCCGCGTTTTACGTCCCCTATCTGGTCTGCAACACCTCCACCGCCGTAAACGGCCGTCACGCGCAACTTCAGATTTTTAGCAAATTTTCGACAGACATCATGGATTTGAATGGCGAGCTCACGAGCGGGCGCAAGTACTAGGCCAATTGGCCCAGACTCATGAACACCTAAGGGGGGTTGTGCGAGAATGTGCCGAAGCATTGGTAGCGAGTAGGCGAGCGTCTTGCCACTCCCGGTTTTTGCAATTCCTATCACGTCGCGTCCGGCCATTAGGGCTGGTAAGCATTGCTGTTGAATTGGGAACGGTGTGGTGATAGACTGTGTCTTGAGAATGTCCGTGATTCGAGGAGGTAACCCGCTGTCAGGAAAGGTAGGGATTGGCGGTGGACAGCTCTTCCCTCGCACTTTTACATTTATCTCAATCCGTTGCTGCCGCACCTCCTCCCCACTTAATTTGGAGAGGCTCTGTGGGACAATAAATAAATTTTTCTTGATTGGCAGGTAATGGATGCTATTGTGGTCCACTGCCTTGAGCTACCAAATTGCAGTTTTTGAGCGAGACGAAAAGAGTGCGAGGTGAGATGAAGATGAGATGCGAAAATAAAATGGTGCTCTCTCGGCAACCAATCCAATTCATGAAAGTCAATCCGCTTTTTCTCTCTCACCTCCTTTTTCTTGTTCAATTCACCTATCTTTCGCGTGACGTCGCCCTCATTTGTAAGCCTCATGATATCCTCCACGCGCTCTGCCTCCTCCATCACATCCCCCTCATCGTTATAAATTCGACCCGTCTCGACGCGGTCCTGCTCAATTCGCTTTTGAGTCGCCATGGCCGACTCCAACTCAATCTGAACCCGGCGGTTTGCGATCCGCTGCTTCTCACTGGCGACCTCCTTGGTGGTCTGCAGAACCTGCGTGCTAGCTGAGGCGGCCTCAACGAGGCCTTCTTGCTCCCGCTTGAGCGCGGCCATGAATTCCTGGCGCGCTTTTTCCTCTTCGACGTCGTTCACACTGCTCGCCTCGCTTGCCGCATCAGACTCCCAGTCGTTCGGGGTGTATCTGCTGCTCTCATTCACGTCCGCCCCGCCCCCTATACCAGCCTTCTGTAAATCCTCAAGAGTAATTGTTTTCTTGCTCGAAAGGAACGTGCCGTGCTGGTTTAGGCCAACCGTGCTTTTCCCGGAGAGAGGCTCAACAAGGTTAAGCTCCTCCTGATGGACGCCATGATCGACTCCTGCCTCCAATGATTCCATAAACGAATCCAAGTCATCCACGGCGTTCTTATTTCGTTCAGCAGTCGTTCGGGCATCTTCTGGTGAGTGTTGGCTAGTGGTACGATCGTTCAAGGGAAGCTCATCGACAGTTAGGAGAGGTCGGAAGCGCTTGTGCTTCGAGGAGTCGCCATTTTCTTCATCCTCGCTACTGTCACTATGGCCGAAGTTATTTGATAGCTCCCCTCCACGCCTTTTCGAACTTTTATTAGCTTGCTTTTTCGATTGTTTATTGTCCTTATTCTTATCTTTCTTGACCTTGGTCTTTAACGAGAGGGATATTTTTACAGGTGCCTTGGGTTTGTCTGCGGTGCTCGAGATCGTGGGGGCAGATTTTGCCGCGGCTTGTTTCGCACGCCATGCAGCTAACCTCTCCGCCTTCGACACCATCAAGGGGGGCAGCGGGTGTGCACCACAGTCGACAAAAGGGGTATTTGGCGGTGTGTTTTGCGGGTAGGTAAAGGAAAAGGTGGATTCCACGAGTACTGGGGAAAAATTTCTCGCACACGGAAACAACTGTTCGATTCGATCGATGCGTGCGTGCACGGCGGAGATCAGAAAGAACCAAACGACAGACCCTCCCACTTTTAGAAAATGTCCCCTTCTTCGTAATTTTTCCAAGCCAGAAAAAGGAGAGCAAAAAAAGAAAACAAAATTTTCCTCAGTCGCATCCTCCTCAGCTGCACAATATGGCCAGAACTAAGATCGACGCCTTAAAAAAAGTAAAAAAACCAGCAGCAAAAGTCAGTAGCAGGCAGAAGGGACAGAGGCCGAAATGCGTGCATGGGAAGGCACAAAATGGTTACTATTGCAAGCTGTGCCCTGGTAAAGGGATATGCGAGCACAATCGTCGACGCTGTACGTGCAAGGATTGCGGAGGGGCATCAGTATGCGAGCACGGTCGTCAACGCAGTAAGTGCAAGGAATGTGGAGGGGCATCATTATGTGAGCA
>ERZ651776.4173-NODE-4173-length-13582-cov-4.791040_pt1 | contig 13582 bp, 9 predicted proteins | sample MGYA00514761_ERZ651776 | MGnify/ENA metagenome assembly ERZ651776 | reverse complement strand
AACCAAGGCAAGCATCTCCCCTTCTGATCCTCCCCCCTCGATTGCATGGACCCCCTGCAAGGGGCAAAGACCCTCCCCCTCGACAGCCTTTTCGCAAGCAGTTTCCTCTGGACGTTTATTTCCCACACCCCAAACGCCATCATCGCCCCTCTTCGTATCGATCAGCCTTAGCTTACCATCGCCGCCGCCAACCACCAAATAACCACCCCAGCAAGAGAAACTAGTCACACCACCAAAAACACCACCACCGCCGCCCAAAGATACCCCAAAATCGAGCTCCTGGCCATTGTCATACTGATTTTCATGGCCATTAAGTACCTCCATGAATCTCAGCACAGGTTCATCTACCCCTCCAATAGCCACTCGTAATTTTTCTTGCTGTTTGTTTCCCCCTTGACTTCCCTGCTCTTCGACTCTTTCTTCATATGATAGATTGCATATTGATCCATATTTCACGTAGCTCTCATCGACCCTAACTCTCCCTACCGGCGTAACGATCCTAACGCTACCCTCCACCTCGGGACAGGCGTCCCAAACACCTTCAACATTCCCCAGGCTCCAAACGCGAACAGAGTATCCACCGTCCGTCAAGCCAATGACTGACGATTTGTCAGACCCGAGGAGCGACACGGAAACGCACCCACCCTTGTAGGACGACTCTTCTTCCCCGTAGTTTTCGTCCAAGGACGACACACCATGTGTTACTGTCGTGTCTTCACTTGGATCCGAAAGGAGGAGAGCTGATACCGCTTGAGCCGTCAGGTCGTAGATCACCACATTTCCGTTAATGTTACCTATGAGGAGGTTTCCCCTCAAAGGCTGTTTATTATCACTACCATTACTGCTATCATCTTTCTTCCTCTTTCTCCTCCTCATCTCCTCGTCCGTCACTTCGTAAGGATCCCAATACTCCATACAATACCCTGCAAAGCTGCCCCCTCTCATCCCTTTCCTTGCTCTATCTACTCCTCTCTCCACCTCTTTCCTCCTTTCTAGCGTTGACGAACACCAACAAGAGACGAAACCGCAGTCACCAGAGGCAAATATAAGAGGGGGGTGGGATCGAAGAGAGCTGCTATTGGAGAACGTCGACGTTATGGAGAGAACATTCTCAGGGAGGCCTCCTGCAAGTTCTCCCACAAACTCCACCTTGATCATCCCATCCTGGGACTTCGTCTCGTCCATGTCGATGGAGTGCACCTCGACTGATCCTCCTCGAACACCGACGTATAGCCTCCAGTCGGTCCTTGGAGGGGCAACTGTCAGGTTCCGTCGGGAAACTGCAAGCTGGCAATCGTACTTAAGGGCAGGGGGAGGAGGGGGTAGCAGGAGAGTGCAGAAGACGTTCTTGTTGCCCTCGCTTCTTGCATTGGCACCACATTTACGGCCCTCGTCATTGCCACCCTTGCTACAGCTATCGAGTAGATCTCCTTTGTTGATCCTCTTGACCCTTGGTGCCCTGGCCTTGCGGAGTGCATTTGCTCTCCTCTTCCTCTCGAGGTAAAGCGCCTTGGCAGCCGTCTTGCATCCCTTAGGGAGGTAGCACCCGAAGGAAATCATGTGCATCTCATCGAAGACGGCAGAGCTCCCTATAATTCTGTTGAAGTATGTCTTTGAGGTTGAAGCCAAAGAGAGGAGAGGTTGGACACCCGCAAAGGAGAGAATATGAGCCAGTGATACAGAAGGGAGGTCAGAAAAGGCATCGATAGGGGGAGAAGGAGGCAGGGGAATAGTAGAGAGAAGGAACTGAGTCCATCGGTGGGAGGATGAGAGAGAAGAGGTCATGTAGAAAATTTTAAGAAGAGAAGAGATGCTGCAGCAGCAAAGTACGGAGCAGTAAAATGCAATCGGGAAGCCAAGACCAATGAGTGAGGATAAGCGGAGAAGCGAGTTTTTTCTTAGTTTTATTTTCGAATGAGAAGTAAGTTAGCTGTTTTTGAACAGAGGGCGGAGGCGTTTTGAATGCAAAAGTGAATCAATCGAGACCTTAACAAGGCTAAACTGGAACCTCCTCCCAAGAAATAAATAAGCAACGTAATAAAACTAAATAATAAATTACCTAGCAAAGAAACCATCATTTAACCTAGCATACGCGCCTTATGTAAACACAGCCACCAAGGGTCAACAAGAAACTCACTACCATTTTTTCCCCCATTCCAACTAATTGTCGCCGTCACTTTCACTCTGCTTTTTGACAAATCCATCGATCCACTCCCTACTGGCCCCAGTTGGCCCATAGAGTTGAGTTCTCGGCCCCCGAAAAAAGGCCATTTTTACTCTGCCTTCTTCGTCCCCATCTGCAGATTTAATGGCCGACAGAGATTCTTCAAAAGTTGACGAGAATGTGGAACCTTTACCAGCCATCACAAGTTGGTCACCAGGCTGTAGAGGTGGAGACAGATTGCTGCGGGAGTTGCAACGTGTTAATGATCGATACGAAACGGACACAGAAAAGGTCCTTTTCAGTAAACGCCAAGTAGAAAGCGCAGTAATTACCTGGCCGCTCCTGTTGGATTGAGCTCAAATATGTACACACCACCGCTGCCGCCATCGTTCTCCTCAAAGATGATCCCCATAGGTCTCACGCAATTCACCACGACGTAATTATTCTCATCCATCGAGTCAACAAACTCTTCCGTCTCCCCATCAACCGTCCGGACCTGGTCTGTGTCTGCAGAGGGGCGTGCGCTCCAACCCATCCACCTGTCAATAGGTGTCTCCCTCTCAGTACTGATTGTAGGGGGCTCTGCAGTAAATGCGCTCTTCACTCCATCAAATAACCCATTCAGCGCACTGGATTGTCGCCGGGGGGCGAGAAAAGTTCTAGAGGCACCAGGGAGGAATGCAGAAGATTGGTTCTGGAGCGCGGTCAGCAGCAGTGCGGAGAAGATGGGGAGGAAACGAGAAAAAAGAGAAGCACCCAAAGACATATTAGTCTTTCAGCGATCGTTATGTGCACTTTTTATCGGTAAAAAATATTAAAAGCTTGGGCAGATTTGGCAATTTTTAGATGGACGGAAAAAGCCGCCTTCAACACATGTTCAAGCGCTCAATTTCACACCATGACTGCATCCTCCCCACTTGCACCTCTATCAATGTTCCTCTCTTCAATCTTCCCGTTTTCTGCCTCATCCATTGATTCTTGGCTCACCCACTTCCTTGTTTTCGTTGCTACATTGCTCGCCTGCCGTAAGCTTTTCAACAAGGGGCAGCCACCTGCTAGCCCGAAAAACGCCGATCCTGCTACCGCTTGGCTTGCAACTGTGCAGGAGGACAAGTTCGACTCAATCGAAAAGCAGTCTTCCAACCCTACTTCCTCATCCACCGACAGGGATAAATTTCTTGCCATTTTCCCTTTGTTGGTGGACACTATACAGAAAAAGAGTGAGGAAAATGAGCTCCCCGAAGCGTCTCTCCGCTGGATTGGAAACATGGTTCGCTACAACGTTGTGGGAGGAAAGCTGAACAGGGGTTTGCAGGTGAGAGAAAGCTGGAAAGCTATGAAGAGAGAGAGAGCGGACGCCAGTAGTAGTGTCCTGGTGGTAGAATAGACCCATCTAACTGTCCTCGCGCGCGCTTCTTCATCTGCCCCCATTTCGACACGAATAGGTTGTTATTGTGCAGCGCACCCTTTCTCCAGGCAAGACTCTGACTGGCCCTGACTTTGCCCGTGCCTCCATCCTTGGGTGGTCGATTGAGTTCTTGCAGGCCTTCTTCTTGGTGGCAGACGATGTTATGGACGACTCCTTGACCCGCCGAGGGCAGCCTTGCTGGTACCGCAATCCTCACGTGAATATGATCGCAATTAACGATAGCTTCCTGCTGGAGAGCTTTGTTTTCACACTAATCAAGCAGGTGAGTTTTTTTTTTGACAAAGAGACAGAGTGGACGATGGATGGTTGGGGTTGCATGAAAACAAAATTTTGTTGGGTTGATGAACTAACTTTACCCAAACCCTCTCAGTACTTCGGATCCGAAAGCTACTACGGTGATTTGGTTGACTTGTTCCACGACGTCATCCAGAAGACGGAGTTTGGGCAGCTGCTTGACCTGACCTCCCAGCCCATGGAGAATGGCGTGGAGAAGATCGACCTGGATCGCTTCACAATTGAAAGGTACAAACTCATCGTGAAATATAAGACTGCCTACTATACTTTCTACCTGCCAATCGCGATTGGAATGATCACGAGTGGGGTGAAGGACAAGGAAGCATTCAAGGTAGTGGAGGAAATCTGCTGCTCTATGGGAGAGTACTTCCAGGTTCAAGACGATTTCCTTGACTGTTATGGAGACCCGGCGGTGATCGGTAAGGTCGGAACAGACATCCAGGACAACAAGTGCTCCTGGTTGGTTGTTCAGGCCCTTAAGCACGCCTCACCCAAGCAGAAAAAGGTCCTAGCCGAGAATTACGGCAGGGACAAGGAATCCAAGATAAATAGGGTGAAGGAAATCTATTCCGAACTTGGCCTCAAGGCCGTCTTCGAGGAGTACGAGAAGGAGAGCTATGAGACGATTAAAAAGGGCCTTAGGAAGGTCGAGAACTTCATGCCAAGGGACATCTTTGAACTTCTGCTTAAGAAGATTTACAAGCGTAGCAAATAAGGGCAAATGATGGTGAAATATGAGTCGAGGGGCAATGGTTTGTAAAATAATGGCCCTGCCCAGGGCGATGCGCTTTGCTACTACAATTTTTTGTTTACCTCTGTTACTTTACTACTTTATACCTCTCCTGCCCCCCCCTCGTCACTCTCCTCGTCTGGCACTTCCCTCAACAACTTGTCTAACATCGGCCTAGACGGATGCTCAGCATCCACATCCACACTGAAGACAATTGAACTCTCACTTGCTCTACTCTCAAGATCTTGCTTCTGAATGTCCTTCAAAGCCGCCTTGGCATACTTGGTTATTAGGCAGCTGCTGGTAATGGTCATTGTAGCCCCGAAACCGACGATCCATAAGTTTAGGGTTGGTGAAATGCTTGTCGAGTTAGTTCCTGAGGCAGCATCGTCGATGCTATTTAGCCCACTGCCGATCAAACTGCAGACTGTCAGCCAAGGGAACATGGCGATCCCCCCCCCCAGGAACATTCGAAACTCCATGCTTGTGACCCCGGATATATAATTGAAGATATTCCACGGAAGATACGGCACCATTCGCAACATCAATGCCATCTTTATGCCCTCTTTTTTCATCGCTATATCTATGGCACGGGCAACACGGATGTTGTTACGACGAATATACCCCCGAAAATATTCACGAAGCAAGTATCGAGAAATTAGAAATGCCGTCACACTACCGGAATAACAGCCAACAAAGCCAACAGCGATGTTGATGGGTATACCTAAGTCTCCAAATTCCGAGCTAAAGGCATAACCACCGCCAATCAGGAACAGCGTCACTGGAATTCCTAGCAGCATGAAAACATAAAGAATCCCGGCCAGGTAAAAAAGACCCAAGTAGTGCGAGTCAAGGACAAAGGCATTGAGCTTCTGGATGAGGCTGTAAACATATTTCGTCGTGAGGCTATCGATTCCTACTCCTACGAGGAAACACACCATAGTTACAACAACGGCGATTTTAATGCACTTCTCACGTCTATTCATCCTCTCCTTCTTTCCCTCCTTACTAAGGCCCCCCTCTCCTAAAAGCGGTGCGGAGAATTCACTGGCAGAAATGAGTCTGGAATCATCTCTTGAGTCCATTTGTTGCGACAAAAGGGAGGAGTAAGTAGCGGTGAGGAGGCTGAAAGCTGATTTTTTACTTGGAAATGTTCTAACTGTCCCAATGTGTCCTCAGCGGTGGTGGCAACTTACCAAATTTTAAAATATCCCCAAACTACCATAAATATGCACTCTTTTGAGGCGATAAAGGAGTCCGTCAAGCGAAACCGCTTTGACTTCTCAAAGGCAGCAAAAGAATTCGACACATCACCAGAAATCTTACGTAAAGCATTCGCCTCTAAAACATCAATCCAAACCACCTCTCCTATTGCAACAGACACTCCTCCACCCGCGCCCCCTTCTACCCGACAAGACGACGGTGTCACTCCAATAATTCCACAGGCTTCTAGAGGCGACCCCATTAACTTCGACTTCGATGTGGAGAAGGAAATGAAAGCCGCCGAGGACCACCTCTCAAAGCAGTTTGACCAGGAGCTTGGAAAGAGGAGGAGCGAGCATCCGAAGTTCCACATCAGCAAAACTAAGAGTAAATCAACTGAGAAAATTGATTCATGGAGCTTTGATAAATGGCAGAAGGAGCAGGAGGCCGCGGAGAAACTTCACAAGGAGCGCAACGAGTTGGCATTCAAAAAAGCACTGGCATCTTTGGGGGGGAGCAACATAGATTTGACCGAAGAAGGCATCGACCTGTCTTCTTTACCGCCCGAAATCGCAGCGGCAGTTCAAGAGAGGAGAGATAACGAATTGCTGGCCAATTTGGAAAAGAAGGAGGCTGAGGATGCTCGTAAGCAGAGGGAGGAGATCGAAAAAACAGCGGCAGAGGCTGAAGAACCGTTTCGACCCCACCAGTGAGGATGCAATCGGCGATGACCCGCTAAAAAATAGGGCTGACAAACCACTCTCTAAAGACGACGATAGAGACGAAAAGAGCTCTCTCTATGACAACGTTTTTCTCGACGGCAAGGCTGGTGCTGTCATTGATAGCCTTCTGGACGAGATCGAAGCGGAGAATATGGACAACCCTGTTGACGACAGCCAAGGAGGGGGCGACTTAGCCTGGGTGTTAAATTATCTTGACGAAAATGCGACAAAAAAACAACCATATTACAAGCCCAACAGTACGACAAACCCAAACCTGGGCAAGAAGTTGGAAGAAGTTGAAAAGAGATCCCACAAGAGGGTTGCCAAGGTTGAGAATGCTGATGCTTCCTCTCGAGGAGAAGTTGCTAAAGTAGAAGAGCGAGGAGGGCGGGGAGGGCGAGGAGGGCGAGGAGGGCGAGGAGGGCGAGGCGGGGCTGGGCGAGGTCAAGGAAGGGGAGGATACCACGTGCAACGAGAAGAGAACGGTTCCGATTCCGATTCCGATTCCGACTCCGACGATGACTCAAATTGGCGCAATAAGCGTGCCAAGATGAAATATAGTGCACCTGCATCAAGCACCACTACCAAAGAAATGCCCCAAATCTCCAAACCTAAAATGACAAAGTTCTCTGCCAAGGAAAAGGACTTCCAGCGAAAACAGGAGGAGGAGAAAGCCCGTTTAGAGGAGAAAGAGAAGGAGGCTATCAGACGACAGGAAGAAGAAGAGACAGCTAGACGCGAGAGGGATTTTTTAAAGGAGGAGGCGGAGCGAGAGATCATCATTAAGCGGAGAAAGAAGGAGCTCGAGGCTGAGAAGAAACAACAACGTGAGGAGGAAGAGATGAGAGAGAGGGAGAGACAGCGAGCCACCGAAGAGAGAATGAAGCTCGAGGCCGAGGAGGCGAAGGCTAGTTACGCAAAAGCCAAGCGTGAAGCCGATGATATAATAAGGGAACAGATGCAAAGGAGAGCTGTTGAGGAGTTGAGTAAGACTATCGAGGAGGCAACCATAAACCCAGAGAAAAAGAGTAAGTCGCTCTCAAAACCTAATGCCGAACTAGAAACTAAAACAACAGCCGATACCCAAACAGAATTCGCGCCAGCAAAAGAACCCCTCTCTACACCCCAGCACCCGCAACCGGAGCCGATTCTCATCAAGGACACCAAGAAGGAAACGCCTGAGGAGCGCAAGGAAAAAATCCGCCGCGCAATTACCAACAGATACGCCGAGACGGCGCTTTTTGACAATGCGCTGGGGTTTTTGCACCCCATTCGCGCTGTAAAATCTGATTTCCTCTGGAGTTCACTGACATCCACCGTGCCTGTCCCCCAGCTCACATTGAGTGGCGAGTCTTACCAAGTGGTGAGCTTTAATAGAATGCACCAAGATGTGTTTGCGCACCTCGCAAAATTTTTGGTGGCACATAAAAATGATATCTGCGGCGTCTGTATGACGGCGCAGAAATCCAGCGAAGCAAGTGTGAAACCTTCTCTAGTGGCGCCACTACTCAAGCAAGAAGACAGCAACGTTCGGATTTTCGTCGCTGTTGCGGGGGCAGATATTTCCTTGGGCGGAATCCCAAGGGAGGTTGCTACTTTGGTGGAAGAGATCACCGGAGGCATTGGCGTCTGCGACGAAAAAAATCCTCTACACCTGTTTTCCCGACAGAGCCATTTTTCCTCGCTGGCAAATCGCCCTATTTTGAAGCAGAAAACTGCAAAATGCACAAAAACAACGGCGGATAATGACACCCCTTTTTGCGAGACTAGCGTGGTGCAGATAAAGAATCACGCATTTGAGTGCGAGAAGACTTTGGCAGCAATATTTGAGGCGGCTGAAGGGGGTGGCCTAAGCATCGTCGGTTTGAAGGCGTTGTGGTTGACCCAGGAGGAACTCAATGGGTTCAGCAAAAGCATGAGCTCGCTCAGAACCTTGGAAGTGGACGACAGCAGCTTTACCTTTGTGATGGCTGTGAGAGGAGTATCCGTCGGTGTCAGGTGGTCACAAATTACTGGTCCTAACGACCCCATGCTCGCCCGCCGAACAGACCCGGAAAGTTTAAGAGCACGCTACGGGAAGGGGTGTAAAATGAATCTCACCAGAGACATTCCTAACCTGCTATCGAATGCTTCTCGGGAGCTCGGTTTCTTCTTCGGGGGCAGGGTGTTGTGGAAGGACGAGGGAGAGGAGGAAGAGAACCCCCATAGAAACAAACGGGATTTACAAAAAGCTGTCTCGCACGGCGTTGGTGGCGCTTGGCCCGGAAAAAACAAGAGCAAGAACACAAGAACACAACAACCTGCGACGAAGGCGACGACAACGGCAACGGCAACGGCAACGACAACGACAAAGACGAAGAAGTCCACTACACCAATCATTCTGCCCGCGTTTTTCGTCTGCCCTCGGAAAGTTGAAGATGTATATTTTTCAGTCTTAGACCACAGAAATATCGGAAAGGTGTTGGAAACTGTCATCAACCTCGGTGGCATGAGAGTATGCGGGTGCAGACGAATAACCCGCGAATCGCACGCCATGGTGTTCAAGGCCAGAGGCGAGGGTGCACCATTCAATTTGACGAGACTCGGGCTAGAGGATTGCATAGACGTCGTCGACGCCTGTCCGATGGATGAAGAGGGCGTTCCGAAAGAAGAAGTTGCAATCGCTCTGGGAAACGGCCCTCCAAAAGATGTAAATAAACTCTTCGCTGAAGATGTTGATGACGTAATTGTACTTGTGGTTACACCCGATTCGTTCCGGAGGGATTTCAGTGGCGCCGACATTTGCTTCGGCACCGTCGTGAAACAGCTCCTAACTCCTTTCGTCGAAATCAATGGCCAATTCGTCAACGGAAACGCAAACGGGACAAACAAACAAAGGTGCGCATTCGGTTCCTCTCTCCTGGGTATGAAAATATTCCCCGTTGTTACCGACGATAAATTCGCCAACGCCATCGCTTCGACAGCACAATTGCCCGCCGAGGCGGCCAAGCTGTCGGAGAGAATTATCGGTGACGGACCCGTTGCCGTCATTTGCTTAAGGGGCCAGCGAGGATTTGGAGCAGCGATGAGGAGGAGGGTTGGCCCGATGGACAACCTGGCGGGGGGGAGCCTATCTGCTCGGGCTTTTAATGTCGATTGTATCAGGGCTCAGTTCAGCGGGGATGGATGCGAGGAACCCGGAGTTCTCATCGCTGGGGGAAGGAATACCACGTACAACCTCTTGTGTCACTGTTTTGAGTACTCCGAGTTGTTCTTAGGGGACAAGGAGAAAGAGAGTGGAGAGGAAGGCGTCGAAGAGGAAACCATGGTGACCCATCCTCTCCTGTCCCTTTTTCCGTTCACCTTACCGCCCAGTTTAGTCACCTTTATCGTCCCAAACTTGAAGAAGCTCCCGTCCATCCTAAAACGCGCCGAGAGGAGCGACTTCGGCGTCCTCGCACTCAAGTTGTTGGAATCCGGTGAAAGTGGCTCAGGAGGGGCAGCAGTTATGCTGAGACGATGCAACGGGCAATCAGTCTGGAGAAAAATCGTCGGTCCCTCCGACTACGATCTCGCCAAGAGAGATGCACCGAATTCCCTCGTGGCAGTGTACGGTGCTGATATAGTGAAGGTCGTCGACGATGTCGGGTTGATTTTCGGGAAGGAATGCGAGGAGAAGAAAATTAAACAGGCTTTGATGAGGTGGAGTTGCTCGTTGATGGATGGGAGTGGGAATGGAGAGGGGAAGGAATTGACCCGGCCTGTGCGCGGCGGCAGCGGGGGAGTAGGTGCGGAAAAATTAATGCAGGAAGGAAGCATCGACGGATTCACTAGTGGGAAGTTCATCCGCAAGTCCATCAGTCTGAACGAGAGCGCCTGCGCAGTTTTCTTGCCGAAGCTCGTCGATGAAATCGGCGTCAGTAAGATCATAGAAGGCCTGCAGAAGAACTTCAATATCATCGCCCTTCGACTGGTTCGGTGGACGTCGACGAGCGCAAAGATGTTCTTGGATGCGAGGGGGAGAGGGGGGTGGGGGGGGAAAAAGAATTACATCGGGGATATGAAACTTATGGATAAACTCGAGTATGACTTGGATCGTGTGAGTCTCGTTGTCGGGGTAGAGAGTGACAATTGTTTGATAAGGCTGCAGAAGATGATTGGTGATGGTTGTGATGTCGAGGGGGGGGAGGGAGGGGGGAGTGCGAAGAAGACGATTGAGCCGAGAGGATTCATGTCGTTTAACTCGTCGAGGAGCAAGTCGTTTAATGACAATGGTTTGTTTGTCATGGAGGATGGGAGTCAAGGGGCGTTTGGAAGCAGGACCGTGAAAAATTCTCAAGAGGAACTCAAGTGTGTATTTAGCTACTTGGACGGAGAGGACAGTATAGTGTTTCAATAAAATATAAAGAGACGTTTTGACGACCCGAGAGTTGAAAGTCATTCCGAACTGGGTGAGTCATTCATTCCGAATATTTTTTAATTGAAACTACCACTCAATCAACTCTACTCGGCAATAAACGACAACAACGTCCTCCTCAACTCCCCCACACTCCCAACAGTGATATCAAACGCCTCCCTCACTTTATCCTCCTCATAACTGCCCCACGTAACACCCACAGACCTCATCCCCGCCATCCTCGCAGCCTCGGCGTCACTCGGAGAGTCGCCCACGTATACGCCGTAACAGGGATCGCGACCAAGTTCCTCGCAGCATTTAATCAGTCCGTCAGGCATAGGCTTCGGCGCAGGAACACTATCAGCACCATGAACACTACCGAACCTACCCTCACAGCCATTCACAGCAAGCACGGCCTTCGCGTACTCGCGCGCGGCATTCGTCATCGCTGCCATGGGAATGCTGCCACCAAGTTCGGAAAGCAGGGCACCTACGCCGGGGTATAACCCCGCGGTACACTTGGTCACGCGCGAGATGTAAAGTTCATCAAACTTCCGTCCGAGCCTCTCTCCTTCGGAAACGAATTCATCATCGCCAGGAAGGAGACCAACATGCCTCGCGAGCCTCTCCGGTGTGCAGTATCGAGTGGAGGAATGATATTCTTCTTCGGTGAGTTGTTCGGCCGAGGCTCTACCGGGATGACCTGCGAGCACTTCTTTACTAGCATCGAAGCCGAGATTGAACGAATCGGCGAGAGTGCCGTCTATGTCCCAGAGGATTGACTTCTTCTCAGCTCCAGGTCTGGGCAAACCGTGGAGACGCAGGGCAGTGCCGCCAAGGATCTCCGCCCTCTCCTCGGCATTAAACTCCTCCAGCAACACATCCGCCGCATCCCAGCTCTCCGCATACCCAGGAGCGTTTGGTATTTCTGGATGCTGCTGAGCAAATGGGAAATCCGTGCCCCAGAGAAGTCTATCAGCGCCAATATTTTCATTCTCCCTCAATGATCTCACGTGAGGAAGAAGGTCTCTGAATGGGTAGGGCGATGGAGAGGTGCGGTATAGTGCCGAGAGTTTTATGAATACTGATGGGTAAGTTGCACAGAGCGATATCAAGTCGTTCCATACGGGAGAAGAAGGGGGGACAAATCCCATGTGGTCTAACACGCATACAGTACTTGGTGAATGGACGATGAGGTTCGTAATCTCCTCCAAGTGCAAATCAAGACCCTTGAAACACATGAATTGAACGGGGATCCCGAGGAGGCCGGCCTCAGCGTACAGTGCTCGACCTGCATCGTCGTCCATTCTCCGCCCCGACGGCCAGATGTACGGATTGAATCGCACGCCACGGTAGGACTCCGATTTCACCAGTCTCCGGAGCTCAGCACAAGCCTCAAGGGGGGGGAGGGAAGGGTTCGCCAGCGCTACGCCGATGAATTTTGAGGGGTGCGAGGCGATTGTGGAACTGACATAAGTGTGGTCGTGGAGGTATGGTTGAGTGGGCTGGACGATGACTGCGAGTTCCACATCAGCATCCACCATTTTCTTCAGAAGGGTGGCAGGTGAAGCAGAAAATGACGAGGGGACTGAAGGGGACCCGTCGGCCCACACGTGCAGATGACAGTCAACTCGAGGGAGCATACTGAGGGGGCAGGCCGGGCTAGGGAGGCGGAGCAGTAGGAGGAGGGTGAGGAGCAATGAGGGACGATGATAATGATGGGGGGGAAGAATGATGAGTTTGGGTTGGGGGAGGATGCTAATTTTAATATATAATATGGTTTTTCGTCATCTTTTAAACATCTGGCTCATCAAAATCCAAAAAAGAATTTTTCAGACTTTTTTCATTAGAATAGTTACTAAAGCAGGATTCTTTTGACACCATTTTCATATTCGAGAGGAGCGCTCCGCTCTACTTGACGGGGGGTCTCTTCGGGATCTGAGCAGCGACGACTGTCCTGCTGGCATTATTTTTAGTTGGGGTTCCCCTGCAACTACTCAACTACTCCTCAAGCAGGAATACGGGAGGCGTGGGGATGATGCTTTCCTTTTTCCGGAATGTCTTCTTGTCACTTGCCGTCACTCCATTACTTGTGCAAACCCTTCTGTGCAACAAGTTTGAGATCCAGCTTTCTAGATTGATGTCCAATGATGTATTTAACTTTGGAGTTGATCTTGATGGATATTATGAACGAGCTCGTTCGGGCTTTTTCAACTCTCCAAAAATCACGAATGGGAAAGAGGAATGGGAGTTTATTTCATACAAGAAAAATGATATTAATCATGAACAACGTATTTACTGGGAAGATCATGAATGGGTTCTCAGCCAAACCCAAACCATCCCACCATCAACCACAATTTCAATGAAAGGAATTAACTGGTTTGACAAAGATGGGCCAGTCCCTTTCATGCTCCCTCATACGGCGTTGTGCAGTGGAACTTGGTCCGTAGCAGACGAAACGGTATGTTGGGACCTTTACGGTAGCTTGCCCCCCTGCTCCATCCAGATAGATGACTATCCCTGCAGTAAACTTCGTATAATCTGCTTGGACCTGGAATTTGAGTCTGAACTTCCGCAGCTCAATGATACACGGACAAACAGAAACTTTTATTTTGCCAATGAGAACAATCGGGTCGTTGCCACCAAGTTTGAAGAGGTATCGTAC
>ERZ651776.4172-NODE-4172-length-13584-cov-6.158584_pt1 | contig 13584 bp, 13 predicted proteins | sample MGYA00514761_ERZ651776 | MGnify/ENA metagenome assembly ERZ651776 | reverse complement strand
GCTGTGGACTCTTGATCCATTGTAAATGTACTGTCTGAGCCATTTGGTGTAATAGTTTGCTGTGTGATACCACTTGATCCTGACGCCCAGGCTGAGCCTGTATACCACTCTAGTGTACCAGTCTCACTATTAAACCTAACATACCCTGCATCTGCTATTGCTGGTCGTTGTGCTGTGTTTCCAGTTGGTACATCTAATGCAGTTACTCCGCCAATTTTTACTACATTATTGGCGCCTGAAATGTTCGGGCTTATAGTAACATGTTCGTTAGTACTGGTTATTGTTTCACCTTGCACCGTTAAATATTGAATACGTGCAGTGTCGTCACTAATATAGTTGTTGCTTGTTATAACTACATTAGCAGAGTATATGCTAGTATCAAATGTACCAATTTGACCATCAACATTACCTTGTAACCATTCAGCATACAAGTTGCCGGAAAAATTACCAAATGTTCCTGATACATTACCAAAAATATTTGCTGTAACATTACCGTTGCTGATATTAACGTCTGTGATGCTACCTACACCAAAATCTCCAGTATATCTTCCGCCACTAATATAAACACTTTTTCCAGTGAAACTTATGCCGTTGGGCAAGTTGTCACCAATAAAGTGCAACACACCTGCTTGATAGTCAAAGAACCATTCGTCGTCGTTACCTGAACCAGTTGCAAATACTTGATCTCCGCCACTTGCTCCTGCGGCATCACTTGCAGTATGGATATAAATTTTTACTTGGTAAGTTGACCCAAACTCTGGGCTAATCCAGTCTGTTAACCCTGTTTTCCAAGTTCTGTTTGCTGTGGATGTAGCATCTGCTGTACACTCTCGAGGATTGCTTGTAGGGTAAACTGTTACAGGCGATGCACTGCTACCCGGCAATACCGAAGGAATACTACTTGCTTGTGCCATTAGTTTGTCAGCTCTTAGTGGTAACGGACTAGTAATAGCTTCGTTAGGTGCTTTCTTGTTAGCGTTAGTATCAGTTTTTGAAGCTGAGTAACCTAGCTTTTTCCACAAGTAGTCAACTTTTTGGGAGTCTTGAATTGCCATTACGCCGCTACTCCTACGCTAAGTGCAGTAACACTTTGACCACTTGTTAATGCTATTCTTACCAACACAACATTACCTGTTGCGTTTGTGCCGTTTTCACTACCCAGTGTCATTGTGTAGCCACCACTTAGTGATGTGCTGGCGGCAATTCTATCGCCTGATGTAAATGCACATCCGTTAGATCCATTACCGCCACTGCCTGTGTTAGCACCAGGTACACCTGAACCACCGTATGTTGTACTTGCATCTAACCAACCGTTAAGTGATGATGCTGAGTCAATACCAGTACCTGGAGCCGCAATCCACAAACCAGCAATACCTGAACTTGTTATATTAATATCAAAGTTTGCCATTGTGGTACGTCTAAATGCAAAGGTAAAGTATTGTGTGCCTGTGTCACTGCTTCTATCTGGACCTACTGGGAGATATCCTGAACTATAATCTGTTACATCATACTTCAAGACACCTAATCTAATAGTTGCTTCTTTTGTGCCTTCAACACCGGGATCACTTGCTTCTGTATAAGGACTGTTTGTGTAGAAGTTTGTAGCACCGTTATAACTAGGATTGTCTGTTGTTGCGGCATTAAAATCAAATATTCTTACACCGTCATCGTCAAACCCAGCGCCTAAACTGTCTGATACTGCAATAGCAATTTCACTAATACCGCTTTGTGATGACTTGTGTACTTGTATTGCTGTTGTGTTCTCGCTATAACTGCCAACGCCGTTTGCATTTCTAGCACGTACTTTAACTCTATCTATGGTTCTCACTGAACTGCTTGTGATTGGTACAGTTAGTGCTCCAATTGTGTATGCACTACTAACACCTATATCTACCTTAGGTATACCACCCGACAACATGGTTACTGCACCGTCAATGTTGCTGTAAGTGTAATCCGTATTTGTTGTACCTGCAGAACTTGTGCCTTCTTGATTGGTAGCATTATCTACTTCAACAATGTTTGATTGATCTGTGTATGCTTGACCTGTTAAGTTGCTGATTTGCACTCCACTCAGCGAAACTGTTGGTGATCCTGAATTGTAATAAGGAATACCAGATATATAGCGTTTAGTACCGCCAGTGCCTTCGGCCAGTGTACCGCTTGAAACAATGCTTGGTACACTTGTAACATCATCGTATACAACACTAACATAGTTTGTGTTGCCAGTAGAGCTATGTTCTAATCTTTCATCATTAACACCTACACTATAACTTGAAAGTGCTTGTGTAATTTTCGCATCAAATGTCTGATAGAATCCAGTTGGATATGTGCTCGAACTTATACTATCGTGTGCATCTAGTTGTCCACTCACAACAAGACTTGTAAACGTGCCATTCTCACCAGTTGAAGTACTGAATACTTTGTTGCCTTTGCTTATACCATTTACAACAGCAACCAAGTTGCCACTAACACCATTGTATGCGTTATTTACTGTGCTGGTGTCAATAGTGCCGCTAGTATATCGTCTTGCTGTAGTGGTGTTTAGGCTTGCACCTGCACTAAGAGGATTTGTTGCGCTGTTGTCAGTAAAACCGTGTGCTAACTTTGGACTTGTTCCTTGTGCGCTATCGCTAAGTGTTATGCTTTTAGCACTCAAACCAGCTGGTGCTGACGGTACAGCATTTAGTGTAAACGTGATACCTGTGTCTGTATCTGTTTGTGCGGTAAGATCAGGTGTGCCGTTTGCGGTAAATGCTAAATTGTAGTTGCCTGTGCTTGCACTTATATAACTATGGTCAATCGTTGCGCCTATACTACCTGGTGATGAGCCATCTTCAGTAACTGAATCGTCTGTCGAATCGCCCCAGTCGTACAAATAATCATCAGCATTTTGAGAGGTGTTGGTTGCTCTAACCAACGCACGATTGTTTCCGTTATAATCAGTAAAGGCATACAAATCGTATTGATTATCGCCCGATCTATCACTTGTTGTTACTGCTGTGCCACTTACAGTAGCACGTACATCTGGTTCAACATGCACTGTAAATGTTGAACTAATAAATGGTGAGCTACTATGGTTACTAAGAACCTTTAGGTTACCGCTAAAATCACGAGCTGTTCCCGAGGATTGCTCACCTGAACTAAGTGCATAGGTGTGCCCAATTGTTCCGCTAGTATCACCTTGTGCGCCTGATCCTGTATTAACAACATGTACGTTGCCGTCACCGAATTCATAGCGATATTGAATGCCATAAGTCGCATAACTACCAATGGAAGTTTCTGTTGCGTTAGTAAATGTAATTGGTAAACCGCTGGTACCTTCTTCGTTAATGCCAGTAACAGAACTTAGTGTAACAGATGGTGTATGGTCATCGTAAATCTTAAACGAGTCTGTGTCGTTTGTTGGTATTGCTGATGGCAGTGCTGTAGTATGGCTATCTAATGTTAATGTAACTGTTCTTGTTTGCTCTTGTTCTGTACTTGTTGTAAATGTGTGTGCTAATCTACCGCCGCCCACGCCACCTGCCGAAGCATCACTGGATATAACGTCGTTACTGCTACCGTCACCCCATGCCCAGGTGTACTGCACTGTTGCACCACTTGTGTTTGTGGTTGTATTTTCAAAGTAAACTGTGTCGCCGTCGTCCCACTGTGTAATAGGACTGCCACCCGAACTTGCTGTATAAGCCGCAAAAGTCACAACAGGATCTGCTGTGTATATAACAATGTAATCTTCAAGTTCGTAGTACATTTCACTACACGCACCAACACCGCCATTGTTATATGCTCTAACATTTACAGTAAATGGCGAACCACTGTTTGTGCTATAAGTGTGCGTTGGTGTTGAGTCTGTTTGGTTGTTGTCTGTTGTACCGTCGCCCCAATTAATGTCGTACCTATTAGGATTACCTAATGCGGCAATGGTTAGTGTAACTATTGTTCCGGCACCACCTGATGTGGTATCAGCAGTAAATGCTACGTTAGCAACTGCTGTTGAATTCATTATGTTGAACATGCACTCGTTTACATCGTCAACAGCATTAGTGATAGATGTGCTTGATTGCCAGGTGCTTAACATGCCTGTGGGCCATAATGCGCCATCGCCTGGTGTGCCTAATGTTAAACTTGCGGCACTTGTTTCAACTGTTGCCCAACTTAAATTTCCACTACCATCTGTAGTTAAAAATTGGCCATTTATTCCACCTGTAATGCTAACATTGGCATTGCTTCCAAAAGACATAACGCCAGTGTTAGAACTAAAGCCGCTTCCTTGAACTAAAATGTTTGCTAGTTTTACGTTGCCTGAGCTATCTAGTGCATAAGCAGGAGAGGAGTTGATTACACCAACTCTGTGATTGTTTACATCTAGGTAAAGTAAGTTTGACTCAAATGCTAAATCTATACCTTGACGAACAAGGTTGGGGTAAAGCATTGCACCGGAAATTTTACCAATTGCCATTTAGTACTTCCTAGTCGTAAACAGAATCGGTACTGTTTATGTTGTGAACAACAACTACTTTATTTGGGTTTACTCCGGGTGCTGGCGGTGCACTAGTAAACGTGATTGTGGTACTACCGTTCATGGTGTAGTTGACATTTGGTTGTTGATATACTCCCCCAATTTGTACAATAACTGCATTTGCGTCTGACTCAGCTTGGCTCATAGTAAACGTAGTGGTTGCATTATCGCCTGTAAATTCGTCTGTGGTAATTTGTACACTACCCACTTTGGCTACAGTTAACCATTGTGTCTCGTACCAGAACTCAACACGCTGGGTGCTGGTGTTCCATCTAATCATACCATCATCTATCTGTTCTGGGCCAGCCGCAGTAGTGCTTGTTGGTATTTGTAACGCAAGTGCGTTTGGGCCACCAACAGTTTCAACTTTTTTTAAAAAACGTCCCATGTGTTATAATCCTATTGTGCTTACTGTTGCTACAACTTTATTTGCTACATTTGCGTTTGCTTGTAGCGTATCGTGGAATCCCAGTGTTAGTTTTTCCAAATCTATCACGTAAGTGTCACCATTGGTAAGAAGTTTATTGGAGTATACCACGTTATTTCCGTTTGCTTCAAATCCTGCTGGGCAAACATGCAGATTGAATGTGATTGGATTAGTGTCAGTGTTACAAAAGTACATTGTAGTTACTGCATCTCCATTTGACGAAGTTGAAATTGCTATGTTTGACGCTACTCCGCCGCCTAATAAATTGTTATGAATTGTCATTTTGTTATTCCTATAATACCAACGAGTATACTACTGAATTTCTTACAGTACTGACTTGTCTATCAGCATCACTTGTGTTTGTTAAGTAAACACCGCTACCACCTTGGACAGGTGTTTGCGCATAAATTACTGTATGATCTGCAACTGTACTTGGTGCTGTGCTTGTGTGTCTTACTGCTAAATTACTGTCAAACTTAACATAGTCGGTTGACTCACTTGAAATAGTGAACGAAACAACATCTAAGTTAGCACCAAGACTTGGGTCAGGATCGTCAGAAACGGAACTACCACCACCGCCTGATGATGTTGCAATATTTGCATAAACAGCACCGTCATTTGTAATTTGCCATTTGTCAACAGTTTCGTTAAAACGTAAAGCAACGTCTGTTTCACTACCTCTGTCAATCTCAATTCCAGCAAATGTAAGAGTAACACCTGCCCCGGATTCACCTTTGTTTAAGGTAATTAAGTTATCTGTAACTTCTAAATCAGTTTTGGTAACGGCTGTGCTGTTTCCGCCAACCTGCAAGTCACCATCTATGTAAACAGTAGCACTCTGCAATGTGATATTTGCAGAAGGGTTTATTTTGTTTGTAATTAATAAATCAGTATTTAAATTGTTGACTACAGCCATTATCAAAGTCCTTATTCATTATATTTATACAGATTAAAATGTCACTGGTCAAAGAAAAACCTGCCGGAGCAGGTTAATCTTGTTGCATATAAAAAAATACTATTATGCCAATGGAATGCTTACTGAAACGCCTGATGCTTCGCTTCCGCTTGCTACCCATAATGCACGTTGTCCTGTTGTGAACTGTGTGCCATCAACAGGAGTTAGTGTAACATAACGTGATGTAATTTTACTTACATTGTATGTGTCACCATCTGAATCTGTTGCTGTTAATTGACATTGCCCTGCGGCTAAACTTCCACTTACAACTGCTGTTAGAATTAAATCTTCTGTGCCGTCACTTGTGGTAATGTTAAATGTCTTGTTGCCTTTTTGTGAATTTGCAGGTCCTGTATTTGCTGAACCACCTGTTACAAAACCAGTAAACTGAATTTGTACACTACCAAGTAGTGCTATATCACCAATAGTACCTGTTGTGTTTGCCGCTGGCTCTTTTAAATTTCCTGCAACTGATTTTGCCGTTTTAATAGGTCTTCCCATTTGTTTTCTCCTTTGTTAGAAGTCCAATGCGAGTTCTAGTCGCTACGCTGTTGGGACAGCATAAGTCAGTTTTACCTAACTACTGAACAATAGTATTTATAGAAATGTCAGCCACAAAAAAGGGGCGTTTCAGCCCCCTTGAAGTTCACTTATTGGTATCATGCATTGCACGTAACAATAAGATTTTAAGCATTTGAGACTTGTGATAGTCTTTCTGTGCTTGCTCTCTACAATAGCGAGTCCACATTGTCATGTTAACACCCTCCTTTTTACAGTTAGGTGCGTTCCTTCGGTAACCATTACCTACTTCCGTCTCTTTCGAGATGAACGATGATAATGCGTTCCTTCGACTAATTATGAAGTCTACTTCCGGCCTTACGGCTGAACGTATATATATTTATACACGAAACGTGTAACTAAGTCAAGTTATAATGACAGAAAAGGTGTTGAATCGTAATTAAGCAAGTCGTTAGTCTCTTTAAGAGACTCTGCAGTAAAGCATCCAATCTCCCTAGTTTCAACTAAACGTGAGCCTATGTGCCTGCGCACATCTTCGTATATTTCAGGAAGAAGATCTCTGTTGCCAATTATGCGTTGACATGCACCTAGGTTGTAGAACTCTGGGCCATGTTGATGATAACCTGTTGATTCAGTTCCGTCTGCGGTTAGCACTGTGACTAATATTGCCATTAAGATAGTTTCCATTATAATACTTATGCACCAACAAAGAAACACAAGCCAACAAAAAAGGAGCTTATGGCTCCTTTTCTGTTTTTTCCTATGTTTAAAACTAGGAAGTTTTTGTAACTATTACTGGAATGAAAGATTTGAAACTGCAATCTCACCCAAGTAATCTGCCGCGTTACCGAACGATGAAGCTGTGTTTGTAAGCTCAACGTAACCATAACGTGTCATAAAGCCAACTACTGGCTCAAGTGTTGATGGATCCAACACAACACCACTGCTCATTAATGGAACATATGGGCAATAGAATGCGGCGGCATCAGCCTCGCTTGAACCTTTGTAACCAACTAGAACTGCCTGTGTATCGCCAGCATAGCTGTCTACATAAACTTTCATTGCGCCATTCAATGTACCAACAAACTTAGTGTTTGTAGGTGCTTCAAATGTGCCTTCAGTTGTACGTGCAAAAGCACTTGTTGTTGCGCTCTGGAGAACTGTTAAAGCGGCTGGTGAAACAACTGCCCAGTTACCTGCGCCACGACGTGTGCGTGATGCAATCAAGTTAGCTGTTCTGTTGATAAGAACTGCCAATGCGGCATGCTCATCACCAACGTAAGTAGCTGTACCAGATACTGCTGCCTGGTTATATGTGAACTCAGTACCAGCAAGACTACGAAGTGAACCAAGAACTTCTTGATCAATTTCAACTGTAATCTCTTGTGCAAGAGCTGCCATAACTTCTGCTTCAATATCTAAGCCGTGCATTGCTTGCGCATCTTGAGCGGCTTCAAATGTCCAACGTGCTGATAGCTTACGTGTCTTAGCTTCAACAACTTGCTTTAAGATCTGGACGTTGATCTTGTTACCTGGGTTACCTTCAAGTGTACTTGTTGAATCAGCACGACCAGTAGCAGAACTACCTGAATATACTGTAGCAATCTTGAATGGTGAAAGTGCTTCGTCACCAGCAGTAACGTTTGTATCAAATGGTGCAGCCGCTGTTGATGTAACTGAATCAGCATAGCGTACACGTAGTGTGTGAATCTGTGCAACTGGACCTGTCATAGGCTGAACACCAACGATTTCGTTAGCAATAACGGTTGGCATTACTCGTCTAATGACTGGTAAAATTACACGGTTTAATGTAGCAACGTTACCAGCGGCTGTTGAACCAGCGGTAGCGGTCTCCATCAAACTCTTGCGTGTGTTCTCTAGAACAACACCCATTGTACTGCGCTTGGCGCCGTTTAAACCTTCTAACAGGGCATCTTTTGTTTCGCCCCAACGGCTTTCTAATAGTGCTTGTGTCATTTCTTTTCCTTTTCCTTTTAGGGTTATCTAAGCCCTGCTAAACGCTTGATCTCAACAACATTACTGTCATCTTCGGTCTTGGCGTTGGTTTGTTTAGCAGATTTATCACCAGTAACTTCAACGCGGCTTTCGGTTAACACTGCTTTCGCTTCGCTAACTGTCTTACCATTTGCGTTTAAAACTGCCGGTAGATACTTGTCATATGCATTCTGCAACTTAGCAGTCTGCACACTTTCGAGAAGTTCGCTCATCACTGCGGCTTTCTCTTTGTTGAGTGTTTTCAACAGGTTAGCAAGTTTATCCTTGCGTTCTGCTGATTCTTTAATCATTTTGATTTCTTTATCTTTTGACTCAGCAATCGTTGCTTTTTCTTCTGCTTGTGATTTAGCTTCTGCTAGAGCTTCCTCTTTAGCGGCAACAACAGCCTGTAACTTCTTGATTTCTTTGTTCTCATTTAAGTGAGTAACAGCGAATTCTGAAGCAAAGGCTTCAAAGATTTGACGACCAAACATGTTTTCACGTGCTTGATGGATGTCTTCTTTGAGTTGAGTCATTTCTGACTCTAGGTTTTTAGCAACTGACTCTTTAACAAGTGCCGAACTACGTGCTACAAAGTTCTGCTGTAATTCTGCTAATTTGTCTTTTGCTCCTGCAATCAAGCGGACTTTTGTTTCTACTACTGCCTGCTTGTCTTGCTCAAACTCTTGAATCTCTTCTGCAAGTTGCTTGATAACAAACTGTTCGAGTTTAGATACACTATTCTCGTACTGTTTGCGATCTGTTCTAAGTTCTTTGATTTCTTCTGCTAATTTTGTTACCATAAAATCATTAAACTTAGCACTGCTTTCGTTCATGTGTGTTTTAAACTTCACACGATCTTCAGCAAGTGCTTGCTTTTCTGAAGCAAATTCTTCAAGTTCTGACTGGAGACTTTCAGTTACCATTTTGTCTAGAGCTTCAACCATTACTTGTTTGTCATGTTGATAGCGATTTGCAAATTCTTCACGAAGTTCTGCACGAGCAGTTTCTTTGGCTTCAGAAAGTTTTGCTTCCCATGCCTCAGTAATTGCTTCTTGCGTATCTTCGTTAATGATACCGCTATCTATCAATGGCTTGATAGCATCTAACATCTAGTTCTCCTATTTTAACTTAAGGTCCTTGATTAAGCGTAAAACGCCTTCTTTCAGGTACTTTTGTACTCTTTGATCTTGAGTAGCTTCTTTCGCTACTTCAAATACGTTGTGTCCACCACGCATGTTCATTAACCCCTCATAAATTGGGGTTGGATAAGCATGTGGAGCACTTGGTTGTGCGACAACATCAACAGTAATAATTTCAAAATTGTTAACGTGTCCCGAACTCTCATTAACTTCGCCACTACCACGTGAACTAACACCCAACTTAACACCGCTAGTAATCATAGATTCTACTAGTTTTCCCATTGGTGTTGGAAGGATTTTAAGTTTACCGTGGCCGCATGGTCCGTCCATCCACATACTTTCAATCATATGTGATACACGATCCAAGTTAATTTTTAAATCATCTGGGTGATCTACTTCGCCTAGGACGCTGTGTCCTTCTTTGATTTGTTCATTGATACTTGAAACGGCTTTTTCAATTTCGTGAATGGGATAAACACGAGCGTTAGCGTTTTTGACGCCTCCCTCGATGAATATCCCTTTCATATATAGATCCTTACCTTGACCGGTGTTGCTGTCTTCTGTGATGACCTCAATCTTGGCCCGATCAAATGTAAGATTCTCTTTTAGGTACAAAGCCATATTATTGTCCTAGTTTACTTGTCACCTTCGACAGCCTTGGTATTAACGCCTGCCTCTTCAGTGTTTTTAGCAACCTCACCTGTTGCGCTGGTAAGATCTGCTTTTGCGCCTGGAACATTTTGATACTTGCCAGCGTGTGGCATACTATCTACTTTGCCTTCTGCTGGTGCTTTAGCGCCATCTGGATTACTGTCGCCGCCTGCATCAAAGTTTACTGCTGTTCCGCCCATGTCGTTTTCGCCTGCAACTGGTGATACTGCTTTGTTATCTTCACCTGCTGGCATTGCAACTTTTTCAACGTACTCACGCATAAGATCAGTTGCTGACTTAGTGTATTTTGCTTTTGGCTTTGTTGACTCTGCTACTTCTTCAGCATCTTCAACTACTTCTTCGTCTTCTGCAACTTCTTCAGCATCTTCGGAAACTTCTTCTTCTTTTTCCTCTTCTACTGCTTCTTCTTCTTTCTTATCGCCTTCGTACATTTCTAACTCTTCAGCGTCTGTTTCCATTTCATCAGCATCGGCTTCCATGTCTGCATCCATTCCTGGAGTTTCCATTTCGTCTGACATTAATGCATCGAATTCTGCTTTGAGCTCGTCTAGTTCTTTCTCAAGATCCATAACTTTGTCTTCTAAGGCTTCGTCGCCTCCAACATCAGCATGATGATCTTCTTCGTCGTCACCGCTCATCATTTCCTCTTCAGCGTCCATCTCTTCTTCTTCGCCTTCAGGAATGCCGTCGGTTTCGTCGGCTTGTATTTCGTCTACCAAGTCTTCGACTTCGTTTCCACCAATTGTTTCATCAACGGTTTCTTCGTCCATCAAAGACTCATAAATGTCTCGTGATTTTTCAACAACGATATCATGAAATAAAGCCTTGGCTTTGTCTTCATCTTCGTTGATGATGTATTCTATAAGCTGTTCATATTTGTTCATAGTGACTCCTTAATTTAATATGGCTTGTAAGTTATTTAACAAATGTAGGTATATTATAAGTTAAATGGGTGTTTTTTGAAAGATTTTGTGTGCTATACGCCAAGACTGGCGGCTTCTGCGGGTGTTTTATACTGAGTTGCTACTTTTTCTAGTTTTCTTTCGTGTTCAACTTTGCGCACATCGTTGCTCAAACGCAGTCGGTTTATGTCGCCAAGAGTAAGTCGTGAACCTTTGCGCATGTCGCTCAACTTGAGTGTTGAGTTATCGTCGCCTGGCGAATAGTAACCTTGTTCTGGTTTCTGATATAGCTCTGCTAAAAACATAGTAGTATTTACCCAAAAAAAGAATTATTGCGTTAGTGTCCCAGCTTCGCCTGCGGCATCTGCGGCATTTGGACCTGGTCCAGGTGCTTCTGTACTAGCGGCACCTGGAATGCCACCTCCAGCGGCACCTTCGGCTCCGGGCGGAACTTCGCCAGCAACTTCCACATTGTCTAGATCTCCAGCAATGGTTCCTGGACTAATACCTACGTTACGCAGTGATGCATCATCAGGTGTGGCCATTTCTGTATCGCCTTGTTCTTCTGACCACATTACTTCGTTTTCGCTCATTTCTTGTTCAGTTAGACCCAGGTATCGTTTCATCATAAAACGTTTACTCATGTAAGGATATGCTTCCATCTGTGCAAATGTGGCAATTCTAGCACTGTCAATGTCTGCTTGACGATACTGTGCAAAGTTTTGTGGCTCTTCTAGCTTGAGATCAAACAGCTGACTGTCAATATTAATACCACGCCAGCGCATGAATGTTTTAAATTCGTCATCAAGTTTTCCCACAATCATGTTCTGCAGACGTTTACAGTACTGATTAAAGCGCCATTCCTGTATAAGTGCTGTGCCAACTCGCCCATCTGTATAACTTTGTGTGCCGTCATCTAGCCCGGTTGGCAAGTAACTGCTAGGAATACGCAAGCCACGGAACAGTTTGTTTGTAAAGAAACGCAAGTCTGTAATCTCACCTAGGTTCTGTCCGCCTGGGAAAACATCAATACTGCTACCACGTCCTTCTGCTGTTTGTGGGAAGAAGTAATCTTCCATCATTGATAATGGATTATATGTAGCATCCATCATGTTGGCGCCGCCACCTGTTTGTGTTGGGATACGTCGCTGGTGTATTTCGTTTTTAACACGTTCTACATAGGCCATTGCCATGTGTGTTGGCATGTTGCCCACGTCAATTTTGAATACTCTACGCTCCGGTGCTCGCTGTATTCTGTATATAAGAATAGCATCCTCAAGCAGTTCTTTTTGCTTGTAAACCTTAAAAACGTTTTCCAAAACACTGTTACCAAAAGGCCAATATGCATCCAACCCTTCTGTTAAACTAAGGTGTAAAACGTGTTGTGCATCAATAGCAGTTTCGTTTTGTGCATGACTGAATCTGCTACCTCCTGAATACGGAGTGTTTGGCTGTGTGTAAGCACCGCCACCACCTCCGCCGATTTGTGGATGATTAATATAAGTGTCCGTTGCGGCTACTGATGTAACTGTGAGATTTTGAAAGTTAGGATTGATATCTTTAATTAGGTACTGTTCCGGTTTTTTACCGTCTGCTTCGTTAACAATAACCTTTGTGACTTTACTCATTTCTACCCAAAATAACTTAAAGTTCTCTGGGTCACGCACAAATACTTGATCTCCATACTTGATCGTATTTCGTATGATCTTAAATGTGCGTTTGTTTAATTCATTAAGTGATACCCACTGTTGTAACTGTTCTTTGATTATGTTTACTTCGTTGTCTGTAGGACTATCTTTAAAGTGTATGTCAAAATTTGTGCCGTTTGATTCGTTAGTTTGTGTCATGAACTCCGCAAGAATATCCAGTGCGGCATTGATCTCTGAATCCATGTCCATCTGCTCGTACTGGTTATAACGTTCAGTACGATTTGGGTGACCAATGTATACGTCGGGTAAGTTGCTTTCAAAGTTGCGATAGTCAGGATTTGCATTACTGCTACGGCCACTGCCTATAGGACTTACGTTGCTAGGTATGTTGCTACTTTTAAAATATTTTCGCCAGGTCATTTAGGATTCCGTAATTGTTATGTATTTATTACTTTGCCTAGCAACCATTATTTAAGTCTGTTAACTGTTTCTAACTAGTTTGCCGGTATTCATTTCGGTGTCACTGGTTGCTGTAGTAATTTTGACCAACTCTGCTTGATTTGATTTGGTTGCAATTATCAGTTCTTCTATTTTGCCAATCATGTTTGTGTTGCTGGTTTCCATGTTGTTTGCTAGTTTAGACAGTGCAACAACTTGAGGGTTCTGTGTCGTTTCAGTGGCATCTGGGTAAACTTCTGGCTCGCTTGAATTGTCAGCATACACTTGCCTAGGACTTATGTCTGCCAGGCGACTGGGACGGGCGTCATCCAGTGACGCTCCATGAGGGTAACTATATGGATTACT
>ERZ651776.4169-NODE-4169-length-13590-cov-4.734330_pt1 | contig 13590 bp, 7 predicted proteins | sample MGYA00514761_ERZ651776 | MGnify/ENA metagenome assembly ERZ651776 | reverse complement strand
GGGTGCAGAAACCTATTGCCGGTGAATCAACTTAGATAACCCATTATGGAGGTTGAGGAGAGTTTACAACTCCGCCACTGCTGATCTCGAGATCACGACAACATGAAAAAATGCAGAATAATAAACCCACTCCAAAGTCAGCATTTCCAGGAAAAGATTGTTCGATCGCTGATGAAAAAACCAACTGTTCGGCTTGCCGCTATCTTCGGGAGTGTTTCTGCGGTCTCCATTCCTCAGATTGACTCCAATGCCTACTCCCTACTCCTTACTCTCTACTTACTTTACGGGTGGTTTTTTATTTCAAAAATGGTTCGAAGTTTTCCTTCATTACTACTCCTATTTCATCAATAATGTCATCAGCTCGCATTGCCCGTCCTCTTCTCTGGAATGCCCGAGAAGAAGAAAGTTTTGTGATGTGACAAGCAATCCATACGGCAAAGTTTCGCCCGTTGCCAATTTTGATGTCTTTACGACCGTTGTCTTTACCAATCCACCCTTCAGTCAAACGATGTTCTCTCCTCAGTTCCTCTTCCCAGCCTTTTCCTCCGGGCTGCTTCTCACTTCGGTTCTTGAATGCAAGCAGTGCTCCAACCACCCCGGACAAGACGTCGCCCACGCCTCCGCATCGTTTCAGGCAGGGTGACTCTGGCGAGGGGGCGAGATACAATGATTCCCCTGCCTCATCGTTGTCCGTCTTGGCGGTCACTGAGCTAGCAATTATATCGGTGGACCCCTTGATGACAATGGACCCAAACCTGAGGGTAGATAGCAATTTCAGGGCCGCTTTAATGCAAATTTGTTCACGACTAGCCTCTGTATTGTAATCACCGGTGCACCCTACGCATTCTCGATAGTTGAAGTCAATTTTTTCAGCGTCACAGCCAATTTTCTCATTGGCCCAATCGACCATGCGCCCGAATTCACCAATGTTTGGAGTGACCACACACCGGCTATTGTCGGTAAAGTTTGTGTCACTATTGATCAGGCCCCAAATTCCGTCCGCATCGACGACGCAATACACGTCAAACTCCGCGCAACACTTTAAAACGCTGCTCACGATTGCAGGAATTATGGGAGCCCGACCCAAACCAGGTCCGATAACAAAGCAGTCCGGCAGGCGAGACACGTTCTCGAACAGTGTTTTTCGGACGATGGATTCCACTTGAGCCTTCGTGTCGCTGTCGATGTTGCTGTTGCTGTTGCTGTTGCTGTTGCTGTTGCTGTTGCTGTTACTGCTGCTGTTGCAGTGAAGGCCCACTAATGAGAATTCACTTTCCAAACTTCGTACCATCACCTCTCGTCCATACGTCTTGCAAACCTGTGCCACACTGTCGTGGAGGACGTACAGAGTCACCAAGTCAACGCCAGAGCGCAGGGCGGATTCCGCGGCATAGTGCCCTGCGCCAGAGTACTCAGGACTGCACCCCAAGACAGCCACATTACCGCAGGTCCCCTTTCGGCTCGTTGAGGGCAATCCAAGGGGGGGGATGAAATTTACCGCAGCCTTGCGTATACAAGCGGGTTGAAGTAAGGTTTGTGTCGGGGTTATCATCAGCGGACGCACGTTTGGAGCGGAAACACAGAGAAGGATAGGCAGGGCTCTGCGCATAAATGCCAGGCAGAGTGCAAAGACCAGTGTATGTAGAGCAAGTAAGGTGATTCACGGATAAAATTTGTTCGTCTGGTATTGTTGCAACTACAGGGAAGTATGGGCCAGCGGGTTTGGTGAGAATGCGAGGTCAAAAACCATTCCTAAAAATTGCCAAGCAAAAACGCAACTGGAGAACTTTTCAAAAGCACACCGCCCTATAAACAACGTGTTTTCTCGATTTTGTACTTTCTAGTTGTACCTTACCCCAATATACACCTATAACCGTGCTGAGGTGATATCGTTTTCAAGCACACACCTCCCACCCCCCATCTTGGACATTCAAAATGGCCCCTCCACTTACTGACAACCAGCTCCAAGGCCTGTATCAGTGGATTGACGAAATACCGCTTTCTCGACCAAAGCGTAATATATCGAGGGATTTCGCAGATGCCGTTCTTGTCGCAGAAGTTATCTCTCACTATTTTCCTCGCATAGTGCAGCTGCACAACTACTCCTCCGCCAACAGCACCCCTCAAAAGATTTACAACTGGACGACGCTGCAACAGAAGGTGCTTTCTAGGTTGGGGGTAGATTTATCAAGAGGTGATATTGAGGAGCTGGTGATGGGGAAGGCGGGGTGTATTGAGGCGTTCTTGATGGACCTTCAGGGGAAGATGGCCAAGTTCAGGGCTGCTGGGGGCCTTACCAGCGTCGCAAAGAGGAAGGTTCAGAAAGCACGAAATGTGCCTATGCAACAACAACAACAACAACAGCAACAACAACAACAGCAACAACAACAGCAACATCAGCAACAACAACAACAGTTGGATGAATACAGCAGCATGCCCCCCCCTCCACAAACGAACAAACAGCAACAACAACAGCCCTTCCAAATGCAGGGAATGAATGACGCGCTCAACCAGCAGCAACCCCAAAGCCAGCAACAACAACATTCTTATTCCCCCCAAGCGCTCCAATCTCAGGTAGACTCTGAGCTCCTTCTTGAGAAGGAGCAGACTATCATGCAACTGAAAGAAACAGTTGAGATAATGGAGCTCAAGATTGCAAAATTAGAGCAACTTGTGCGACTGAAAGATGCCAAAATTAAGAAATTGCAGAGCAGCGCAGAGTGAAGAAAAACGAACGGGCAAAATAGAGGATTGTTAAAACACAAAAAATAGGCTTGCTTCTTTTCTTCTGCCAAAAATTTATTCTTTTTTCTTCTTCTACCTTTGTAATCACTCTGTTTTTGTAACGGCCTCTTCGCGTCTGTTCTTTTTGACATCCGCAACTGCCCGATCGTAATCGGTCTGCTTGCTTCGCATCTGTTCACGGAGAACGCTGAATACGACATCTTTATCATTTGATGAGCGTGTGTAGCGACGATTGGTCGGAGAGCCCAATTTCGTATTCTCCCCTGCACCCACACCAGCTTCTGTATCCCTCTTCGCCCCCCCACCCCCGCCTAACTCGCCCTCTTGTAAGCCAATACTTGGCAATGATTGCCGGAACTTATCGTAGTTGGTTTCGATACTGACTGCGTATCTTCTCCCAGAAGAGAGGTCCCTTTCCCTCCCACCTCTTTTGCTCGTTCGTCGAACTGCTCCAGTCGGAGATCCGTTGGATAACCGCTCCTCCTCCTTCTTGAAATTTTCCTTCATCCTTCGCTTCCACTCTTTAATCGGATCCCCAAAAACTTCGATGTAAGTGCTGTTGTACTCTTTCTCAACCGTCTTAATGAGCCCTGACCTGTTCCCGAAAACGCTCCAGAAAAGGAACAATGGGGACAGGTGGTCGCTGCTGTGCCTCTCAATTTCATCTGGCTTCTTGAGCCCGGCAGTCATGTCGGCAAGATTGAGCACCTTCTCCACGTCCTTAGTGGAATACCGACACTTGGCCCTCTTCTTTCTTTCTACCTCAATTTTTTTCATCATGACATCAATCTCCCTGACGTGTTTTCTTCTGCTATCTCGTAGGATCCTCCCCAAGACTTTGTTTCTGGTTTCTGGACTAAGGCTCTTTACATCCATGCTCAAGCTACTCTGGCCCTTGCTAATATGTTTCTTCTCTTTGGATTTCTCGAGCAAAGCAGCCATTTCATCGTCCCTTTTTTGCCAAGCTGACACAGTCTGATTGTACTCCCGCAGGGTATTCTTGTTGACGAAAGACGTTTTCGCGATAGAAATAGGATTCATCTTCCTAGCTTCTTTCAACCTTACGCTAAGTCGTTTTTCGAACTTGCTTTCGACTTCGTTCCAGACGTCGATGAGTATTTCCATCCGGGCTCGATGGCACTGTATGAAATGCCGCATGAATCTTTGCAGCTTGCGAATCTACGTTTGTTGTTTTGTTTTGTGTTTTGTTTTGTTTTTTTGTTTTTTGTGTTTGCGTTTATTAATATTTTTTTGGTCGAACCGCGAATTATTCCATGCGTGTCGTCACGTCTAAGCTCGTCAGTGCCACCTTACCCAGTCCTCCCACGCTTCACTTCAAGTCCGGCCTACAACTTCATCTCGCGCACTCCCTCACCTTCTTGAGAAATTTCGAGACCATTATACTTATCTGGGATTGCTGCTTCTGCTCGAGCAGGAAGATCTTCATTTTGTCGGCAGATTTTCGCCTCCTCCAGCACCTGATAGCCATCATGAAGATCCAGCGACTTCTTACTACGTGTGCATAGAATCGTGTGTACTTGGCCCATAATTTCTTGCTTTTCAAGGACGACAGTGTCTTCTGTAAGTACCTCGACGCCTCGTCCATCTCGGTCTGTCTCTTTCTTTTTTCCACGAGGTCGCGAAAATTTGCCTCCCATGTCGTCTTATTTTTGATAAGTGTCGCAATTGTGAGCCAAGTCTCCTGTCCCTTCTTGAATCTCCTCTCCCTCCTCAGTTTCTTTGGCCTATTTTTCTTCTCCTCTATCTTGTTCATGAGCATCGCCCTGGCGTGCATTGTCTGGAATTTTTTCAACTGGTTAACCTGTTTTCTCTTCTCGAATCTGTCCATGGCTCGCGCCATAATCAGGCTCGTGGACATGTGACAGGCGCTCATCTGGGTCACGATGGAGGCTTGGCTCCCCAAGCTTCCAATACTACCAACTCCATCCATAGTTACTACTGAGTCGGTTTCGGGATAAGAGAGCACGCTGTCGTCGTCGAACTCGTGAGCAGAATCCAATATTGCGTTCTTCGCAATCGTTGCGAACGAAACAGGGCGGTGCGAGGCCTTCTCAATTACTTGGTGGGTAAGTTTCTCCAAGAGTTTCTTTCCGCCAAGTTTCTTACCCTTGCGACCCTTAAAGTCATCGTAAAATTGTCTTTCCTTCTGTCTCAGATCTAAAATTTCTTTCCTGTACCCTAATTTCTCGGCTTTTTTCCTTATTTCGGACATTTTCATGCCATGGTTTTTCTTCTTGACAACAACCTCCGTTTTTTTACTGCCACCATCTCGCCCACCATCACCGGCCCCTCCGATCTCAGGAAGTACAAATTTCATCGACCGTTTGTCTTGGTAGTACGTTATGTTCATTTCTTGGTCATCTTCATCGCTTCCCAACAACCCACCATAAGTCCCCCCTCCTAAAACCTTCATCTGTCTCTGTTTCCTCTTTCTGTTCTTTCCAAGCAAGTAGGCATCTGATGCAGACCTGAATTTCTGACGGATGTTGAGAGGCTCACGTTCTTTTGGTCTTCCGGCTCCGTTGGGCAGCATTTTCCTCAATCCGAGATTGCAATGCCAGCTTATGTTTTTGGACTTTTTGTCGTTTTTGTCAAACAACTCCTTCTTTCTAAACCACAGACGGTGACAAGTAGTGAGCCCAAAAGAGCGGCAATAGTGTCAGCAAGATTCTTATGGGAGGCTCTACTCAGCTACAAAGGTCAACTAAAAAAGGTTAAGAAACCAAAAATTGGTCGTTTTCCACAATAATGTGTTTTCACTTGCAAGTTTTTTAACACTGGGCCGGGTGTCCGGTCACACAGGCGCCCTGGGTGTTACAACCAACTCTCACCAAGAAAGGGTGTGAAAACCTAAATATACTCGGCTAAGGAGTTAAAAGCCGGTATCGTCCGCAAGAGACGAAAATAACACGGAGGAGTACTTGATATTACCCCCCCTCAGGAAACGACCACCTGACACACGTTGTGTAACCCCTCCTCCCAAGCAAAATCATCCCAATGTATCCTAGTTAAATTTGGGCGGGCGGTCGTAATACAGCTACTTTAACCGCGCTCTGCTTGTTCTATCTCTTCCTTCCCCCTTTCTTGCTACGCGTTGTCGGACCCCCTCCCTGGAAACCAAACCACCAACCATCACCGCGCACAAAATCACTACAAACCGTAAGTTTGTACCCCCCCCCCCCCCCCCCCATAGCTTCATCAAATGGGTGTCTTCGACTGCTTCCGGCGAAACAAGGTACAGAACTCTCCAGCGGGCATGATGCCCTCTGGAGGTGGAGACCCACCCCTCTCCTTCTCTGCCAACCTCAAATTATTGATAAGCTCGTCTCGAGTACATTTGAGGCTTTTGGCTTGCCTTTACTATGCCGCAAGCCTGCCCTTGCGGGCAGCCTTCTACCAGGAGTACACCATTTCCTTAGAGTATACAAAATTCATCCTTGCGGATCTAGTAGGCACAGCTTTTTTTTCATTTGAAATCTTGACAGCTTACCGATCTCTCTTTACCCGGTACCAAGAGGCAGACGACGATATAAGTACAGTATCCAAAACCTCCGGCGCTGAGCGCTCTCTTACACCCATGTCACGAAATCCGGGGCCACAAGGTGCCGACGACGGCTTTTTTGTGCCGAAGGTGGGTGTGATATCCTTCAGCTTTCTCCTTGATGTACTCGCCACACTTCCCCTCGAGTGGGTCGCCTGGCTACTTGGCGTCCGTGTAGGTCTAGTAGTCTATTTTATGCTTAATCGTGCCCTCCGAATGCTCTACCTACCCAAATATGTGGGCGACGTCATGATGTGGTTCGAGGAACGGGATATAATGAAAAACTTTGGTGTTCAGCGTTCTGTCCTTCTCTTCAGTGGAATGGCACTCGCTGGGCATTGGTGCGGGTGCCTCTTTTATATGATAGGGTACTATTTTGCCCGGCGAGGAGAACCGAGAACTTGGCCTGAGGCGGACGGCCTTTACAGAATCGTCGGACCATCGAACGCTACCACCTGCTTGGAAATGGATTGTGGTCTGTATGAAATCGAGTACTTGGAGCAGTTAAATGCACGCTACATCCGCAGCCTCTACTGGGCGTACATTACTATGATCACTACAGGTTTCGGAGATATTGTGCCACTGACCGTTCCCGAGACAATATGGTGCATCGTTTCCATGTACATTGGTGCCCTCATCACAACTTGCGCCATTGCCAATCTTCAACTTCTCGTCACCAACCTGGACGCCGCGCGCACAAACTTTCAGCTAAAGATGGACTCCCTTAAGATGTTCATGGTCTACCGCCGCTTACCCTCCTCCCTCCAGAACCGGATAACATCCTTCTACGATTACCAGTGGGATTTGCTCCGTGGCGCTGATGAGGAGCTATTCCTATCTGAACTCCCCAAGTCCCTGCAACAACAAATCGCCAACTTCATGTCCCGTGACTTATTGAAATCCCTGCCCGTGCTGCGGAAGGCAAATAACGCCCTCCTAAACGCTCTCACGGACTGTATTGAGAGTAACATTTATTCCCCCAACGACGACATACTGCGACCCGGAGAGCAGGTCAAGGGAGTGCTTCTTATTGCCCGAGGAGAGTGTGAGGTTCTCAAGGGCGACAAGGTCGAACGCAAGATGCATCGCTTCGATCGGTTCGCAGAGGGATCTCTCTTCAGTCAAACCGTAAGCTCTAACGTTGTCCGCTCCATCACCTACTGCGAGATCTTCCTCCTACCGGCGGATGATTTCCAGCGTGTCATCTACAACCAGTGCGACCCCGAGCAGATTAAGAAAATGGAGGAAATCTCGGAGAAGCTGGCAAAGTCTGCATCCAAGGCAAACAAGCTGTTCGGCGGGGGGGAGGACGATCTCTCTAGTCTGAGAGGTTTCAAGAAGCGCTGCATCCCCAACTCCCCTTTCCGAAAGTGGTGGTCTTGCCTCATGTTCCTAGGGTGCATTTACCTCATTTTCTCTATCCCACTCTCCATCATGATTGCCGTGCAAGACCAGCCTTTCTGGTACATGGGAACTCAACTCATTTTTGGCTACGCTGTCGATTTGATGTTCCTTATCGACTTACTCTTCGACTCAACCTTTTTCATGTATGTCGAGGAGGGGATTGTTGTCACTGACCACAGCCGTATCCGGACAAACTTTTTCCAGAACCACTCCATGCTCCGCGAGATCATCGTGTGCACCCCCCTTGACCTTTTGGGCTTCTATATCGGTGCCCGTTACAATAATATCCTCCGAATCAGCAAGATCCTCCGCATAACAAAGATCTGGAAGTATTTGGCCGTTGTGGAGAAGACAATTGATGACTCCACCTACAATTTGGATCAAGCTGCTCGTCGTGTCTTTAAATTTCAGTTCGGCCTCATTGCTATATGTCACTGGGTCGGCTGTCTGTGGTACATGACCGCGGACTTGTCCAGTGAGGTCGGCTACCCTGACCATGACTACCAGAATTGGAGGGAGGCTGACGAAGCCAATACCACCTTCAATGTAAAGCATACGGATTTTGGAGGAATCACTGCCGGTTACCTGCGTTCGGTTTACTGGGCGATTGTGGGCATGAGTACAGTAGGTTACGGTGATATTGTACCCACAAACGACTTGGAGACTACTTTTGCAACGGTAATCATCCTCTTCGGCGGCCTCTTAATCCCGGCCATTGTGGGAGGACTTGCCGCCTACATGGGGAACCTCAACCAGTCAACGAAGCTGCACAGAGGGAAAATCTTCAAGGTGCGCAATTATATGCGTCGTGCTCAGTTCGATCAAGAGCTTGTGGACAAGATCCTTCGGTACTATGATTATCTGTGGAGCCGTCAGCGTGGGGTAGACGAGGTTGAGATAATGAACGAGCTTCCCGGCCCGCTACAGCAACGCGTCGCCATGTGCGTGAATGGAGAGGCACTCCAGTCGATTCCTTTTTTTGCGGGTTGTGATGAGGGGATGCAGCAGTATTTAGTTTCGATGCTGAAACCTCGTGTGTTTCTCCCGAACGACTTGCTGATCACTGCAGGAGAGGTGGGCAAGGAGATGTACATGATTGAGCGTGGTACGTGCATCGTGTCCAACGAGGATAAAACTGTCTCCTATACTGTTCTTAAAGAAGGCGACTACTTTGGAGAAAGTTGCCTGCTAGGAGCGACCGTCAGGATGGCGTCTGTTTGTGCCGTCACGTATTGTGACTGTTTCGTATTGGGGAAGGACGCGTTCAACGAAGTTATGGGGGCGTATGTACCCAAGGAACGTCGTGAAATTACTACACTTGTGCAGGACGCGATACACGGCAAGCAGATTCGCAACATTGCTGTCGACAAAAACTTCGCAGATCATCCCAAGTGCGAGATTCTGATGGATGGGACGTCTATAGACGTCTTTAGGAAGAAGGGTAAGGTTGTTGACGAAGATGCAGAAAAGCAGGCGGGCGGCTCGGGGATTACGAAGAAGAAAAGTCGGGTTGCGCGCTTCAACCCTGATCATAGGCTGCGACACTTCTGGAACTTCCTGATTTTGATCATATGTGTCTATAATGCCTTCAGTATCCCATTTCGCCTCTCATTTGGCGGAAAGCTGTCTTCGTACTGGTTTGACTGGACACTCGACATATTATTTTTCGTCGATGTCTACTTGAATATGTACGAGTTCAGTTTCGTAGAGCAGGGAGAGCTCGTTGTTGACCGAGACAAGGTTCGGAACCACTACTACAATGGCTACTTCAAGCTCGATTTCGTCACAATGTTCCCCTTGGACTTGTTCGCCCTTGTGTTCTATGGCAACGACGAAATGATGCTACTCATGCTTGCTTACACTCGATTGCCGAAGCTCATCCGATTGAGCCGTATCTTTGGCGCCCTTGCAGACATTACACGCGCCCTGGAGGACACCAATATCCCCCTGCAGCCAATCGAGATGTTCAAGCTTCTCTCGGGTGTCATTCTCGTCGCCCACTGGGCGGCCTGCGGCTTCTACACTCTCGCCGCGGATAGGGCCGACGAAAAGGATTGCCTGGATCTGGGGCAACGCGACAACGAAACGCTACTCACCTTTGGGAACGCCTATGGCGAGTGTCGCTGGGGTGAAACTTGGATCCAGAAGCAGATGGAGGATGATAAAGTCGGCCTGGACGGCGGGAGTGTAGAGCAGCAGTACCTAAGATCCTTTAACTGGGCGCTCCCCACCCTCGTCGTCGTCGTTATCGGCGACGTCGTCCCCGTCACTTCATACGAGACCCTTTATGCGTTCCTTCTGATGATCATTGGCGTGACTGTGAATGCCACCATCATCGGAAATGTGGCCAATATCGTCGCTAACCTACAGTCCGACTCCACCGATTTCGTCCGCCGGGCAGATGATATCAAGCATTTCATGCACATGCACAAGGTGGATCAGGATCTCCAGGATCGTGTGGACCACTTTATGACTTATTTGTGGACAGCCCACAGCGGGATGATGAATGAGGGGGGCTTCATCCAGGAACTCCCTCACACTCTCCAGATGGCCATCAGCGACCACCAAAAGCTATCCTACATTAAAGATTGTCCCTTCTTTGACTTTTGTAGTACTGAGATTATCAAGGCCCTCGCCATGTGCCTCTCCACCCTCATGTTTTCCATGGGTGATGTGCTCATCCAATACAACGATATGGGGCAGGAGATGTTCTTCTTGGAGCGCGGCAGCGTGGAGGTCGTCAGCGGTGACGGAAGTACGGTCTTCGCGACTCTCACGAAGGGCAGCTTCTTCGGGGAGACGGCCCTCTTCTTCAAGCAGAAGCGAGGTGCCACCATCCGCGCCAAGGAGTTCTGCGAGGTTTACCAGCTCGAAAAGCGGGACCTCGATAATGAGCTCCGACAGCGCGAGTTCGATCTGAGCCGCATGCTCGATGTATTCACGAAAATTGCCAATAGCAACAAGAGGAGGAACAATGCCGTGGCGGTCAACCTCAAGTTGAGCGCCAAGGAGGGCACGAAGCTCAACAAGATGATCGACGCGAAGGACGGCAACATGCTCCAGAAGCGAAAGATCCGAAGAATCTACCAGCCCAACAGCCTCTTCCGCGCCATCTGGGTCATAATCGCCACAGTTTTCACGATGTGGTATGCCATTAGTATCTTCCTCCGGGTTGGTTTTGTCCTTCATGACGAGGAGACTCTTGAGAGCGCTATTTTCTACCTTTACCCGGAGTCTGTCATTGACGGTTTCTTCTTGGTGGATATTTATTTCCAGTACTTTTGCTTCCCCGTCATCAAGGACGGCACCACCATCTCCGACTCCGACAAGATCAAGAAGTTGTACGCATCGAATTGGATGATTCCGGATATGATCAGCTGTCTGCCGCTAGATCTTCTCATCCTCGTTCCGTCTATAGAACGCAAGAACATATTTTTCCTCCGGATAATACACTTCCTCCGCATCTTCCGACTCCCGGGGTACTTCAACTCGGTGAACCACTACCTCTCCCTCTGGAACATTCGCATCCCCGCCTCTTCGAGTCTGCTCGCCCGGATGTTCGTCTACTACATCCTCTTGAACCACCTGGCCGCGTGCGGGTGGTTCATAATCCACCGCTACGTGGAGCGCGACGTGCACAACACGTGGGCGACGATGGACTGCCCCCAGGCGGGGGACGACGTGGAGTGGCCGGACATGTGCCTCGCCCGCTGGGACGAGGAGACGGGACAGCACGACATCTGCAGCTCCGTGAATGGGTACCGGATGAGCAGCTGCTACTTCAGGTCTTTCTTCTTCGTTATCACCACCATAAGTACGGTGGGGTACGGAGATATCGCGCCGCAGACGGAGATCGAGACTGTGTACGAGAACATTGTGGTCCTGAGCGGGGCCTGCATTTTCGCCGGTATCATCGGTAGCTTTAGCGCCTTCCTATCCCACAACGACACCAGCGGCCCGAACGCCTTCAAGCTGAAAATGCAGAAGCTGCAGGAATACATGAAGTACCGCAAGCTCCCCCACAACCTCCAGACGGCGATCCTCCTGCACCACAAACACCGGTGGAGGAAGAGCCAGATCCTCGACGAGAAGGCCGTGATGACGATTTTGCCCCGGCCGCTGCAGCTGGAGCTTTCTTACGCCGTGGTGTACAAGGTCATCAAGAAGGTGGCCATCCTGGACGAGTGCAGCCTGATAATGCGGAAGCGCATCGCGCATAACTTGGAGGTCCAGACCTGCCCCCCGCAGAGCATAATCTACGAGGCGGGGGACATCGGCTGGGACATATACTTCATCGGTTCCGGCCTGGTGCGCGTGGTGCTCCCGAAGGACCTGAGCGTCCTGGACGAGGCCGGCAGGGCCGCGAGCAAGAGGGCCAAGAGGAAGGCGGACGCCATCGGGAACCTCTACAGGATCGGGAACCACTTCGGGGAGAGCTGCCTGGCGTCGATGAGCGGGGTGAGGCAGGAGACGAGCGAGGCGAGGTCCATGGCCGAGCTGTACCTCCTCAGCAAGGCGAACCTCGACAACATCTGCAGCTACATGACCCCGGACGGGAAGGACAAGTTCGTGAACGGCCTGATGACCAGGAACGGAAACGTAAGGCACACGTTCGAGGACGACGAGGAGGAGGACATGGAGGAGATGAACAACGTCCTGGCGGCCCGGGAGCAGATGCAGGAGTCCCTGGGGAACCTGGGGAGCATGGGGGGCATGGCCGGTGGTAACGTGAGGCTGTCGGGGAGGGGGAAGAGGGGGAGCGGGATATTCGGACTGTCCAACGGGAACGCCACGCTTTCGGGGGGGTCCAAGTCCGGGGTGCCCGCGCAGAACTCGAGCAGCGGAAGTTTCACCAGCGCCGGGGTCGACAGGAAGGGATCCTCCGGGTACATTAAGAAGGGGAGCCTCATTCGGCGTCAGACCCTCTCCATCGTCGTGAACCAGCCGGCGCCCAGGGAGATGGTTCGGCTCCGGAGTTTCAGCGCCGAGGCGAGCGAGGAGGCGATGTCCCAGAAGGACAGGGAGGAGAACAAGGGGAAGTCGTTCGTCAACAAGAACGGGAGCATCCTGGAGGTCGGGGGCGCCACGGACGCCATGAGCGCCGTGGAGCAGATCAGGATGCTGGCCGAGGCGGGGAACCTCCACATCAAGGGGGAGGGGGGGGGGAGCAGCGACGAGAGCGACAGCGACAGTGATAGCGACGATAATAGCAAGTCGATGTCGGCGTCTATGGACGCAAGCGGGGGGAGCAGGAAGTCCACCAACAGTGCCAACAGGGGGAACAACAAGGATTAAGAAGGGGAGAGGGAGGACAGGCAAAACCCGTGCCTTTTCGTTGCGCGGGCCCGCCCGCGACGACAACGAACGACCCTTTTGCGAAAACACCCCACAGACGCGAAAACGGAGCGCAAAACAAAAAACTACTGTGGAAAAAGAAATGAAAAAAAAAAAACGTGAACTATCTTATTTGTATGATCTGGTGTCAGATATGTGTATATATAAATATAAGACAACAAAAAGGGGTTGTGGATGGTGGTGGTGGAAGCGGCGTTCTTTTTTTTATGATGCTGCTGAGAGGAAAAAGACTAAACCCTAGGAGCTATAATAATAACTGAATATATTGACAGGCCTAACGAACGAACGAACAGTGTTTTGGGTGTGTGATAATTTTTTTTTTTCTTGTTTACACAAATTTTTGGGAAATCACCACATTTAGATTTCAACGATTGAAAAATTTCAATACCATCTATGTCAGCAATTTTTTCTATATATTCGTATTTTGTGTTTCCTTTATTTATCAAGATTAAATGTTTAATATCAAAGTTTTGAAAATGCTTCAAACCAACAAAAATTAATAAGAGAATAACTGTTAAAAAAGT
>ERZ651776.4166-NODE-4166-length-13608-cov-4.750868_pt1:7500-13608 | contig 13608 bp, 9 predicted proteins | sample MGYA00514761_ERZ651776 | MGnify/ENA metagenome assembly ERZ651776 | reverse complement strand
CGGGCGTAGAGCTCCTCATAGATGGCAACCTCATTTCTCTCGCGTGCCACTTGGTTGTTCCTCTGTGTGAGAGAGGCACCATTGTGGCATGCGAGGCCAAGTCGGTCTGTCTTCATCCAACAAGTTTGTCGGACGATGCAGAGGCTGAGTTCTTTCTGGATGACGTAGCTGTAGAAGGTCCTGCAGGCGTAAAAATAAAACAACAACACGAGAACAGACAGTTACATAAGCACAATATTATTTTTTATTTTTATTACATGCAACACAACAATTTATTCCACACTACAAATCCAATTTCCCAGCAATATACTTGCCATTAACATCATAACCACTGCTGCTCGTGACGAAGGTCTGGGCAGCGAAGAAGAGGCCGGAAGCGATGATGCCGAGGTAGCTCTGGACTACCTGCTTGGTGGCTGGGATCCCGAAGATCTTGTGCGGGTTGGCGGTCTGTTCTCTTGTTTCGATGAGCTCGTCCACCGCGTTCAGGAACATGACGGATTGTCGCAAGTCCTCGTTGCTCCCTCCTCCTCCTCCTCCTTCGCTGTCCTCTCCGCCTCCGCACATCCTGACCTTGGCTGCCCTGATGATCTCCCTGTGCTCGATGACGAGCTCGTTGAGTTCAGCGACTGACAGCGCCGTCGCCACCACGGTCCTCGTCAGCACGAGCATGTAGAACACCATCTGCACCATGTCCCACCAGTGATGCTCCACGCCCCCCACTATGAGAACGTTGATACCGGCCAAGATGAACATGCTGCCGAGTAAATTCACGCTCAGGTATGCCTGCGGCAAACAGTGGGCTGGGTTGGTGGTGGTTCATGTATTGTGGTTGTCGCACTGCACACTCCTTCTCACCTCTCCTCTCAACATGAAAGACTGACCGTACGTCCTGACCAAATCCCTGCATATCATCCAGCTCATGACGTTCTTTCTGTTGGACGGGTTAACATAAATGTATTCGTCCGCACCCTCCAACCCCACCTCCACGTCCACCTCCACCTCAGGCGTAACAGACGCCCCCAGCCCGTTCCCGTTCCCGTCCCCCTTCTCCCCCTCCAACAAGCTCAAGAACTCACTGACCTTCACCCCCGGCTCCACCAGCATCCGCCCTAGCATATTGTAGGCCCTCTTGCGCCGCAAGTTGTCCGCGATTAGAACCAAGCTCCACATGTGAGGAGCGAAGTGGCCCAGCTGGAAGTTGACCAGCAAACAAGAGTAAGCGGCCTCCAGCAGCGACGTGTCCCCAAACGGCCTGCCGCCGTACAGCCCGTGCAGGTACCTTCCGACAATAGGTACGAACGACATGAACATTCCCATTATCAGGAACTTGAGGCTGGGAGAGCTCGCACGTGTAGCAAAACACTTCTTGATGACCCCCATCATGACAGCCGAAGCCGGCAACCTGGCGCCAGACCCTCTGCCCCCACCACTTCCCATCCCTTCCTCTGCCAACTCGACCTCGTGCGATTCGTGCGATTCGCGCGATTCGCGCGATTCCTCGTGCTCCTCGAGCGATTCGTGCGATTCCTCGTGCTCCTCGAATCCTTTCAAGCTCCTCGCCCGACTGACCAATAAATTCGCTCCTCTCTCGCTCGTGACGTTGACAAAATCGTACGCATAAATATCAACGAGTGCCTCCGTCCTGGCGTCCTCGTAAAGCCCCTCTAGCAAGCCGTCGAACTGCCCCGGCTTCAGCCAACCGCCGACCAACATCCGCCGATTTGTCATGTCGTTCGTCCAAACGCCGTCCCCAGTCAAAATCGAGTACTCGTCCTTTGGGTAGTACGCATATTTGCAGGAGATGCTCGAGGCGTTCACGCACCGAAGCAGAATCGCCAACCAGCACTCCACCCACCCAATTTTTTTCCCATCCGCCCCCAACGCCAACTTGCAGAACAGGGGCACGTAGGGTGTCAATCCGATTGCGAATGCAACAGGGTACGGGAACACGGGCTTCTTGTGATTCGGCGAGCCCAGAACAATTCGCATCTGCCGATTCGCCAGCTCCTTCCAAACCTTTCCGTGGTTCATCATTTGATACATCATGGCAATGACATAATTCAGAGGAAACAGCGGGAACATCTCCAGAAGCCACGTCTGCGCAAAAGCCTTTCCGTTAAATGTGATCTTGTCGTGCACGTGCCCCACCATCTCGTAGGACTGAATCTTGAACCTGTTCGCGGTGCCTCTCCTATTTCTATTTCTATTTCGGCTTCGGAGTGAGGGTTTCTTAGGGGAGAGAGCGATGACCCTGTCGCCCATCTTATTCATTTTGGAGGCAACTGTTCCGCCACCGCCGCTACCCTCGAAGTGGTTGTGGGTGGGAGTGGGAGTGGGAGTGGGAGTGTTTATGCCGGTGGGACAGCGGGGCTGGCAATTAATTCTGCACTAACAACACGCTCCTAGAAAACAGTTCACATATGCTCTGCTTAAATTTTTAAGTCATTGCTTCGTCGAGCTTGGAAACAAATGCACATAATGGAGTCGAATTTTCTGTTGAAATATGTGTAAATCACTTTTTCCGACCGAAAATTGCCTCATCATTCCTCCTCACTCTTCACTGCTATTTCTTTCCTCTATAAACTTTATCTGTTCTTTAATTAATTTCCACAAGATTCGGTTGATTTTTCATTGTAGCACACCCTTCGTGCTTAATTGAAAAACCTTGTCCTCCTCGACACCTTTTGGAGCACTGATGAATTTTTCTTTGACCAATCTCACATGCGTGGTGGTGCTTTCTCTGTTGATATTGGTGACTCCGAAGGCCAAGGATGTGTTCGAGAATCGTGCGCTTGTGCCTTTCTTCCTGCAAGATCCAAACGACGGGCTCTGCCTCTCCATGCAGGGGTTCACGAGCTGCGACACTTCTGCTCTGTGGGTTATGGCTGGGCGGAAGGAGGGTGCCTCTTTCATCAATCTGTTGCACCCCGATTCCAACAAGTTTTGTTTAGAGCGGGAGAAAGGCGGGAAAGTGGGGGGTAATGTTGTCGGTGGGTCGTGCCGAAACAAGGGGGCGAAGGAGTGGTTGTTGCAAGGTCCTAATTCTGCTGGGTATTATAAGGTGACTGAGAAAACTGAGCAACTCTGCTTGACGCGGTACAAGGGGGGAGGAACGAAAGGCGCGAAGGGTGGGAAGGGCCGTATAAGGACCTCTTCGACTCTTCAAAAGTGCGTGGAAAAGAATGCGAAGAAGAATAACTCGAAGAAGAACTCGAAAAAGAACTCCGAGACTGGTTACCTCCAGCTTGATATCATAGAGACGGCAGTACATGACACTGGTTTTTTTCTTGAGTCAGCGGACAACAAGTGTTTTGACGGTTCGAAGTTTGTAAATTGCGACGGATCTACGTCAGTCCTTTGGGGTATCGGCTTCAATTTCGACTCCAAGGGCAATGCTCATCGGACGTTCTTTAAAGTGGGCAACCCGGATTTGTGCCTCGTGGCAAGTGGTGGGAGTGATGTGAAATTAGGTGACTGCAAGTCGAAAGCTGCGAGGGACTGGGGCCTCGCCGACGGCCGGCTATCTTACTCCAACGAAAAGTACTGTCTTGCGAGGACGGTGACGAACGTGGGGGCAATAAGAAAGTGCAGTGAATATTTCGAACACCTGACTCTTTCCATTCCCCGGGAGGCAGATGAAGCTCTCAAAAGGCGAAAGGAGGCGGAGCAACTGTTGATTGCTAGTCAGCAGCACCAGTTGCAGTCGGAACAGTTGCAACGGGACGCATACCAGAAGAAGCAGTTGAAGGCCGGTTATTACGACCTTTAATGGTAAATTGGCAAAGATGTGAATAATTATTGAAAATGAAGCACCACCCTGCAAATGCTAGTTTGCCTTTTTCTTTAAATTTTCCCTCTACTATTCAAAAACTCTTCACCACACACACACACACACACACACACACACACACACACACGTTCTCAACCAAGGCTGTCCGGGGAGAGGTCATTGTACAAATCCTCCTTTGCCGTTTCAAGCCCAGATTCAGATTCTCCCTCCCAGAATTCGATTGGCTTCCCCCCCACGATGCCACCTAAAGCGACAACAGGCTCTCCGGTCATGTGTCTATTCTTCCTCGCATAGTGATTGTGAAGCGCCTCTTTGACACTATCGAATTCCTTTTTGAGGCGGTCCATTGCTAGAAAGTGGTCCTTCTTGCTTATGGTGCTCTCCTGGAACATTTTCAGGCTGGCATCCATCCTCTCCTTCTCTTCCATTGAGTGCTTCAAGAAGCTATCCCTCATCTCGTTGATGAGCCTGCGGCTCTCTTTCTCAACGCCGGCGCTGATCTTCTCTTCCACGGACTGTCGATCTTGTCGCAAGGCAGCATTGGATTCCTTCAGCACCTTAACCTCATGGATCAGCTTGTTTTGCTTGATCTTTAGCTCGTTTTGCTCCATAATCGATTCTTGCAGTTTTTCCTTACTTTTCTCAAGATCTGCGGCCAATTTTTCGTTCTCTTCTCGCAGCGCCTTTTCTACCTTGGCCTTCTCCTTCGTGCCCTTCTTAATTTCCCTCCTTAACTTCTCGATTTCTTCACCACTGATTCTGCTGAAAAGCATTTGCTGCGACATTTGCGCGAGGGAAGAAAAAAAATGTTTTGTAAGCCACTAATGCTCTTCTGTCTACCTAAAATATATATATACAAGCTCCTCACAACTCGCAACTCGCAACACGCAACTCGCAATAAACAAAACCAACATACCTGCTCCTCAAACTCGTTGACATTATTTTCTCGGTTGTGCATCGCCGCTAAATGTTCCTCGCTTTGAATCTCCAGATCCCGCCTAAGCTGGTCGACCTGAGAGACTAGGGTATCCCTCTGGGCCTCGACCAGATGGAGCTGTCGGGAGAGGCTGGAGTGGCTGATTTGTTGCGCCGTTGAGTGCGCGCTGTTGGCAGAAGTCTGCAGAGCGATCATTCTACCCGTCTCGAATGCTTGCTGCAGTGCGTTGCTACCATTGAATATTTCTGTTGCCCTGTTGTTGTTGTTGTTGTTGTTGTTGTTGTTGTTGTTGTTGTTGTTGTTGTTGTTGCTTGTGACAGAACCACTCCTATGATCATAGCGCGGCGGCATCGGAGATGGGATGCAGACATGGCGCCTGCTATGGTGCGGCGTCTTTACATCCAACAGTACATCAGGAGATGACGGCATACAGTCTATGCACGTTTCAAGTTCTCTGCTGCAGAACTGCGTCTCCTCACCACCTCCTTCTTCACCTCCTCCTCCACCTTCGTATCGGAGGGAACCACACGAGAGTGAATTATAATAGTGATCGCTAAGACACTAAGCAACGCTATTCTAATAGTAATATTTTCAAAGAGGTTCACGATTACTAGACTGAAGAGAGTGGCCAAACCTTGTGCCGAAGTTTTTCGCATTTGCAAGCGATTCTGGAAAGGGTGTGTCTGTGGAAACGGCGATCGAAAACTTGAGCCTTTGAATGAGGAGAAAAGGAAGCAAAAATTTGGTTTGCTTTTTTTCGAAAAAAGTTGAAGGTACAGCGGAAGAAAATAAAACCACCTACCTTTCCTTGAGCCCACAGGCCTCGCTCTCTTGTCAGGGAAAACAAGTTAGGACCGTTAAAACGACATAACATTTCCTTGCCCGACCCGACTCCCTTTGAAAAAACTCCACGTTCTGCAAAAAATGACAACCCTCTCCAACGATGATCAAACTTCCGCAACGTCGTCGGGAATGACTTTTGACGATATTCGGCGTTATCTTGCCACCCGCGAAATTGAAGACCCTTCTATCGGTGGTGCTACACTATCCACACTTCGCTCACAAATCCAATCCAATGAGACGGAGTATGAGCGCGTGAAAAGCCACCTTCAGCGTAAGCGCGCCCGAGAAAAGCAGGACGAAGTTCGTCAGCTTGCGAACAAACAGCGACAGGCGAGGGAGGAAAAGACTAGACAGACGGCGGCTCTTGAGGAACTCCGTCGACTGCAGATTGAGGCCAAACAGGTGAGCAAAAACCCAAACGCACACACACGACAAAAGCAAGCAAGCAAAAAAACCAGAGCAAGGCATGCCCCGCTCCCCCCCCTTCCTCAACTCCCAAAAATGTATTCCTCTGACACACTAAAACAACGACGAT
>ERZ651776.4166-NODE-4166-length-13608-cov-4.750868_pt1:0-5000 | contig 13608 bp, 9 predicted proteins | sample MGYA00514761_ERZ651776 | MGnify/ENA metagenome assembly ERZ651776 | reverse complement strand
CCCTTATTCGTTGATGACGTCAGGTCCCATGATCCTGCTCTCTTGCGAGGTAACTTCAAATTGCCGTTGACTTCCGGCGCTTTTACTCCTCAATCTCTCAAGAAGAAGGAAGAGGAAGAAAAGAGGACACCTGAGGAGGGCGAAGAGGATGAGGAGGCCAAGAAACAAAGGGCGCTCGAAATTTCCAGCATGCCAACCGTATTCATTCGCATCCGACACGCAAGCGAGCCGAACGAGCAGTTCACGATCGATCCTGACTGTACCCAGCACTTGTACAAGACTGTGGAGGAAGCCAACTCCAAAAACAAAGCATCAGACAAAGCGGCGAAGTCTTCGACGAAGAAGCCACTCGATGTTATCACCAACCAACGTAGCAACGTGAGCAATGGGATGAACAACAATAGCCCTACGGCTAACCGGAGGCGCAGTGGCACTACTGAGAGCAATAACATCCACGGGGGGGCGGCGAACGAGAACGACGAAAACAAGTTTTTGAAGAACGTTTTGTCTAAGGCGAAGCTCAGTCCCACGAGCAAAATTAGGGCAAGTGATGACAACGACGCCGCGAACATCGACAAAGAATCAGCCAGCAACCAACCAAACGACGCAAACAATGTCGAGGAGGTGACTGTCGAGGAGGTTACCGTCGCGCTCAGGCGCTTGGAGATCCTACCTCACGCCGAACTATCTGACAAGAGAGCCGAGATTGTGATTGGGTTGAAGATGGTCGATGACGACGAGAACGAGGTCGGCAAAGAGAATCTGAGCGACTGCGTCTTCATTTCTTCCTCAAGCAAACCTAAGGGAAACGGAATTTACACATACAAGAAGCAGTCCGTCACACTCAAACTAGGGAAGACGATCAAATTCTATGCTATGGATAGCAGGGACCAAAGCAAAAGTATCTTCGACGGCGTCTTGCACACGCAGAATTTTATGGAGGGTGACTTCGAGGGCATCGATCAGCAAATTTCCCTCACAACAGTGGGTAGTGAGGAGAGCAGTGCCTACCTGATGGTCAGCATCCTTACCGATAAGGACGAGGCTGAAACTCACAGCTACAGCAGCAAGAACTCCAGGCGAAGCTTGAAGAACCGAAGGAAGCACAAGGGTGGTCATCCGGCACCTTCATTGCAGGAAGAGAGCTTCGAAGATATAAGGGAGGATGATCTGGATGACGACATGGACGATGCGGGCGATGCCGGAGAGGACCCTTTCATTAAGTACGAGGACACCAAGACAAAATTAAAGAAATTCGAGGATGGTGACGGTTTTGACGTCTTCGTAGATGCTGCGCGCTTTCTTCCCGACAACGCGACTGTGACTAAGATTAGCGTCAAAGCTTATTCCAAATCAGGGAAGGCCGTTGGTGGGGACGAGAAAATTGGTTATTGTGATTTGGGGAGTGCCCTCCTTAATCCCAAGTTCTCAGATTGTCGGAAGGAATTCAGGGGCGATAAGTTCGATCCTACCGCGACCCTAATGGTCAGACTGGACACTTTCGAAGAAGATATACAGAAAGTGAGAGCGGTTGGCTACGGCCTACTTAATTTGTTCACGATGTTGGACGACAGAAAGAAACAGGTAAGTGAGTGAGGAGGCCATTATTGAAATAATAATAAACTTAACAGCGGCGACGGCGACGGCGACGGCGACGGCGACGGCGACGGCGACGACCTAAAGCTTAATCTTACCCACATCCAACAAACACCCAATTCAATAGCCGGAGAATGCCAACGAACAGGAGTTTGGCCTTAACGTTGGTTGCTTTCAGATCCCTGTGTACAAACACGCACCCAACGTCAAAACAATATCAGGAGACCAACTAAATGGAACACCTAATGTCAGCTGTACCACGGTACTCGTGAGAATCAAGATCGCGCCTAAATCCGCCGACGGCTTGACTGTGTTATCAAGGGAAGACTTCGAAGAAAGTGAGTGGGAGAAGAACGGGCTAATTAACGTGGCTCCGCTCTATAGCGAGGTCGTGTATGACAACACTCGCTGTCTCCCCAATGCTCTTGAAGAGAAATTGTACCAGCTCCGACGTCACCGCGCCGATGTTCCTCTGAGGGAATACGTTCTGAAAGAAGTTAGCAAGCTAAATCCAGACCGAGATATTGGAAGCATAAAGGAAGAGGAGATGCGAGAGTACATACAAGATAAAGTCGCCGAGAAGCCGAGAAATATGCTCAACTACACGAAGATGGCCCCCTATGCTCCAGGACAAAACATGGGGAGCAGCGCCTTCAAAATCTCCATCGATGGACTGTATAAAATGCCCGGGGGCGGAATGTTCGGTAAAACGCCTTTTTACAAGGCAGTATACAGCCTGAACCCGGGCTTGTACTACAGCGATCCGCCAATGTTCGACGAGGCTCATTTCACCAGGGGTTATGTGCTTAGTAGCGACCAGACGTGCCCGAGGTTCGATGACGGATGGTGCACATTTAATGACATTGCCATCGATGATGCGCTAAGTGCAATTATTGAAGTCAGGACAGTGACGCACAAAAAGGAGTACTTAGTCAGCGAGCAAAGCGTCAGTTTATGGGGCATATTACCCATTCTCAATGGCAACTACGTGAACTCCGGGGTTTTTTCGCTCCCCCTGTTTGAGGGGAAGGTGCCTCAGGCAGTCTTAGAGAGTGCACGCCCTTACGAATTCATCGTTGCCGAGCTTAAGAAGAAACCAAAGGAAAGGAAAGTCAACTTGGGAGGTAACAACGGAGAGCTCGTGATTGCCAGGCTGAGCGACACTCTCGTTTCGGAGTACGAAGACCCTGCCTGGACATACAAGAGCGGATTGATTGACACGAGGTACTCCGACATTGTCGCCAGGGCCGCGAGCAAGCCAGGAAATTTTTACGAATACAACGGCAACCTCAAAATAAAGAAGACGGTGGAAAAACTCTGCGGAAAAGACGGCAGTGAAGTCGTTACAAAGGCCCTAAACAAGGCTATGGCAAAGGCAACGAACATCACCCACTATGTTTTAGATTAATTGTATAGAAAAATAATAACAATAGCTGTTATAGTTTGCGCGCAACTTCTCTTCTTTCCTTTCAATTTCCTTCCTCCTATTTTTTCTCCTAATATTCTACTTTGGCATAAACAAATCACTGACGTCGAATGGGTTGACCCGGTCCTTCTTTTTGTGAAAGATGGCAACATTCTGGGCTGCAATCTTCTTTCTCATTCTCTCTTTGAATTCTTCGCTTGTCTTCTTGGCGGACATGTACCGGCCCTGACTGCTTGTGGCAGTGCTGTTGCTTTGTTTACTGGTCTTAGTGGCAATGCTGCTTATGCTACCTTCAACAAGGCTGAGTTCGTCGCCTATATTGAAAGACCCCTCGACACTGCTAGCCGCACTTATGACCCCGCTACTGCCCCGGCTCTGGGCGACGAAGCCCATGTTGTTGGCGGTGTGCACCCTCAAACTGGGGAGACTCATACCTCCCTTTACGCTCTCACTGCCAACGCTACTATTCCCGCCAACGCTGCTGCTCCCATCATAGCCGCCGACACCAAAAAAGGAGTTGTTGCTAGCTGCATCGGCAATTGATTTTCCGTCTCTACCCATGGCGAATTTTTGTTTCTCTCGGAGGCGAGCTATGCGACTCTTGACATTTCTCCTCGTTGTAGTGCTCGCTCTTTTGCCGCTCGTCACCCGACTGCTGAGGCTGCGAGACGATAAATCCCCCCTTCCTTCCCCAAATTCACTCTTCCACCAGTACTTGTCCTCGGGAATAAGACTAGGAATCTCATTAAGATTGTTTTCCGTTGCCACAACGACTCTTTCTCGCAGTAAGTTCTCCTTTCCAAGGCTGTTGGGGATGTTGAGTTGGTAGACAATCTCGTAGGGGGCATTCTCACTCAGTACATCTTTGCACAGCATAAGCTTGTCGCCGTGGTGCATGTGCACGTCGCTGTCGACCATACTAGTAAGCCCAGGGCACTTTTTCACCCCATTTTTGTTGAGCCAAAACGTCCCGTACTTTGTCTTATTGTCCCTGACGTAAACAGTGACGCTGTTCTCCTCTTTGTTCCAGCTGGTGTACACGAGCATATGAATCTTTCCGATCATGTGGAGGTTGACCATGGGCTGCAAAACCACATCTGCCTGGTGGCTTCTTCCGACGCGAATAACATCTTTATTTAAATAGAATACCTCGGGTAGACTTTCTGACGGTATAGCATGCGTGCTGATCAACTTGAAGAAGGGGGCATTAAAGTTTTCGTGAGAGATTACTCTTGCCTGCTCGAGTTCGCTGATGGCTGCCTCGAGTTCGATTCCCGTAGCATTGCTTCTTGCCGACAAGAAGTCTTGCTCACTTTGCTGTAATCGAGCGGAGAGAAACTCCGACTCGATGTCAAAATCAGGGTCCGTGATACTCGAGGTTATGGTGTTGTCGTCCACGAATGATCTTTGACTCAAAAGAAGGTCAGCCCTGTCGATTGAATTTTCGAGAAGCATACGTTCGTGCTCTTTCTCGACTCTGCTCGCATCGGCATCATTACTGTCATCGGGGTGGTTTTTGATAATGTTGTTCAGAAACAAATCGGGAATTGATGGAGATGTTGGCCTCTCGACCAAGTGGTTGATATGATTGGTGAAGGAAGTTGGCGAGGTAGCACGGAAGTAATCGTCTACCTCTTTCCCGTATATCGATATTGTTTTCTTTGGGATTAGGTCCTTGTTAGAGATAGGTAATGTGTCGTCATCGGAGAGGGATGCAAAGGAGTAATTTCCCTCGTCGTCCTCCTCATCTTCTTGAGGCGTTTTTGTTTCTTCGTCCAGAGTGAGGTCGAAGGTGGAGAGAGATGGGAAAGTAGACGAGCTCTCCATATCATCGACATCGACATCGACATCGACATCGACATTGACATCGGCGTCGACGTCGACGTCGTCGGCATCGTTTGAAGCATCAACCGTACCTCCATAGGTGGACTCTTCTTCCGCAGCCTTTGAAATACCGCTAGTAACAACATCAGCAGAT
>ERZ651776.4164-NODE-4164-length-13611-cov-2.698980_pt1 | contig 13611 bp, 14 predicted proteins | sample MGYA00514761_ERZ651776 | MGnify/ENA metagenome assembly ERZ651776 | reverse complement strand
GTGGTATGAAAGAGCTATGATGATTGGGCCTGAAGATAGATTTTCTGGTAAAAAAGAAGATGACAATATATTCGGAGGATATAAGGTTATCAAGTCCAAACGAATAAAAAAGCAGGCCTGGCAACCTTTTAGAAATATGAACAAAAAAGATACGGCTAAATTGTATGAAGAACATGATCTAATGGAAACATTATTTCCTTATACGGCATCTTGTACAGATCCCAGTCTGGGAAAAACAATGCCATGTGGAAAATGTTATTGGTGTTGGGAAAAGCTATGGGCATTTAATATGATTGATCAACCTGAAGCTTATAATTTATGAAATTAAACTTAGAATCTGTATTAGAAATGTGGGCTGAAGATAGCAAGATATCTCAGGCATCACTCGATGAAACGTCTAGGGTGACTCCTATGCTTCATGCAAAATATCTAGAGTTAAGAGCGACTTCAAAGCTGCAGTTGAAGAGAGCTGAAATGGCACAAAAGATATTACTTAAAGATAAGTTCCTATATTACAATGGAAAAATGGCCAAAGAAGAGATGGAAGAAAGAGGCTGGGAATTTGATCCATTTAACGGTCTTAAAATATTAAAAGGCGAAATGGAAAGATTTTATGAATCTGACACTGATATTCAGAAAAGCGAAGAGAAGATATATTATTGGAAAACATTAGTTGAAACCCTTGAAGAAATAGTAACAAATATCAATTGGAGACATCAGACAATTGGTAATATGATACGATGGAGAATGTTTGAAGCCGGTAGTTAAGCAAAGTTAAAAGAAGTAAACCTGAATGTCATAGGAAATGACACGTATTGTAATGTGCCTGGAGTTGATGCAAATTCTATATCACCTATGAATGTTGGGAATGCACTCTTATATGTAATTGTTCTTGCTAATACATTACCACTCGTAAGAATCAATAGACTCATATCGTATTCAGTTCTATCTTGATTAGCAGTTGTTATTTTATTGGGATTGTCAAAGTTTTTATATACAGAATTTTCTAACCAAGTTCTCATTTCATCATAGATATGCATCTTCTCATCTAGCATTACTAATAGATTTAGTTCAGTATAATCTATTTTATCGCCAGGAAATGCAGCATCTACACCACGGAATGGTACAACAGCTGGTGCTAAGTTTATGCTAGGATGGTTAACACTCTGTGCAAAGAATTCTAGATTGGGAAATCTAACTCTATTTACAACTAGTTTATAACCTGTCGGTTGTAAAAAACTAGGTGGCTGAAGTGTTGATGTAGTAGTAGTTGCCATATTAATATCTCCTTAACATAGCTATTTATACATAAAAAAAAGGGAGAGCCGAAGCTCTCCCAGTTTATTACCGAAGTAATGTTGGCCAGAGTTAGGCCATTATGTTATCAACTCTGAAGATACGGTAGTATTGGTTAGTTTTAACCGCTGCTAGACCGTCTGAAGGTGTTGAACCTACATATGGGTTTGATACCATGCCGTAACGAGTTTTGAACCCGATTTTTGGCTGGAAGGTATCTTCTCCAACTGCACGAACCATAGTTAATGGTACGTATGGGCAGTAGAATACACCTGCGTCGTATGGGTTTGTACCTTTGTATCCAACGTTACAGTAATCAGTAGCTGAATACGGATCGATGTATACTTTTGTACGTCCATTAAGAACACCAGCGAATGTGTTTCCTGTGTCATCAACATTCAAGTTTGTGCTAAGAGCTGGAGAATAATCCAACATTCCAGAAGCAGCAAGAGCAGAAGCAACATCTGATGAACAGATGATGAAGTTACCTTTACCACGTCTAGTTTCTTTTGCAATTACGTTAGACTCACGTTCGATTTGAACGATAAGACCCTTGAACTTCTCAACAGACCAACGACCATCAGCATCTGATGACATGTTGAAGATACCATTGATAGCAGTAGAAGATTGCAACGCACCAGTTTTAGCTTGGCTGTTGATTGTTCTAATTACTTCTCTGTTAACTTCAGCAAGAATCTCAGTTGATAAGATGTTTGCTAGTTCTGTTTCAGCGTCCAAGCCGTGAATTGCTTTAAGATCTTGAGCAAGTTCTAAGCTGTATTCTGCTTTCAAAGCACGTGATTTTGCAGTCACAGTTGCTTTTTCAATGGTGAAACCCATTTCAGTGAAAGAAGAAGACGGTCCTTGTCCTGAAGATCCAAGACCCTCAGCATTTGCTGTTGACATACCGCCAGCAGTTCCGCCTGTAACTCTTTCAGAGTCAAGTGAAGAGTCACCAGCAACGTTACCATCAGTAGCGTCAATTCCACTAAGACCTGAAGGATTGCTGTTTTCGGTTACAGATGAGTCACCAGAACGAGCTGTTTCAGCTTCGTTGAATAGTGCTTCTGTTGATGATGTTGCACCAGCACCGTAGCGAGCTTTCATTGCGAAGATAAGTCCTGTTGGACCAGTCATCGGCTGAACGCCACAAACGTCATATGCCATCATGTTAGGCATAGCACGTCGTACTAGAGAGATTAATACTGGGTCCCAGTTAGATGCACTTGATGTAGCATTTCCTGGAGCTGCCTCAGTAATAAATTGTGATTGCGCACGCTCTTCGCGTAAAGCTTTCTCTGTGTTTTCCAACACAACAGCTGTTACACTTTTTCTGTGCGAGTCTTTAATAGATCCAGCTGATTCTTCTGAAAGAACTGGGTTCCATTTTTCGACTAAGCGATCGTAAGTTTCCATCTTTAATTTCTCCTTTAAGATGTTTTTCTAAGGGCTTGAAGATATACATCCATTGATGAAGATACTTCAGCATCAGCTGTTGTTTCTTCTACAAGGTCTGCACCTACTTCTAATGTTTTAGCTTCTTTAGTGAAGTATGAATCTTTGATAGTTTTCACTTTCGCTGAGAAAGTTTCTTCATCAATGTAATCAAGGTCTTCTGCTAATTTAGCCAGTTTTTCAACTTCAGTTTCTGCTAAACCGTGAGCATGCTCGCGGATAACTTCATAACGTTGGAACAATTCAAGCTCTTCAGTCATTTCAATATTTTTAGCGGTCTGTGAGTTTAGAGCTGATTCAAGTTCTTCAACTTGCTCAGCTAGGTCGTCTACTAGGTCTTCTTTGGCTTCTGGCACATCCACATAAGACTCAACGAATAGATCTTTAAGACCATTCATAAAGTTTTCTGCAATTTCTGCTCTCAAACCAGACTGTATTGCAATCTGATTTTCTTTCATCCAATTTTCAACCACATAGTTGAGGTAGCTGTCGATTTTCTCGACAAGGTCTGATTTAGTACTAGCAATTTCTTCTGCGAGTTCTACTGAATAAGACTCTTCGATTCGGCTGATTTCTTCGCTAAGCTTGCTTTTAACAGCAGCTTCGAAAATAGTCGCAGCTTTATCTTTGAATCCATCAGAAAGAGTTGCTTCTGATTCGACTAATGCGTTTAGATCACCTGAGAAATCGTACTCTGCTGCATCTTCTGCAACAGCTTCTCCTTCAAAGGATTCTGCATTTACATCATCGCTCATATAACCACCATAACTAGCTTGCAGTTTAGCTTTTGACATATTCTGCATTTTAGCCATGACAGCATTGATCATGCCAGCCTTGGTTTTAGGCGGAGATTGCTTAGTAGTAACATTAGCTGCTTTAGCAACTCCAGTTACAGAAGCGGTTTCCGCATTCTTTGGATCATCTGACATTGATGCTTCAGAAACGATTTCGTTCTCGTCAACATTTGCCATTTCATCCTGATTTTGATCAGTCATGTTCTGACTCCTATATATTTATTTCATTAACGAGAGGAAATTTTTAAACTCACGAGTCTGTACCTCATAAAGATCAGATCGTGGAGCCTTTCGAATTTCGGTCTCCATTTTTTCAATTACTTGAGCTTCAATAATGCCGTTATTCCAGACCCAGTCCACACCTTCCATTATACCATTAACAAAAGCTGCAGGTGCTGATGGATCTTGTACGATATCTACCGTATTAAGAATAAAGTCGTCTTTTACATACATTGCGCCATTACGTTGCTCTAAGCTACCCATACCACGTGTTGAAACACCTAGTTTGACACCACCTTCAAGTAGACCTTTAACAATCTGCCCATTCGGAGTATCTAAGATAAGTGCTTTACCCATAACATTTCTTCCCTCAATGTTGAGTTCGGTAATCCTATGAGATACTTTATCCAAGTTAACAGTTGGTCCTTCTGGGTGATTTAACTCACCGACCGCTCTGTCCTTGGAAACTTGTTCACGGACGTATTTACCCACAGCTTTTTCCATTACCATCTGTGGATATATACGTCCGTTTCTATTTTTTGATTCAGCCTGTGCGAACACACCCTCAATCATATGTTTCTTACCACCGTCGCCTATGGCTTCGGTGATAAATTCTACGTCTGATTCCGTGTATTCTGTTATAAGCTTCATTCTATTTCCTATTAGTCAATAGTAGCAATTGGAGATGCGACAGATTCTACTTGCCATACACCATCTGTACCATCGTCTGTTAAACATGTAATTCTTGCTCTTGATCCAACGACTGTAGAAGCAATGAATGTAAATGCATCGCCTGCGTTATCGAATACTGCGTTTGCAGCAGTACCACCAGCAAGACTTAATGAACCAACAAACTGACCACCTGATCCAGCAATATTAACGATTGTACTTGTACTACCGCCAACAGCTGTTAGAACTATAAAATCGTAATACAATCCAGGGTTAGTAGTTGCAGCTGCAGGTAAGTTAATTACATTATTTTCTGTACCGTGAATTAATACTGTGGCACCAGATTCTGCTGCTGTTAGAGAAGCAGTAACCGCACCTGAAGCATTGAATTCAGTTTTAATTGGTTTTCTTGCACGTATCACTGTTGAAGTTAATTCACCATTTGTTGTTATACCGGTATCGTGTACGTGTGTAAGATTAATCTCTGAGTTTGCACCCATTGTAATAATCGCACCGTCTGATAATAGTTTAACATCGTTACCAGCAATAACATCTTTTGCAACAGATAGACCACCATCAGTTTGAAGTGAACCGTCAGTTGTTGATGTTGCATCTGTCGCATCATCGGTTTTTAAGATACCGCCAGCAGTTAATGCTCCAGTCGCAACGGCGCCTGTTGTAGTAATTGTTGAAGAACCATTATCAATGTTGCCAAAGCCTGATGTAATAGTACCAGAGTTAAGAGCCCCAGTAGTAACAATATTACCACCACCAACGTTATGAGATGAAAAGTATGTTGAAACAGTGTCAACGTTAGTCATACGCATTGTACCACCGTCGTTGATTAATATACCGTCGCCAGTTGCAACAGCAGTCGTACCTCTTGCAGTACCACCATCTATTAAGTTAATTTCTGCAGCAGTTGTTGTAACGTTTGTACCGCCAATATCTAGTGTAGTCAAAGATACTTCGCCTGCAACTGTTACAATACCTGAAGCAACTGTTATAAGGTCTGTATCACCGGTATGACCGATAGTAGAACCATTAATGATTACGTTGTCAACTGTAAGAGTTGTAAGTGTACCAAGACTTGTGATTGCTGATTGAGCTGCTTGTGTAACTGTCAATGCTGTACCTGATGCGTTACCTGTAACGTTACCAGTTAATCCACCAACAAATGCTGTTGATGTAATTGAAGTTGCACCAGTAACTACTCCGGCGTCTATACTAATTGTACCATCTAATAAAATTGCTGAACCAGCTGCCGGTTCAATATTGATTGCTGCGCCACCATCTAAAGTTAATACGCCGGCTGAATTGATATCTACAGTACCGTCAGCAGTAATTGTTAAGTGTGCGGCAGCACCTGCGGTGTCTGTTGTTACTAGACTTGTTGCACCATTAGCAGCAACCGTTGTAACGAAAGTATCACCAGAAGAACCTGTCATAGTAATGACTTTACCATCTACAGCAACATCATCTACAGTTAATGCAGTCAAAGTTCCTAATGAAGTAATTGCGCTTTGAGCTGCTTGTGTAACTGTTAATGCTGTACCTGATGCATTACCTGTAACGTTACCAGTCAAAGGACCAGCAAATGCGTCAGCAGTAACTGTACCATCAAAGAATGCATCTTTAAATTCTAAAGATGATGTTCCTAAGTCAATATCGTTATCTGTTACAGGAACTAAAGCTCCATCAACTAATTTAATTTGATGAGCGTTAGCAGCATAGAAATGTATTTCATCTGCTGTCTCAAAGTCGATTTTTGTTTGATCATCTTCACCGATTTTTAGATCAGTTGCAAGAATAGATGTAATAGTAGTTTGTGCAGCACCTAAAGCAAAATCAAGAGTGTTATCACCATCTTCGTAAGTAACAGCAATACCTGTTTCGGTATTGGAACCGACCATTGCTCCAACTGTATCAGAGATTGTTTCTGCTAAAGTAACACCACCGATTGTTAATGCATCAGTTTCTAGTGTACCATCAACATCCACGTCACCAGATATGTCAAGCGTTGCCATGACAGCTGTTCCAGTAATAGTAGGAGCAGTAAGCGATTTGTTTGTAAGAGTCTGTGTAGCAGCATTAGAAGTGATTTCAAAACCACCCGCTGTACTTCCGTCATGTACTCTTATTGTGTCTAAAGTTGTGTCGACGCTTACTTCACCCAGGGCACCTGTGAAAGCGTTGTTCTGGGTAGTTGTGCCCCGTCTTAGTTGAACAGCTGTTGCCATCTATTATATTCCTTCTATTTATGCTACGGAGCCGTGATCGACTGTGATTGATTGACCAGTAGGTGACATACAATCGTAGGCAGAATCAGTAGCAATTCCAAATGCATCAATAGCAGATGTTAAATCACCATAATCACCGGTTGGGTAATTACCTTGTCTTTCTACGACACCAAGGTCGAGAATTGTTTGTGCTGTAACTGTAGTACCGCCTGATATATCAAGCTTGCCGGTGAAAACATTAAACTGATAAGTTCCCATATTAGCTAGACCTTGTTACAGTTGTTAAGTTGTCACTACCATCGTAAGCATATGCTACAACAGCAACTGTTGTACCGCTAGCACCACCACGCTTATACGTAGTAGTTGCAATGTTAGTACCATCGTAAGTATTAATAATGAAATCATATGCAGGAATTCCCATAGGATTAGAGATGTCTAATTCTCTTGCATATTTATTTGTTATATCAACCATCTATTTTCCCTTTGCTGCCTTTACAAATTCCTCAGCAGATCGTTTAGCTCTAGCTATTGTAGGATATTCGTCCAGTTTTTCATTATCAATATAAAGAGCGTATTTGCCTTTTTCTTTGTGTATCATAGTTAATACACCTTTGATTTTTTTATCCCAAACGTGTTCACCTGGTGGCATACCTTTCAGTTTTTTTTCTCTTAATTGTCGAAAGGATAACATTTATTTACCGTTTGATTTTGTTTGTAGTATTTATAATAACGATTTTTTAGGCCGTTGCGGCTTCTTCTTCATCATCTAATTCAATATCTGATGCTATCCAGGATGGCATCAGCATCATCTTCGGCGTCATCTGCTCTGAGCTCTTCTTGATCGTCGGCTTCTTCGGCATCTAATTCTTCCGCATCTACATCGTTAAATATTTGATTTGCAACATTGACCTTTTCTTGATCTAATGCAGCTGTCATCTTTTGTCCAATTAAATCATTGAACACGTCAGTTGCTTTATTATATTCTTGTGCGTATGCAAAATCAATCATATCAGCTACGCCAGGAGCGGGGTGTGGTTCTCCGCTGGATGTTCTCATTTCAGTTTCTTCAACCATTATCTTCCTCATCATCTTTCACTATTTTAACAGGGGTTGGTGCAGCCGGAGCAGGCTCTGCTTCAGCTGCTTTTGCTTCATCATCTGGAATCTCTCCAGAAGCTTCTTCGTCAGCTATTTGTTTCTTCATTTCTTTTATTTCTTCATCACCCATCATCAGAATATTACGGAATACATATTCCTTAGAAAAGTACTCACCAATATATTGCTGTGTTACGTCAAGTGTCTGAAGTCTTTCACGAAGTATTTCTGCGTCTTTCAACTCAGTAAAATGATTATCTCTTATATAATCAAAATGTATATCTGCTCCCCACTCATCCCAATCTTCTTCGGTAATGATGTTTTTAAGGATCAATTGTCTTTTGAGTATTTCTGCAAACAGTATAGAGAATCTTTTTCTAAGTCTGTCAATAAACTTCTGGAACTTGAGCTCATCCCGTGAAATCTCAGTAGATCTACCAAGACTAAATTGTGATTCTGACTCAAGTCGGCCAATCGGTACATTTAGTGACTTATATAGTCGTTTCTGGAAATAGATGATATCGTCTATTTGTCCAAGATTATCACCACCTGGCAATGTAGAAATCTCTGTTCCTCGGCCGCCTTCGCGTCGTGGTAACCAAAAATCTTCGAGCATTGACATGTGCTTGCGGTCATCTTTAATTGCACCAGTAGAAGCATCGTAAACAAGCTTGTTTCGATACTTGGCCATTATGCCTTTCATATATTCTTCGGATTTACCTTTTGGTAAGTTACCGACATCTATATAGAATATTCTGCGCTCAGGTGCACGCGCAAGACGATAGATCACTAATGAATCTTCCATCATACGTAGCTGATTGAGCGGTTTTAATGCTTTATGAAGATAAGATATTATCTTCCTTTGTGTTTCATCAAGCAAACCAGATGTACAATAAAGAACTGAATCTTTAGTTAACTTAACGCCAGACTGTTGCTGACCTGGTTTCTCTTGATAGATGTAGTATTCGTCTTGGTTTTCAATAATCTTAGCACCAGTTACAGGATCTTTAGAAGTTTTTACTTCTTTTACCTTACGTATCTTTGCAGCATCGATAGGTCTTATATCCTCAATACCTTTTTGTGGATTATCTACATTAGCAACTAAGTGAAAAGTTAATCTACCATCAATATACCATCGTCTAAATATATCATGACCCAAGTCTGCGAAATGTAACATCTTTAAAATGTCATTAAACTCTGCTTCGATCTTCTTTTGAATTCCGTTGGAGACTTTTAAGTCTTCCATTTCTAATTTTACAGCAAAGCCTTCTTCTGCTCCGCTAATAGCTTCGTTCATGATATCTTCTATTGCGGCATCAACTTCTGGATGCAACGCTATGCCACGATACTTCATTATCAGTTGGGCATTATCTTTTGATTTATCTCCATCAATATCTACGTATTGACCATAATGTGCACCAGCCGCAGTGACGTAACCAGCACCATCCTCATCAACCGGAGGTACAATAGACTTCAGTTTTGTTTGAGCAACTTCTGCCTTTTTGGCTCTTCGAAGCTCAAAACCGAATAATTTTAGTGACGTTTCAGCCATTTAATAACCTTCATATTTAGGAATGTACGGGGCAAGGTTAGTTGCCCCGTTACAGGTTTATATATACAACTTTTAAGTAGTTGTATCAGCAGCCTCCCAGTATTGGACTTGGAAGTCAACACTAGTTCTAGAGATCTCGTCATTAGAACCGTATGACACATCGATAGGTGCTACTGAAGTTGGGAAACAACCTCTAAAGTTGTATGTCTTTAACACTGTCGTATCTCTATCAAGTTGTTCTACGATCAGATCAGCTTCGTAATCAGTAGGCGATGTTAGTCCGGTATTTGCAGAGTGTGCATTAATACCATTCATCCAGCGTTCCATTGCGTTACGAACAGCAAAATCTGTATCATTTATAATAGTAGGTGACCATGTGTCAAATGTACGGTCTCCTGCCATCTTTAGTATTCTTCCTCTAAAGGGCATCTCAATAATACCCATATTAGATGCAGGAAGTTGTGCAGCTTCACACAAGAATGATGATAATTCTACATCACCTCCTGCATAAGCTGGAAAGTTGATAGTCGCTTTGAACAGATTGGATCTGGCACCGCCGCCTTTCAACTTGGCTTTAAAGTCGTCTACTCCAAGAATAGCCATGTTTATATTCTCCTATCTGTCAATTAAACTGTGCCAACAACTTCTTCAAAGTCAACACCAGTTCTTACAGCTACGAAGTTTAGAGTTACGTAGTTGATTGAACGTGCTGGTTTGATGAAGATGTTTGCTTTAAATTCATTCCGATCAATGACTGCAGCTGTGTTATTTGTGGAATCACAAACAACTCTGAAGTCAGTTATACCGCGTCTACCTTGAATTTCTCTCAGGAAGGGCTCTATAACGTTAACGAATTCAGCCCGAGTAAACTCATCGTTGAATTCAAACATTACATTACGTGCGGCTATCGCAATAGCTCTTTCAATTGCAAGGAACAATCTACGTACGTTAATACGATCGAATGCACTTGGTCTTGCTAATTTAGTCTTATCACCGAAAAGAAGTACTCCTTGGCCTGGTATGTTAGATATAGGATTAACGCCAGCTTTATAGAGAGTATCTCTTTCTGATTTATTAGGTGAGTAAGCTAATGATGTAATACCTACATATTGACCTCTACGTGGGCCAGCTGGTGAGAACCAAGGAGCTGTGTTGAAGTCAGATGCAGCCATAATACCAGCAGTACTTGAAGCACCCGGTATTTGGATATAGTTATCATTATATTTGTCATACACTTTCAGATAGTTATTATCCATAAAGAGATATGATGATTTAGTAAATGTGTCAGCAGTTGTGACAGCATTTGTTACCGGAGTCGTAGATGCAACGATATCTGATCGTGCAGGTGAAGCAACTACAACACAATCTTTTCGAGTTGTTTGTGCTATTGCAACAAGGTCATTAACAACAGTTGTTTGATCTGCTCTTGCATTCATGCCTGGAGCGATGAGGAAGTCAACTGTGATTGCATCTACGTCTTCGTATTTGTCAAAACCAGTTGCAAACTCGGTTGGAGTCAGAGCAGCAGAGTTAGCACCATTTTTCAATGATATCTCAATAGCTGCTGGTGAACTACTTGTTTGTAAAAAGCTATCTCCGCTATCTGCAGCTGTACCTGCTAATGGAGAGAATTGACTTGCATCGCCGAAACCAGCCATACAAACATATTCTGATGAGTTGTTAATAACATCTTTAATATAATTAGTAGATCCGTCTGCATTCAACGCACCGAGTGCTATTGAAACGAATGGGAATCTTTCAAGAACTGCACCTTTAGTTCCACCTATTAAACCATCTTCATCGATGATCGCAACGTGCGCTTCATCAGATGTTGCTGTTCTATCAGCTGCGTGAACAGATGTTGTTGGTGCTGCGTCGAATGAGCTCTTGTAAGTCCATGCATCAAAGATTGTTGTTGCGTCACCGGAATCTGCCGGAAGAAACGAAACCTTTAATGAGTTACCTAAGGTACCAGGGTATTTTGCAATGAACGTATGTTTGTCACTATCTCTAGCTGAAACTTGATCATCCCAATTATCTCTATTTTTAGCTAAAACTGTCGCATTCGCGTCAGAGTCATAAGAGTTAAAAGCTGTACCTGTAACTTCGCGGACTACTTGTAATGAACCAGAATACCGCAAATAATATGCAGCACTATGGAATTCTATTGTATTTGTTGTATCGGGAGAACCGAACGCTTCAACAAGACCTGTTTCATTTGAAACTAGCGTAGCCTGCTGTACAGGTCCCCAGTTAAAATTGCCTACAAAAGCGCCTGTTGTTGTTTGAACGTTTGGTACTACACCGCTTCTATCGATCTCCGTAACGATAATCGCTGGAGATTCTGATGGTGTACCTATTGCCATGGTTTTATGTCCTTCTTGAACCTAAATGATATGTTTTCATAATACGGATATTCAATACTGTTATTTATAACATTAGAAATCTTGCTCATATTCGATAGCCCAGGGGTGATCGGTTTCATCTCGTTCAATTTGCTTGATCGCATCGCTGCCATCATCTATAAATCCGAATGAAGGTATGTCATTTTCAATTTCTGCTATCTTTTGATCATACAACATTTGTTTTATATTAATGTCGGTAAGATCCCTAAACATCTCAGTTGAACAGAAGTATCCAAACATTACGAGGTTCATCATGATATCGTCGTGATTGCCATCAGATGCCTCGTATGATTGGCCCTTTGATATGAACGTTGATATCTCAAGTATGGTTTCTTCGTCAATTATCTCTAATTTTTCGGTCTCTAATAAATCTTTTATTGCTGAACACCCAAGTCTTTTTACCTTACGAGTCATCTCAGTACCAAGCGCATTTGCTTTGATTGAACTTGAAACGTGCATATTCTCATACTCAAAGTCATGATATAATCCATTGCATACGACATGTCCTGAATCATTTGATTCAATAACCGTATATGCATTATTATATAAAACTGCGTACTTATATATAATAGTAGGGAAGAGAATAGGAGATATAGTATTACAGCGATATACAGCCACCTGTTTAAACGGTTTCGTGCTAATGTCGATTAAGGTAAAAGTAGAATAGTCCTGTCCTCTTCCTCTTGCAACATCAACACACATAATATAATCGTGCTTCTTATTGACGTCTTCATAGACTAATAAGTTACCACCTTCTCCGACTTTAAATGGGGCTTTTGCTCTCAGTTTCATAAGTGTTTCGGCATTAATAAGTGTATCACCAGTACCAAAAAACGTGTTGCCAAACTCTTGATCGAACTGTAACGGTGATGTATTCGAAATAGTTTGCAATTTCCATTTCTGATCTCGTCCCGGAACGTCCCACCAATCTACTCTAAATGGTTTATAATCATTCACGCCTTGTTCTGCACCTTGCCATAGGTTATAGAACATATTACCAATACCGTTGGCAGTAGATGTAATAATAACTTTTGTACTTGTACCAGATGAAATAACTGGATACGTAGATGTATAGAATTCAGATGCTTTCTCAACGAATGCGAACTCATCGAGATACAATAACGAAACAGAAAGACCACGTATCGAACTACCAGATGTAGCAGCTGCAAGGATTCGTGAGTTATTACTAAACTCAATAGATCCTTTATTCAATGCCTTTGTGCCAGGCTGAAGAAAGAACGGTAGATTCTCTAGCATCAATGTAACTCGAGCCAGCATCTCACGTGCAGTCGCACCTTTGTTTGCTAATATAGCAATAGTCTTTTCTGTGTGAAAGAGGGCATACCATAGTAGATATGAAACCGAAGATATAGATTTGCCGGACTGGCGACATGCTAATACAATGTTAAATCGATTCTCATCAAATGATTTAAACATCTTCTTTTGATAAGGATATAAAGCAAAGGGTACTAGGCCTTTGTCTAAGCTTATAACTTTACAATAAGTGGTAGCAAAATATGCAGGATTTTTCATGCACTTTTGATATTCTTTTATAAGCTCTTTTGTCCACTCTTCATCTACGCCATCTCTTTTTACTTGAGAATTACCTAAATAAGTGGTTTTATCAGTTGTTATCATCATCTTTTTTTAATTGCGGTGTAATATCTACCACATTACTCATTGTTTCATCATCTTGTAACATTCTCTGTAATTCTGCAGTAGATCCTACAAATAAATTATTTGTAGTTTGTTCTATTTTTTTGATCTCTTCTGCAGATATATCTTTATTCTTTTTATTGAGATCCATCAGCTTATCATTAACATCTGATACATTCTTAATCATACCAGATAAAACCTCAAAAGCCCTTGGGTGCTCTGACTCTCTT
>ERZ651776.4161-NODE-4161-length-13615-cov-5.070912_pt1 | contig 13615 bp, 14 predicted proteins | sample MGYA00514761_ERZ651776 | MGnify/ENA metagenome assembly ERZ651776 | reverse complement strand
GGAGGCTCTCCAAATTTTCGATGATGGCGGTGAGATCTACTGACTCTAGCGGCAACGCGCTCGATATAGCTGAGAGGGAGGCGAGCAGTGCAAATCCACCGAATATTGGAGAGAGAGCAGTTGTTTGCGTTGCCCGCGTTGCCGTCGTTGCCCGCGTTGCCGTCGTACCCATAAATTGACTCAAGAGGAGCACTGCTCCGCCAATTGCGGCGTAGCTATACTTAACCGGGTGAGAAGGATCAATAATAAGTGTATCCCAACAATCCATTTGATACGCATTGAGCATCGGCAAAAACGTGCCAATATATAGCAGCCGCTGTAGCGCAATCCTCGTCGTCCGATCGAAATCCCAAAACTGTCGCGACGATTTCGCCTCGGGCAGAGAAATTTTCTTCCTCGACACGTCAACGCCGGACGCTATCCGTATTATTTCCTTCGCGTCATCGACCGATCGGACCTTCCGGAAACAGTAGAAGTTGTTCTGTCCCGCGCGGCTGTCCTTGATTGGTTTTGACGCGGGGGATTTTACGTCGACGTTCGGACCGGCCCCGCAGGGACCCAAGCACCCGGTCGTCGTCAGCTTGCACGGCGATCGTTTGCCCCCCTCCGGAAGCAGGGCGGACAGGATATTCAGCGTTTGATCGGCGCCGTCAATGGTACAGTCCTTATCGGTGCACACTCGGATGGTGGGGCGATCGTCTGCTTTCTGGATGTACAGGGGAGGAAACCTTCTGGTCGGTACGTACCTTCTGATCGGTGTCGATGCCGAAGATGATATGCCAGCCACAAAGCCGGCGATACTCGGCAGGCAAGACAGAAGGAGAAGGCTGCTGAGTATGCGCATTTTGCAAACGGCCCACAGAGGCCTAGAGACAGAGACAGAGACAGAACCAATATTTGCGAACCCTAATCCCTCTTGAGGAGTGTTTGCGCTGTAATCCTGCGCTGAATAAACCCTGTTTAGATGCTATAAAATAGGAACGAATAAAAAATGAATCCACGAGAAAAGAACAAACACAATTTTTGTGTTAAATACGTTTTTGCATTGACGTTCACCTCTCGGCTGCTAACTCGTTCGGCTGCTGTTCGTACGACTTTTACCCAAAATCAGAATCCACCTCGACGTTCACACTGACACCGTAGCGTGTGGCGCCTACTTAAAGTTCTTGCTCTCTCAAGCCGCCCAGGAAGGATGAGACCTACACTGATCACACTCTTGCTATTGTTGAACTCATTCATACTTCCTGCGGGAGGATATTGTATCCAACTGAGGCGCACTCACACCTTCAAAAATACGAGTCTTCAGGCTTCCTCCCCTCGCATTCTCGCACAGTCTGGAAAGTGGACTGCGCACTTGGACGAAAAGTATCAAACGGTTTATTATTTCAACAATGAGACCGGAGAATCATCGTGGGAGAAGCCGCCTGGTTTCAAGCCTTTAACCTCAACCTCAACCTCAACCTCAACAAAATCGAATCCGCTCAACAGCCTCCTTGTATCCTTGAATATGAAGGAAGAAATCGTTCCATCATCCACCCCTCTGAGTCTTGAATTCGGCACTAACATCCTCCCTCACCCTGAGAAACGCTCTTGGGGAGGTGAAGATGCGCTCTTTGTTTCCGGTTCCATCTTTGGCGTATTCGACGGCGTATCAGGCGCCGAGAAGCTCGAGGGTCTTCCCCTCTACAGCAAAATGTTTGCGGAGGAGATGAGCAGCATTGCGAGCTCCTTCCCTCCCTCATCACAGACGACGGCTGCAATTTTGGACATGATGAATAGGGCCGCTGAAATTGCAGACCAAGACGCGACCGGAGCGTCGACAGCGGTTGTCGCGAGCATCGGCTCCGATAACAAATTGCGAGCGCTGTCCCTGGGCGACAGCAAGTGTGTCGTCATCAGGTCAGGCATCATACCCCACCGAACGAAAGACATCATGCACTTTTTTGACTGTCCCTATCAGCTTGGCGACGAATCACCCGATCGCCCCAAGGACAGCACGAAGTTATCGTGCGACCTTCTTCCTGGCGATGTGGTATTGATGGCCAGTGATGGGGTGTTTGACAATGTTTTCGACGACGAACTGATTGGGATGGTGGAGGAAGGTAGTGGTGGTGGTGGGGGGGGTAATATATTCAGCGGAGGCGGGGGGATAGCAAGGAAAATAGCAAAAAACATCTGCGAAAAGAGCAGGAAAAATTCCCTGGACAGGAAGCTCGTGACACCTTTCTCAGAAGCTGCCAAGAAGAATAAGGTGGAGGGCTTCGAGGACGGTTTGGGAGGGAAGGTGGACGACATTAGTTGCTGTGTAGTTGTGTGCACCGCCGCTTAAAATTATTAATTATTTTATAACGAGAGAGATGGTTTGATGTTTGTGGTTGGTTGGGTGTGGTGTGGTGGGTCTCTATCGCTTTTGTTAAAGCTCATCCTGCCAGCATTATTTTACTACCTTATCAAATCGTTATCCATTAGTTAGTTCTACTCGCGTGTAGGCGTCCCCCCCATCCCCTTTTCGTCCGGGCTCGAACGATTTCACATTGATCGCCTTCCCTCTCTTTTTCAGCCACTCCCTGATCTTCGATTTTAACCCACTTCCCTTTCGCTGCTCGTGCCCATGTAGGACATAAATTACACTATAATTTGATGTAATTTTGCTAGCAATAAAGTCCAGAACGGCAGCCTGTCCGTCGGTAAAATCTAGACCGCGCAAATCGCAAGTGTTGGATTCAGTTCGCATCTGCAATCCCTTCCTTGATGATGAATTCTTCCCACTGCTCTTTTTGATTTCATCCAGCGCTTCCATGACACGCTTGCTTACCACCTTCTTTTGAAAATTATTTCCTTTAAATTTCGATCGTAGCCTTGTTTTATCCAAGGACGCATCTGGTATGCCGACATCTTGCCTTTTCAGCTTGAAGCTAAGACCGAACGAATTCACATTTACCACTTTTTCATTGCTCTCGAAGCTCTCAAACTCCACAAGGTTGTTGTAAAGGGGCGTGTTCTGATTGGTAACGATGAACTCAAAGCCGGGCGTGATGTAACTTGGGGTTAGCTCGAAGCTGGAGAGGGGGGTTGAGCTGGATGTCAGGTCGCCCTCAACCTTATCGAAAAAATTGTCGTTGATTGCCCCTTGGACCCCCGTCTTGATCGACTTCAGGGCACCCTGAGAGTCCTTCACTAATTTCACAACTTTCTTCGTGCTCCCCCCTTCCGCCGCCTTCTCTACTAAATCGTCCACGAGTCTGGCCAACTCTTTCTCTTTTTTTGACATAAGACGTTCAAAGGACCGAGCCGTCTCTCTGCGTACATTCAGTTTTACCACCTCGAGCTTTTCCTTCTCCTCTACTAGCTTTCGCTTTAGCTCTTCGGCCTCCGTAACGGCTCTTTTTAAAGACTGTCTTTCCTTGTCAACCAACTTACTCTCCTCCTCCAACTTCAAAGCAAGATCGGAGAAGACGCTGGACTCTTCACTCAATAATTCTTTCGCTCTCTCAATTACCCCCTCATCGACTTGCATTTTTTTGGCTGTTGCGAATGCGTAAGACTCTCCCGTCTTGCCCATCTCAAGCAGATAGCTTGGCTTGTCGTCTTCAAATCGCATGCCGCCGATTAGGAATTTACTGCTCTCGTCACTGGCCAAATTCTTTATTTCCAGGAAATGTGTTGTGACGGCCACCCGGGCGTCATTTTTGACGAGGTCTTCCAATATGGCTTGAGCAATCGCGCACCCTTGCTGAGGAGCCGTACCAGTGCCGAGCTCGTCGAACAAAACCAAGTGATCTTTTTGATCTTCAAGAGAGGAAATGGAAAGCACATCGTTCGCGAACTTCATGTGCCCCGAAAATGTCGACAGGTCCGACGCCAAGTTCTGAGTGTCACCGATATCAGCCGATATGCTGTCAAAGAAGTCAACCCTCGGCTGGTCGTGGAACTCGTCACAAGGAATCGGGATTCCTTCCCTGGCCATGAGTGCAAATATCCCCAACAGTTTAAGAACGATTGTCTTCCCTCCGCTGTTTGGCCCGCTGACGATCAGACACTTATTACCATCTAATCCGATTGACACATCATTTGCAACAATACCGGCTCTTCCTTGCCTTAAAAGTAGACATGGGTGGAGTGCCCCTTTCACGTTAATGACTTTCTCGTCAGATACAGATGGGATCCGACCTCCGAGTTTTTCACCGAGGCGATAACGGGCGATGAAGCAATCAACGGTCGCAACGGCTTTCAGACCCTCCTGGATAGGCATTCGTTGCGATATTATCGAAGTCGTTATCATTCTCAATATTCTCGCCTCCTCCGCTGACAACATCCCCTCGCTCTCCCTCAAGTCATTTGTCTCTTCAACGACCCCATAAGGTTCGATATATAGTGTTTTATCGCTTCTCGATCGGCCGTGAACAATACCGACCGACTTTTTGTAAGTCGGTGTTATCGGGAGTGTATATCGACCGTTTATAACATTGAATGAACTTTCGCCCTCGGCCAGTTTACTCTTCACATCGCTGCTCTGGAGCAACTGCAAGATGGACTTCTCCACTTTCCTTCTCTGACTGTCAATTTTTCGTCGCAATCTTTTCAGCTCCGGAAAGTATTCCCCACTTAATTCATCGCCGTCGAACGCATTCGACAGTAGCGAAACCAGTTCCTCGTCGAGGTTCTTCGTTGGGCATCCAATCTCCTTGAGATGAGGGCAATCAGTGTTCGGGTTGTCCTCAAAAAAAGTCCGGAGGCCATGGATTGCCTCAACGCCCCTCCGGACCTCGCCAACCTCATCCACCTCTAGGATTCGCTTCTGCAGTCTCGCACTTTCGATGAGATCAACGAGGTCGACCTCATCGGATAGCATGCCGCTGTAAATTACACCCCGGAAAGTACCCGATCCACCAGTCAGGATCGAACCAACCTCCTCCACAGTTTCGTAAAGCACCCGGGATTCGTGGATAGTAGAGGCAGACGGACGAGACATTGAGCATTCATCGATACGCATCCGACCAGGAAGGGTGGAGCACTGGGAGCGGAGAGCATCAATCAGGAGTGGATAATCTAGGGTGGCAATGGTGCGGGGAGATAGGAGAAGGTTGGAGGAAGGGGGAGAGCGGCTGACAGTCAACGAGACCGATCTAACCACGAGAAGAAAGTATATGAAATAGATTAACATAGTACACATCAACGACGACTCGGTCGGTCAGTCGGTCGGTCGGTCAGGAGGTAGTGGAAGTTTCAAATATTATTGTGTTTTCGCGTCGGTGTCCTAAACCGCAGAAAGGGAACGAGGTACATATAAAACAGGAACAATTGATTGTTTTTGTTCTTGCTTGCTTTACTGAATCATTGTCGAGGAGAAAAACTCAAATATTTAATTTAAACACTTAATAGGGCGCGTCTACATCTTCGAAGGAACTATCACTGCCACGTTTAATTCCCATCGACGCCGGAATCACTTAAACAACTTCTCCCGTTGTTAATCATTGACATTTTATTTGCGGAGTTGCAGAGTTATTTCTTTAATTTATTTATTTGGGAAGCGGAATTATATCCTGCGATGGCGGTGCTGGAGACTCTCTTCCCGGCGACTGTCGACAACGTCTTTCCAGGTCCAAAGATCGCGCAGTGGATATTTTGGCTTCTCACGACGGTGGTGATTCTCCGCAGCCTTGTGATTGTGGTTAAGGACGACGGGGGCGCCCAGAGTATCGCATCGGTCCCGCTTGACAGTATGACGGCCGACGGAAAGGCCGCCGTGATAGCAATCTTCGCACAGTGGGGGTTGTCGCAGCCGATCACTTTTTGATCACTGGGCTGCTCTTTCTGGCATGTGCCTCGTGTTCGTTCTGGAGAATATTGGGCGTGTCTTGGTGGGCGCCTTCAAACCTCTCCCAACCGAAAACAGCCCGCCAGGTGCCGTGGGAAGTATTGTGTTCTTCCTCATGGTGTGTGGCGTGCTGGTGGCCACGCTGCACCCGAATCCGCGGTGCGCACACGCCGCTCTGCACGGTTCTGCACGAAGCGCAGCGCAGGCCGCCGAGAGAAGTCTAAAAATGGAATGAAGAAAAACAGTAAAATAATAACAATAAAAACGCATAAAACACAAAAGAAACTCTGATTTGTTTGTACATAACCCTAACCCTTACAACAATTCTTCCACCCTTGCTGAAACCAGCGCGCCTCATAGCTGTCGGTCTGAGAGCATATTCTCAAGCTTCTCGTCCCTGTAGCTAGATAGAGCAACCTCGATGGACGGGTTGATCACCTTAAACTTAACCTTTGGCCGAACACACCCGACTTCGACCCCATCAGGACCATAACTGACAGAAAGCGACGGCGTAACAGTGTTGTCTTGCCTTGCTGGGGTCTTTGGAGGAGTCTTTTGGGGAGATTTTTTCGGGCCGGAAACCGCAGGATCCAATGTACCTGAGATCCACGAAGACGCAGCGACTTTTTCACTGCAACCTTCCACAATTCCAATTTCATCACCCCCTTCCTTCTTTTCCTTCAATGCCTCCCCCTCCTCAGCAGTCAGTAACGCCATCTCATCAAACTCTTTGACAGCCATGCTGAGGAATTCGGCAAATGCGATCCGCCGTTGGTTCCTCTCCAAAACCGTCTCACCATCCACGTCACGCACGCTAGGGGACTTAACGCCCAAAATTGTTCCTGAGTACGCTGGAGGGAGGAGGAAAAACGATGTCGAGGCTACGAACAGGTCATAGTCTTTCGTATATTTTGGTTGCGTTGTTGGGCGTGTGTGTTTGTGATGTGAGGGTACAAGGGTGAAAAAGTTGTGAGTTTGTGCGTAAGCCGTGCATTGACAATGATTCCAATGATTCCAATGCGATTCCAATGATTCCAATCTGATTCCAATCTGATTCCAATTATTCCAAGAGAACTACTAACTCACTTGGTCCGCTCCTTGGAATCGTTCGGTGACCCCTTAAAACAAATTCTCTCCCTTCTCCCTCCCATGCATGTTCATATATCCCCCCAATCAAGGATCTGTTGCCCTCCCCTTCTCCCTTATCAATCACTTTTCCGTTAACGCTAAGGAGAGTTTTCTGACTATTGACGGACCATCTGAGAGTGACAAAAATTAAATTGGATTCACAACCAGCATCGCCCAGACGGAGGACAAAGGTCACCCTGCGCTTCGAGGAGGGATAACGCTTCCCTATAAGGCTGACTTCATACGAAACACGCCGATTCATCACACCACCCGCTCGATGAAGACCAGTTGCCTGACAGGTGGAGAAAGGAGAGCTTGCCGAGAAAAAATCGGCGGACAGTTTTGTGCCAAAAATAATTTTTTTTGAGAAAGTAAATGCTTGCCGAGAAAATAATCGGCGGAAAGTTAGTGACTGAGATGCAAAGAAATAAAATTAATTCTTGTAAGGCATTAAAAAGGCCCACGGAAAATTTTACACAGGTTTTTTCTTCCGGGACATTCTGGACTTTTCGTCCTTTCCTTCACTTATTTTCAAACACAAGTCGTGCCCCCCCCCCTCCCCCCTAAACGTAGTCGTTGCTTTACTTGATTTTAGATTTTCAATGACTGCGAGAAACTTATGTCTTCGAGGGCTGTGTAAGATAAAGGGCTCGTCTACCCTCGATGGCAATAAAGACCTGTATGGTTGCCAGAACCTGCTCTCGGCTGGTGAATCATCCTCATCTGGGGACGTTGAGAGCGACAGCGACAAATGCTGGAATTCCTCAGGCGATGGGGAAGGGAGCGAGCAGTGGCTGCAGTTCTCCTTTGAAACACCAGTGTCTGTAACTAGTCTCGCTTGGGTTTTTCAGGGGGGCTTCGTCGGCCAGAACGTTACCATCAAGTGCAAGCATACTAAACAGAAAGGTTGGGTGGATAGCACATATAGGTTCCCGTCAGGGATTACTGCACCAGAGGACAGTATGGACGAGCAAAAATTTGACGTGCTGGATGGGGAGATCACGGATGTAGAGAAATTGAGGGTTGAATTCGGCGGTTCTTCTGATTTTTATGGGCGGATCACCATGTATAGAGGTGAGGTTTGGGGCCTACTTCAGGATGCCTGAGAGGCTGAGTAAAAAAGAGTGGGTCGGATCGACATCAGACGGAAGGTACAAACGATAATAAAAAAGGAGGCTGAGTAAAAAGAGTGGGTCGGATCGACGGAAGGTTAGGGTACGATAATAAAATAGAAGTAGAGTAGGCTTATTTTTTGGCGTGGGCAATCTAACCTCTACACTCTACACTTAATTAGTCAACCAGAACCTCTCATCTAAGCCCAACGCAGGGTCATTACCGAGAATTTCACATTTTTCTTTCGCAAAATGTTCAACCACTTGATTCCCCTTGGCAGAAAGCAAGTTGACAGCTTTCTCCGTCCCGTAAGGTGCCATAGGCAATTCATTTCCATGTGCCAGATCTCTCCAGATTTCGATGAGGACTTCACCAAAGGCGATATCACTGTCTTCTGGGGTATAAGTATCAGCGCCGTAACGAGTAGAAAACATATCGTAGGCACCAGCCGCACATACATAGTCAAAGTTGTGACCCGGGTATCTGCAAGGTGGTTTCCCAGGGATCGTTGGCATCGGTGTGGCAGGCCCTTGCTGTCCCACACTCATATACACTTTGCTTAAGAAGTTGTCGCTCGTAGACAATGTGTCGATTAGAGCAATATTCCCGCAAAGGAGAGAAAAATCAGCTAAATAAACTTGATAAGCGAGTTCGATGCTCTCCTCCAGTTCATCATGGTAAAGGTGAATTATCTTTTCAGACTGTAACTCTGGATTTTCCCATCCGCCTGCCTCAAAGGTATTCGTTAGAAAATTTGCGTACTCTGCATTCGAGAATGAATAAATCGTCTCATTACCAAAATACGTATCCATCTCTGCCGCCATCGTTTGAAAAATTACTGGAACATCAACAATCGCATTTTGAAGGGCTGATATGAGCGGATTCTCGATGACCTTGCCATCAACAACTGGCAGACCAGGGTAGTTTTGCCCTGTTCTTGATACAGGAATGAGAGGGGAAACATCAAACTCATTAGGAAGAATACTTGCAACGTCTTCGGCTGATAGAGAGCGAAGGCATCTCAACGTATCGTCGTTGTAGTTGTTGTAGTTGTAGTTGTAGTTGTTGTTGTTGCTGTCAATGAAACAATTTGTTGTTGAACGAAGCGCCAACTCAAAGCGATTGCTTGCTTCAGAGTGTGATACTGTAATATTTGGTGACCCACTCAAGGAAATTGCCGCATGGAAAAGACCCTCAGAGGCTTTGCTAGCGAGGAGGCCGAAAATCGAAGTCCCACCGCTAGATTGCCCCAAGAGAGTGACACGATTTGGGTCACCGCCAAACGGCCTAATAAACCGTTGAACCCACTTGAGGCCAGCCTGTTGATCCAATAGCCCCTGATTACCACTTATGGTTGGTTGGCTGTCAAGACAAAGCCAACCAAATGCACCAAGACGATAATTCAAAGCGACTAGTACAACATCCAATCGTGTTGCTATGTTCTCAAGGTGTGTGTAAGACTGCGTCGAGCCAGCAATTAGACTTCCACCATAAAGCCACACAACCACAGGCAATGGATCGGCGTCGTTAGTGACTTCTTTCCTGGGCACATAAACATCAAGATTCAAGCAATCTTCGTCCTGGGTCCCCCCACTTCCTTTCACATCCCCCCCAAATTGCCAACAAATGTTTCCGAATGTTGTTGCATTGATCGACACTGGCTCAACAAGTTTTGGCTCACCCCAACGGACCGCCTCTGCATACTTGATCCCCCTGAAAGCGGCAAGTCGGTTGTTGTAGCTATCAACAATTGAAACTCCAGTGATAATCGATGAGGAATTTATAACCACTACGGGGGGGGGCGGGTGTTTCGGGGCGACATTTGGAAGCCCCAGGACGACAAAGGCGGACAAGAAGTAAAGGAGGAGCATTATTACGTGAGCGAAAACCTTTTTCGAGCTTTTCCCCCTCTTGCCTTAACTCCCACACGACTAAAACCGGTACACCTTCGTCCCTCCAATGTCCTGCTGCCCTAGCAAATCGTGGCCGTCGTTGACGACTCCTGAAACCTACACCCCCAAGGGCAGCCTACAAACGCTCCCCTCTCCTTCCAACTCCAGCCCTCTCCCGATCTACGTTTCCCTCCCAGCGACCCCCAACGGCCACTCCCTCCTGGTCTTCCCCGAGATCTACGGTTGGTCCGGCCGTCTCAAGGGAATCTGCGATCACTTTGCCTCCCTCGGTTACGTGGTGATCCTCCCCGACATCTTCCGTGGCACAACCGGCGACAACAAAGGTGAAAAACTCATGGACTGGATCCGGGAGTACCCTTGGGACGCCCACTGCAAGAACGACCTCGACAGCATTCTCCAATACACGTCCTCGACGTACGACATTCCGCTTCACAAAACGGGTTCCATCGGTTTCTGCTGGGGCGCTTGGTTCAACGCCAAAGCTTTATCCTGCGGTTACGCATTTTTCGCAGCCGTAGGTGCCCACCCTTCCGTGAAGCTAGAGGAGTTTGCGTTCGAACGTTCGCAAGATGAAATGTTTCAGAGGTAAGCGGGGAAGTGCAGGAGGTTGGAGGGGCGAGGATGACCGCAGAAGTACACTAACACGCTCTTTCGCTGCTCCCTTCCCACCGGCCAGCATCACTCGGCCTTATTTGTTCTTGAATGCTGGGAACGACGCTGATAATTGCAAAACGGGGGGCTCCTTGGTCGCGCTCAATGAAAAGTTCGGAGGCTCGACCTTTGAGTATAAGGAGATGGTGCACGGCTGGTTTTCCAGAGGCGATACCACGGTGGAGGAGGTTAAGAGGGATGTTAAGGATGCTATGGAGAGGGCGGTTGAGTTTCTCGGGAAATTTATGGTTAAGGATTGAGAGGGAGATCGTCCGAAACGTTCATGAAACATGCATGGACTAAATTGTTCACTTTTGTTTTTGAAACTTGGAAGAATTTTAAGACTAGAAACGTAAAAACAAGAAAACCTCCAAAAAAGTTAATAAATTGGTTCCAGCGAAAAACATGCATTATCACTTATTCTCTAGTAGTAGTAAGGTTTTGCTTTCATAAACTTCAACCCTTCACGTTCACGTTCAAAAGAGAGAACTAATTTGCATTTGTTCCAGCAATGCAGCTTAGGTCCATGCAGTATCTGTTGCCCGCATCATCTGGCTCGTTTGTGCCTAGCTTAGTGCCGCACTTGCTGTAAACATTCCTGCCGTCCTCGGCGATGAGAACATTGCCATCGACAATCTCCTCAGTTCGGAAACTGGGCCAACCATGCTCCTCAGTTTCTGCCTCAAACTCCTCTAGAGTGCGACCAATCGGTGCCTCAAACAAGGGGAGTCCACAAACACTGTCGTAGAATGTGGTAGTGCCACTCTTATTAAGCTTGCGGAAGAGGCCTATCGAAGGCTGTGCATAGAACTGGTTCGGCTCTGCATAGGCGGCATATTTCTCGTCACAACATATGGCATCAGCGAGGGACTCATCATCGACTCCGTCAGGGAGTCCAACGTCCGCAGCGGTGAATTTGTCCACGTTGTACAGGAGTGACGTCTGGGCTTTCCCACTGCACTTTGTGGTGACGGAATCTGCGAAGATGGCAGGTTTGTTGTAGATGTCGATGCTGGCAGTTCCGAAAGGTCCCATCGATACGCTCTCAGTATGATCGAAAACGGTGTAACCTTGAGACTTGCAGTCGCCTGGGGTCACACCTCCGAACTTTTCCGCGAAAGGCGCGGCAGCGTCACTCACGCAAGTCTCCCCGCAACTTCCGCTATCGATCTTGTACTCGACCTTGCCATCACAGTCCCCCAAAATGACAGAGGTAGCACCCGTCTAGGAGAGCAAAGTAAAAAAGAAACGGCGCACAATGTTAGTTCGAGTTCGATAAAAGGGGTCGGCATTTTTCTGATCCCAATTTAATTAATTTACCTCCATCTTGCCAGCATAAATTTCAAGGATCTCAACGGAAAAGGGTCCAGCGCCTCCCTCCATCCAGAGTCCAATCTGCTGAATGTCCTTCTTGTTCTTTTCATTGGGACAGACCGATTCGTCGTCGCTGCACTTAACGGTAGGCTCTCCGGTGGAGGCAGACCACTTGTTGCTGAACTCTTCGAAGGGAATAGCAATAAGCTCCTCCTCGCCTGTGTGCTCCATGACAAAATCAGCCTTGAAGCACTTAAACTGAGGGTTGAAGGTGTCAGCGGCGAAAGAAAATTTCATCCCCTCGTATTTCTTGTGGCTCTTTGCGCGGATGAACACGTGAGTGGCACCGCTAGCGTCGTTGAAGTTGTCGAAGCTTTTCTTTGTCTTCAAATTACAGAATCCTGGCGCGTTGAGACTGGGAACAATTTCAACGGAACCATCCCAGAACAGAGTGTTATCGTGAACTGTGTAGGTGCTGTTACTTAACCCTCCCATAACAGGGTCGTTAACGAGGCTCCAGTCGAATGTCGTCTCCTTGACATCATCAAATGTGACAAGACTAACATGACCAGATTCCCCCACATCCGCAATCTCGTCAATATTGTCAGCATAGATCTCCTTAATTTCAAGATCAAACTCTCCAGAAACGCCCTCAGTCCAGAGGCCGATCTGCTGAATGTCCTTCTTGTTCTTCTCAGTAGGGCAGACAGACGGATCATCACTGTATGTGTATGTGGTGTGAGTTTCAACTTTCCAGCGAGTTAAAATTGCGAGGGATTGGCGAGTGCGATGCGGCAAATTCTGCAAGATTTTCTCATGTTGACCCCCTATTCCCCATTCTCTGTGCGCACTTACCTGCACTTGACAATAGGTTCACCCGTGTAGGAAGACCAGTTGTTGGAAAAGGTGTTAAGAGGAATCTTAATGGTTTCCCACTCGCCAGTAGACTCCATTGCAAAATCCGCCTTGAAGCTCTTAAACTGAGGGTTGAAAGTGTCCGCTGCAAAGCTTATCTTGAAGCCATCATAAGGGATGGTCGACTTGGCCACGACAACAATGTGGGAGTTGCCGGAAGCGTCGGGGAAATGGTCGAAGTTCTTCTTCGTTTCAAGGTTGCAAAACCCGGGGGCTTTCAGAGAAGGCACATCCTTCACAGTACCCTTCCACATGATGGAATCATTCTCGTCATTGGTGGAGAAGTCAGAAGTTGAAAGTCCACCCATGACCGGGTCATTGGTGAGCTTAAGTTCATGTGATCCAGTCTCTTCAGACCCGTCGAAGGTCAAAAGAGAAACTCTGCGGAAGAACACGATTAAAGCAAAAGAAAAGTTAGTGAAAGAAAGAGTGTCAGAAGAGAAAAAAAGACGGATGAAAACCAAGAGAAGCGAGATATTTTAATTGTTCAAATAGCAACCGGAGGTTGTACTTACTTGCCGGCAGCGAGTGCAAGAATTGAATTTAAGAAAAGAAACTTCATTGTCTTTATTTGGTTTTTAATGATGTGGGCGACTTCGCATGATTGATGATGACTCAGTAAAATGTAAACGAATAAAAATCATTCTGATGAAAATTGAGATTCGAAGCTCGAAAGCTCATTATCAAAAGGTTCAATTTGTTCTGCATTTTTTGTTCTGCATATTTGTTAAAAACTACCCTCTAGTGCTCAGTCGACAACCTC
>ERZ651776.4159-NODE-4159-length-13616-cov-7.149642_pt1 | contig 13616 bp, 11 predicted proteins | sample MGYA00514761_ERZ651776 | MGnify/ENA metagenome assembly ERZ651776 | reverse complement strand
CATCATCGCAATTCCTTCTGTTAGCACATGTTGTAATGTTGGTAAGTTACCTCTTTGGGCATAACTATTATATCCATCAAGATCTCCACCCATTACCATTTCACCTTTGTCAGATTGACTAATATAAAAGTGTCCAGCTCCGAAAGTAACTACTCTATCTAATATTGGTTTTACAGGTTCTGAAACACAGGCTTGGAGTAAATGAGTCTCCACTGGCAATGTCATGTTTAATTTCTCTGCTAAAATATTAGTACTTCCAGCTACACACAATCCTATTTTTTTTACTTTAATGTCACCTCTTGAAGTTCTTACTCCGTTAATTTTTCCACCAACAACATCAAACCCAGTTACTTCACAATTTTGAATTATATCAACACCCATTGAATCAGCTTGTCTTGCATAACCCCAAGCAACAGCATCATGTCTTGCAGTTCCAGCACTTGGTTGCATTAATCCTCCAAAAATTGGAAACCTTACATTTTCAGAAAAATCTGCCATTGGAATAATTTCTTTAACTTGCTCTCTATTTAATAAAACTGCATCTATTCCATTCAACCTCATGGAATTTCCTCTTCTTGCATAAACATTCATTTGAGCGTCTGAGTGAGCAAGGTTAATAATTCCTCGTGGGGAAAACATTACGTTGTAGTTCAAATCTTGGCTCATCTTTCTCCAAAGATCCATTCCAAACTCACTAAAAAGAGCATTATCATCATGCATGTAATTTGATCTAATAATTGTAGTATTACGACCGACATTTCCACCACCTATCCAACCTTTTTCAATGATAGCAACGTTAGTAATGTTATGTTCTTTTGCTAAGTAATATGCAGTAGCCAAGCCATGACCACCCCCTCCAATAATTACAACATCATATTCTTTTTTAGGAGTTGGATCTTTCCATGCTAAATCCCAGTTTTGGTGACCAGAAAATGCATTTTTAATCAGATTAAATATAGAGTATTTTTGCATTAAATAATTTTATCTCAATGAATATAAATAGTTCTTATTTTTTTTATATATATTTTTTAGAAGTTTCCAAAGTTCTTAAAAAAGGATAAGAAGTCTTCATTAAATTTATAACTTTTAGGATTTTAAATGAGTGATGTTAAGTCAGATATTCAAATAGCAAGAGAAGCTAAAATGCAACCTATAAATGATATTTTAGCAAAGATTAATGTACCAGATGAAAGCGCTGCTTTCAGCCCAATGGGAAGACACATCGCAAAAATTAACTTAGAATATCTAGACACTCTAAAAGATAAAACTGATGGTAAATTAATTTTAGTTACCGCAATAACTCCTACACCTGCGGGTGAAGGAAAAACAACTACCTCAGTTGGACTTAATGACGGTTTAAATAAAATTGGAAAAAAATCTATTGTTTGTTTAAGAGAGCCAAGTCTTGGTCCATCATTTGGAATGAAGGGTGGAGCTGCTGGTGGTGGATACGCACAAGTTGTTCCAATGGAGCAAATTAATTTACATTTTACTGGTGATTTTCATGCGATAACTTCTGCTCACAATCTCCTATCTGCTTTAATTGATAATCATATCTATTGGGGAAACAAATTAGATATAGATGTTAGAAGAGTTGTTTGGAAAAGAGTAATGGATATGAATGATCGTTCTTTACGATCAATAAACATAAATTTAGGTGGTGTTGCAAATGGTTTTCCAAGAGAGGATGGTTTTGATATCACTGTTGCATCTGAGATCATGGCAATCTTTTGTTTATCAAATGATCTAGCAGATTTAGAAAAAAGAATTGGAAATATAACTATTGCATATACAAGGGATAAAAAACCTGTGTTTGCAAAAGATTTAAAAGCTCAGGGTCCTATGACTGTATTATTAAAAGATGCTATCAGACCTAATGTAACTCAAACTTTAGAAAACAATCCTGCAATAATTCATGGCGGACCTTTTGCGAATATTGCTCATGGATGTAATTCTGTAATTGCAACAAAAACAGGATTAAAACTTGCTGATTATGTTGTGACAGAAGCAGGATTTGGTGCTGATTTAGGTGCTGAAAAATTTCTTGATATTAAATGTAGAAAGTCAAATCTTAAACCAAGTTGTGTAGTAATTGTTGCAACAATCAGGGCATTAAAAATGCATGGTGGAGTTGCTAAAGACGATCTGAAAAATGAAAACGTTGAAGCACTTAAAAAAGGGCTAGTTAATCTTGAAAGACATATTGAGAATGTTAAAAAATTTGGCTTACCTGTTGCGGTTGCAGTAAACCATTTTATTAAAGATACAGATAATGAAGTAAAAGCTTTAATAGAATTTTGTGATGGACTGGGTGTTAAAGCAAGTCTATGCACACATTGGGCAAATGGTGGTGAAGGAACTAAGGAATTAGCCGCTCATGTTGCTGAATTATGTGAAAAAAATGAGGCTAAATTTAAATTTTTATACGAAAGTAAAACACCTTTATTCAAAAAAATAGAGACTATAGCTAAAGAAATATACAGAGCTGACGAGGTAATTGCTGATACAAAAATAAGAGATCAATTAAAAAGCTTCGAAGAAGCTGGTTTTGGTGAATTGCCTATTTGTGTTGCTAAAACTCAATATAGTTTTTCAACAGACCCAAGTCTAAAAGGAGCTCCAACTGGACATGCATTACCAATTAGAGAAATTAGACTTTCTTCTGGTGCAGAATTTATAGTTGTTGTTTGTGGAGCTATTATGACAATGCCTGGACTTCCAAGAGTTCCAGCTGCTGACTCTATTAAATTAAATAAAGATGGTGAGATTGAAGGACTATTTTAAAGTTAATTCTTTATATAATTAAGCCAATTTCTAACTTCACATGTTCTGTCTTTAAAATTTAATAATTCATTTTCAGATTTTATATATGAAATGTGTTTCTGATACTCATCCTCACTTAAAAAATTTTTATTATTGAATAACCTTTCTTTACGGCCAGCAATAAGATTGAGCATTTGAAAATACTCATAATCAGGATGATATTGTAAGCCGATTACCTCAGAATTTCCTGCATTAAAGATTACACCCATTACATTATTAACTTTATCACTTGATAAAAGAATAGCATCCTTTGGTAGATCGCTTACTTCATCAAAATTAAATGCTGGTGATGTAAAAATATTTTTTTTATCTTTGTAGATAAAATGTTTCTGACCTTCGTTATTTATAACCACGTTTGATGCAATTCCAATATGTGCACCATTTTTTCCAGGGTTTACTTTGCCCCCTGCTGCCGTTGAACAAACTTGTAATCCCCAACAAATTGCTAAAATCTTATTTTTATGATTAAAACAATTTGATGCAAAATTGATGTGTTTTTTAATTACTTCGGTCATATCATTTAGTCTCATGGCACCACCAGTAAAAACTATACCATTATAGTTGCTCATATTTTTTATAGCATTGGCTGTCTCATTATCATTGCCAGGATTAATGATTTCTATATTTGTTGTCGGTTCTATTTTTAAAATTAAGTTTTTTAAATTGTCTGCTGCAGAGGCACCAGCAGCTTTAATAAAAAATTCACTATCTTCTTTAATATTTCCTTCAACAATTAAAATATTTAAATCCATTATTTAAAACAATTCACCAGTCATACTATGTTGGTACATAATTTTCATATCATTCTCAGTCAATTTTTTTGGATTTCCACCCGTAGATGGATCAGCTAATGCCATTTTTGACAGTCTATCAAGATCAAAATCTTTCTCCTCTATCACTTCTGATAATTTGTGTGGCATGTCTAGTTTTTTTCTTAAATCCAATACCCACTGAATAAAACTATTAAAAGAACAGTCTTTAAATTCCAAGTAATCACATATCTTAATTATTTTTTTTTCTATTACATCTTTGTTGTAAGTTAAAACGTAAGGCATAAATATTGCGTTTGATAAACCATGATGAATATTATTTAAGGCATTCACAGGATGGCTTAATGAGTGAATTGCTCCTAAACCTTTTTGAAAAGCGGTTGATCCCATACTAGCTGCTGTTAACATATTTTGTCGTGCTTCAATGTTTGAACCATTATTAACAGCTTCCAATAACCATTCATTTATTATTCTAATACCCTCTAAAGCAATACCATCAGCCATTGGATGATAACCAGGAGCACAGTAAGCTTCAAGATTATGAGCAAGTGCATCCATACCAGTTGCAGCAGTTAATTTAGAAGGAAGTCCAACTGTTAAAACTGGATCTAAAATTACAATAGAAGGTAAAAATTTTGGATGAAAAATAATATTTTTGACACCAGTTTCTTCATTTAAAATTACAGATGCGCGACCTGTTTCTGAGCCTGTTCCAGCAGTAGTAGGAACTGCAATAATGGGTGCAATTTTATCTGCATTTGCTTTCGTCCAATTATCACCTACATCTTCAAAATCCCAAATAGGAAGTGTTTGACCTGACATGAATGCAACTGCTTTACCAACATCTAGGCCACTTCCGCCTCCAAAAGCAATTACCCCATCACAATTATTTTTTTTGAAACTTTCTACACCTTCGTTAACATTATTACCAGTTGGGTTTCCAACAACATTTGAATATAATTTAGTGCTTATATTTTTTTCTTTTAGTATTGATAAAGTATTTTTTACTATTTCGGTTTCTGCTAAACCTTTATCTGTAACTAGTAATGGTTTGGTAATACCTAAATCTTCACAAGCCATTGCAATATCATTTATTCTATTTTCACCTACCCACATTGTTGTTGGGTAATTCCAGTTGTATTTTTGCATAATAATATTTAGTGTTATATGAAATTATATGATGTATATCATTTTCTTTATAAATTTTAACTAAATTAATTATGCAAAAAACTATTACGCCTATTGATAATACTATCTATGTTGAAAGAGAATATCATTCAGACAAAATTGAACAAACCATAGATAACTCAATGAAAGCTCAAAAAACTTGGGCCGAACTAGAGGTAAAAGAGAGGGTTAGACTATTAGCAAATTTTGTTGAAGATTTTTTATCTAAAGGTGACTTGATAAGTGAAGAGCTGACTAGACAAGTAGGTAGACCTATTTCACAAACGAAAAGTGAATTAAATGGTTTTAAAGAAAGAGCTGACTACATGTTGTCAATTGCAGAAAAGAAATTAGAAAATATTGATGTCAGTAAAGATGGCAATTTCAAAAGTTATATTAAAAGAAGAGCTCTTGGGTTGGTATTTGTTATTGCGCCTTGGAACTACCCCTATCTAGTTGCTGTTAATTCTATAATTCCAGCTATGGCTTCTGGAAATACGGTTATTCTAAAGCACTCTGCACAAACACCTTTGTGTGCTGAACAGCTATACGAGTCAGCAAAAAAAACTTTGCCGAAAGATGTTTTTAATTATCTACATTTAAATCATGAAGATGGATTAAAAGTAGTTTCAGATAAACGAATTAACTTTGTGTCATTTACTGGCTCAGTAAAAGCTGGATATGATGTGCAAAGAGCAACACACACCAAGTTCATAGATATGGCTTTAGAGCTAGGTGGTAAAGATCCAGCATACGCAAGACACGACTGTGATTTAGAAAAAACAGTTGAGAATTTAGTAGATGGGTCTTTTTTTAATTCTGGTCAATCTTGTTGTGGAATTGAAAGAATTTATGTCGATGAAAAAATTTATAATAATTTCATAGAATTGTTTGCTTTAAAAACCCATAATTACAAACTTGGAAATCCTTTAAATAAAGAGACTAATTTAGGTCCAGTTGTCAAATTATCAGCCGCTGATTTTATTATAAATCAAATGAATAGCGCTATTAGCAAGGGTGCAAAGAAAATGATTGATGATAGTAAATTCGATTTTCCTAATGAACATAAAAATTATTTAGTACCTCAGGTGTTGATTGACGTTAATCATGATATGAGTTTTATGACAGAGGAAACTTTTGGGCCATGTGTTGGTATAATGAAAGTCAAAGATGAAAACGAGGCTATAAAATTGATGAATGACAGTCCTTATGGTTTAACAGCGTCTATTTGGACTAAGGATATGGCTATAGCTGAAAAAATAGGTAACCAAGTTCAAACTGGTACATTTTATATGAACAGATGTGATTATTTAGATCCAGCACTTTCTTGGACTGGTGTTAAAGAAACTGGAAAAGGCTGCTCACTATCTGAGATTGCTTATGAAAAGTTAACAGCTCCAAAAAGTTTTCATTTAAGAAAAGAACAATAACATGCAATTAAGTTATAAAGGAAAATCAGCAATCATTACTGGTGCATCTGGGGGAATGGGTTTGGAGATTTCTAAAAAATTATCTCAAAATAATATTTCTGTTTTAATGCTGGATCTTAAAAAGCCTAGTAATGATTTTTTGAAAAAGAATAAAAATTGTGAATTTAAAAAAGTAGACGTAACAAATTTTAAATTGATGAAAACTCATATTGATAAATTTTACAAAAAAAATAAGAGAATAGATTATTTGGTGAATACAACTGGTGTTCTTTGGTTTGATAAAGACATATCTGCCGTAAATATAGAAGATAAAATTTGGGATAAAGTTTTTCAAATCAATTTAAAGTCTATGGTTTTTCTATCAAAAATTATTGTTCCTAAAATGATTAAAAATAATTTTGGATCTATGGTTCATGTTTCCTCTATAGACGCCTTATCAGGTGACGATAAACCACAAGATGCATATGGTGCTTCAAAAGCTGCTATGATTAGACTTTCTAAATCTTTTGCCATACAGTTTGCAAGCAACAAAATTAGATCAAATATAATTTTACCTGGACCAATTGATACTGGAATGCAAATCAGATGGAAAAAAAATCCTAAAGCAAAAAAAAATTTAGAAAAATTTATCCCATTAAATAAAGTTGGTAAACCTCAAGATATATCAAATGCTTGTATGTTTTTATTAAGTGATGAAGCTAGTTATATTACTGGAACTGAACTGATTGTTGATGGTGGCATTACATCAAAGCCTTAGTTTTAATTAGGCGCCTTAATAATAAAAGGCGCCTAAAATAATAATTTCTATCTGTAAGGATATCCTGCTTTATCCATTGTTGAAGCATATGCTTTAAATGCATCAACAACTTTTTTAGCCCGAGGACTAATTTTAGAAGTATCATCCCAAAACTTTTTGGAATCTTCTACAACTCTTCCCCATTCATTGTCAGGTAAACTTGTAAGCTCCATTTTTTTACCTTCAACACGAAGTTTAGCTTCACCGCCCCAATACCAAACTTGTCTATAATAATGAGAGTCATTGATAGACATTCTGTAAAGTGCTTGAAGTTTAGGACTTAATTTATCCCAGCTTTTTTGGTTAGCAAAATAAGAGCCAAACCAAGCTCCTGTAACAGAGTTGGTTAATGCATATTTGCAAATATCAGCCCAACCCACTTCATATGCTTCTGTAAATCCACACCAGCATACTCCATCAAGTTCTCCTGTTTGCATTGCAACTTCAACATCATCCCATGGAACTGTTACTGGAATTAAGCCATATTGAGCTAAGAATTTACCAGCTGTAGGGACACCAAATACTCTTAATCCTTTCATATCTGCTAATGAAGTAACTTTCTTCTTAACAGTGAAAAGATGACAAGGATCCCAAGCACTGGTGCTTAACCACTTAACGCCTTTAACCTCGCTATAAGCTTCATCCCAAATTTCATTTAAACCATAATATTTAAATAAAGCCGGAACATCCAAGCTGTATCTAGTTGCAAATGGAAAGTATCCTCCAAACACAGAAATATCTACTGGAGATCCCATTGTAGCATCATCACTTTGTACCGCATCAAGTGTACCAGCCTGCATAGCTCTAAACAGCTCATCAGTTGGAACTAATTGATCGGCATAATAAAGCTCAATTTCCATTTCACCATGAGCAGCTTTATTAAATGCTTCTATTTGTGGTTTGATAACGTGTGCACCAAGTGGAGCTCCAGAATAGGTCTGTAATCTCCATTTTATTGGATTTGTTGCAGAGAAGGCATAAGGTGCTTTAACTGTAGTAGCACCTGCGGCTCCTAAAGTTAGTAAACCTGCTTTCTTAATAAACGATCGTCTTTTGTTCGTTATTATTTTTTTATCTTTTTTCACGTGGTCTCCTTTACGTAAGTTGAGTTAAAAGCATATTATAAAATCAAAAGACATGAAACTTAATATTTCATCTTTTAATTGACAAATTTTACAAAAAAAATTTTTTTTAAACTGTGAGTTGAATATTATCTAGACAGATATTTTTCAGGAAGATAAGTGGCTATCTCTGGGAAAATCATAACTATAGCAAGACCAAAAACCATTATTAATACAAATGGAACAATTGAACTATAAATATCTTGTAAAGAAATTTCTTTTGGTGCCATGGCTCTCATTAAAAATAGATTATATCCAAATGGTGGAGTCATATAAGCAATCTGACAAGTTATGGTGTAAAGAACACCATACCAAATTGGATCAAATCCTAATGCAATAATTAAAGGTACATAAAGAGGTGCTACTATAACTAACATAGCTGTATCATCTAAAAACATTCCCATAAGAATATAAGAAAGTTGCATCATGATTAAAACACCCCATGGTGAAAGTTGCCATCTTTCAATAAATAAAGTTTCAATAGCTCTTCCTGCTCCTAAGCCGTCAAAAACAGCGCCGAAAGTTAATGCTGCTAATATGATCCACATAAACATACAAGAAACACCCAAGGTCTTTCTTAAAGTTGTATCTAATACTTTTCTATTTAATCTTTTTTTATAAATAGAAGCCAATGTTGCTAGTAAAGCACCTACGGCAGAACATTCAACTAAACTTGCAATACCCATTAAGAATAATCCTGTCATAAGAAAAAAAATTAGAAAAGGTATAACTCCAGCTTTAAGTAATTTAATTTTTTCTAAAGTTGAAATGTTTCTATCTTTTTTGGGTAAAGGGGGCCCAAGTTCTGGCTGTAATCTACATCTTACATAAATATAAATTAAAAATAAAGTAGCCATTAATAAGCCTGGTAAAATTCCTGCCATCCATAATTTACTAACTGGTTGACGTGCAATCATTCCGTATAAGACCATGACTACACTTGGTGGAATTAAAATACCCAACGAACTACCTGCCTGAACAACTCCTGTGATCATTCTTTTATCGTAATTTCTTTTTAACATTTCGGGTATTGCTATAGTTGCACCTATTGCCATACCAGCAACACTTAAGCCATTCATTGCAGAAATTGCGACCATCATAAACATTGTACCAATAGCTAGTCCTCCTTTTAATCCGCCAAATAAAACATGAAACATTTTATAAAGATCACTTGCAATGCCTGACTCTGAGATCATAAAACCCATGTAAATAAATAATGGTAAAGTTAACATTGGATACCATTTGAACAGTTTCCATGTAGCCGTGTAAGGCATTTCAAGCGAACCATCGCCCCAAACTAGTAATGCTGAAGCCGCAGCAACAAATCCAATAGCACCAAATACTCTTTGTCCTGTGAACATCATAACAAGCATTGTTATAAACATGAAAAGAGCAATAAATTCGTAACTTAAATATTGAGCTAGCATAGTTATATCTTTCTATTTCTTACGTTAGCTATATTCTTAAACAATGATGAAAATGCTTGAAGTAACATCAGCAAAATTCCTATTAACATTAAGGTTTTGATTGGCCAAACATAGGGGGCCCAAGCGGTAAAAAGTTTTTGTTTTGTCTCAATTGTATAAATTAAACTTGTGATAGATCCAAAAAATAAAATAGCTAAATAGAAAATAAGAAAAAAACTTGTAAAGATATCCATTTTAGCTTTTCCTTTTTTTGATAATTTTCCATAAAACAAATCCATTCTCACATGATCATCAGCTAACATGGAATATCCACCACCCAAAAGATAGTATGCTGTTATTGTAAATTGAGCCATCTCAATAATCCACATCAATGGAAAATTAATTATGTTTCTTGTAATAAAAGATAAAATTAAAAGGAACATCATGAAGAAAACTCCATACATTACAAATCTACCAACTTTGGTACAAATCGTATCTACTACATTTACATAAATTGAAAATATTTTTGGCATTAAAATCTAAAATTTATAATTCATATAGAAAACTCAATCAAACTTTAATTATTTCCTTTATTGACTGATAAATACTTAAATATCATTTACCAATTGATTTCTAATTTTTTATTTTCACAGATAGTATTTAACATACTAAACATTAATGGAAAATTTTTACTATTTAGATCTTCTAATATTCTTGGGCCTATTTCTAAAGCAAGTTGAGCTCCCTCAACGGTAATGTCTTTCATAAACTTTTCTTTCGCATCATTATACAAATGACCTTCACCTAAATATTTTCCCATTAAACTATTTCTTCCCCCTATTGCACTTACATATAAATCACCAAGACCTGCTAAACCATAAACCGTTTCTTCTTTGCCTCCGTAGTGAGATACAAATTCAACCATTTCAGAAATTGATCTATGAATTAGTGAAGCTGCTGTATTTAGAAAATATTTAGACTGAATTTCTTTTGAAGCTTTTGAATTACTTAATCCCTCTGACGCACCTATTAGCATTGAATATATATTTTTAATTGCTCCAGATAATTCTACTCCAGTAATATCTTCTGAAATTTCAGTAGAGTAATAATTAGTTGAAATCATATCTTTCAATGATTGGCATGCCTTAATATTTCTATTAGCAATTACAGTTCCTGTTCTCATTTTATTTGCTAAACCTGCAGCTAAGCAAGGACCTTTAATTGCTGAAATATTAATTTCTGTGTGACCATCTTTTTCTAAAAGATTTTTAATTTTATCTGACAATGTGGTTAGTTCATTATTAACTATAGATAAACCTTTAGTTAACAAAACAATTGGCAGGTTTTTTTTATAACTTTTAGATATTTGCTTTACAAACCACTCAATTCCTATCGAGCTTATTCCCGCAACAATTAAATCTACATCTTTTTCTAATACAGACTGTAACTCATTAAACTGTTTGAATTTTATTTCTTTTGGTAGTTTAGTTTTTAATCCAGGGTGTAAATAATCATTAGCAATAATATTATTTATCAAATTATCCTCTAAATGAGTTCCAACAATTGTAACAATATTTTTATTTTCAACACATGGGACTGCAAAAGCAGAACCCATGGCACCAGCACCAATTATAATTATTTTTTTCATAGGCTAATATTAAGCTAAACTTTTCTAGCTAATTGTTGCAACCCTTGCAAGATGTTATCTTAAAATTGATAGTTATTTTCTTTTATTTTCTAATATTTTATGAATAAATTAAAAATATAAATTTATAAATCTGGAGATATTTAAATGACAAAAATTGCTATTATTGGTGCTGGTCCTTGTGGATTATCTATGTTGAGATCGTTTGAACAAGCTGAAAAAAAAGGTGAAAAAATACCTGAAATAGTTTGTTTTGATAAGCAAGACGACTGGGGTGGCCTTTGGAATTATAGCTGGAGAACTGGTTCTGATCAGTATGGAGATCCTGTTCCAAATAGTATGTATAGGTATCTTTGGTCAAATGGTCCTAAAGAATGTTTAGAATTTGCGGATTATTCATTTGATGAACATTTTGGAAAACCAATTCCATCTTTCCCACCTAGAGAAGTTTTATATGATTATATTTTAGGCAGAGTAAAAAAAGGAAATTTAAAAGATAAAATAAAATTCAACACAACTGTTACTAACGTAACTTATAACAATGATAGTTTCGAACTCACATATAGAAACAAAAAAGATGACTCAATTTTAAAAGATTCATTTGATTATGTCGTTGTTTCAACAGGACATTTTTCAGTTCCATTCATACCTGAATATCCCGGCATGAAATCTTTTCCTGGAAGAATTATGCATTCTCATGATTTTAGAGATGCTGAAGAGTTTAGAGGAAAAAATGTTGTTGTTTTAGGAAGTAGTTATTCTGCAGAAGATGTTGCTCTACAATGTCATAAATATGGAGCAAAAAGTGTAACCATAGGTTACAGACATAATCCAATGGGATTTAAATGGCCTAAAGGAATGAAGGAAGTTTATCATTTAGATAAACTTGAAGGCAATAAGGCAATTTTTAAAGATGGACATGAACAAGAAACAGATGCGATAATTCTTTGCACAGGATACCTTCACCATTTCCCTTTTATATCTGAGAATCTTAAGCTTCAAACAACTAACAGATTGTATCCGCCTAAATTATATAAAGGTGTTGTTTGGCAAAACAATCATAAACTAATGTATTTAGGTATGCAGGATCAATTTCACACTTTTAATATGTTTGATTGTCAAGCTTGGTTTGCAAGAGATGTGATTATGAAAAAAATAAAAATTCCAAATGATGCTGAAATAGAAAAAGATATAAACAAATGGGTATCAATGGAAGAAAAACTAGAAAACCCGGATCAAATGATTGATTTTCAAACTGAATATACAAAAGAACTTCATGCTTTATCTGATTATCCAAAGATTGATTTTGAGTTAATTAGAAAACATTTCAAAGAATGGGAGCACCATAAAGTTGAGGATATTATGACTTATAGAAATAAATCTTTTTCTTCACCAGTGACAGGTTCTGTTGGACCAGTTCATCATACACCATGGGCAACTGCAATGGATGACTCTTTAAAAGTTTTTTTAGATCAAAAAAAATAATTATTTGATGTCAACATTATATGATTTTTGTTAACAACCTCAAATCTGCTTCTGACCAAGAGTGGTCATCAACTGAAAAATATCCAGGTGTTAGGTGGAAATTTTTAATTGATGCAGATTTTACTGAAAGTTCTGGGCTTTCACTTGGTTTTGCTGAAATCGCACCAGGTGGTGACTTAGTTCTTCATTACCATGCCCCCTCTGAAATATATGTTGTTACTGATGGCACAGGTGTACTAAATAAATCTGGTAAACTTGAGGAAATTAACAAAGGTGATGTTGTTTACATAGGTAAAAATGAAAAACATGCTTTAAAAAATGAGGGAAAAGAAACCTTAAAATTTTATTGGATTTTTCCAACAGATCGTTTTTCAGAAGTTAAATATCTTTACTAACTTATTCCAAGATGTTTTTTTCTTTGATCTACCCAAGTTCTAATTAGATTATCAAAAATCAATCCTATAAACGCAACACAGATCCCAAGTGTAAGTCCTATTCCTGCGCCTTTTTTATCTGATAATGCTTTTAAAATATATTGTCCTAAATCTTCTGTTCCAATAAAAGCCCCTATAATCACCATAAATAAAGCAAATACAATTGTTTGATTTAATCCAAGCATCATATGAGGAAAAGCTAGAGGGAACTCTATTTTAAATAGTCTTTGAAATTTTGTTACACCTGACATTGTTGCTGCATCATGCAAAGCAGTAGGAACACTTCTAAGACCTTCTATAGTATATCTTGTTGCAGGTATTGTTGCATAAACTATCACTGCAATTAAAACCGAAGTATCAGTTATTCCAAAAAGCATCATCACAGGTATTAAATATACAAATGATGGAAAAGTTTGAAAAATATCACAAACACCCAACATAAAACTTGCAGAATTTTTATTTTGAAAACATAAAGTTCCAACCGTAAATCCAATTATACAAGATATGATTACTCCAAAAGTTGCCATATACGTAGTAAC
>ERZ651776.4156-NODE-4156-length-13622-cov-5.181322_pt1 | contig 13622 bp, 10 predicted proteins | sample MGYA00514761_ERZ651776 | MGnify/ENA metagenome assembly ERZ651776 | reverse complement strand
ATCGCCATAATCAAGATTCATATCCCCGATGATTGTGATATTGGGGTCCCTGATGATGAGGGTGATGGTTCCTTCACTTAGTGATGGGTCCTGCAATCGATCGCGTAGGGCTCCGGAGTGTAGCTCATTATCAACGTCCTTGTCAATGACGATTTCTTGGGCTACTGGATCAACAGACATGGGAGGGGGCAAAAGGAGTTCGTGTCAATGACGTTAATATTTTGGGGTGAAGATTACTGGATAAATTGTGGTTATTTTCGACGACGATGAGGAAGAAAGACAAGGCACGGATTGCGTTTTTAAGGGCGTTTGGCAGGGAGCCGGGAGTTATCCTAATTTATCCTGAATCAGAATTTACCGGTACGTCCAAGCTGATCCCAACTGATCACTCAGAGTATATTCGTTCTTAATATCAGGGGGGGGTTGGAAGTATGCATATCTCCGCCATAGGCCTAGCAGCTCTAGTTGCTCAGTCAGCAACTGCCTATAAGCTCCCTCGATTTTCTTATTCGTCGTTGCAGGAGCCTGATGTAGCCTCTGCAGTGTTGGAGGCTCTCGAGGCGGTCGGTGGCATCGCGATCGGGGATGTTCCGAGTAGCATGCAGATGCGTTCCGGTCTGGAGTATATTGTCGATGAAATTGAGCCTGAGGGCTCTCCGAGGGTCACCTGGGGGGGTGTCGTGCGTTCTGGGCTCCGAAGTGACAGGACCCTCGTTAACGGAGATGGGAATGAGGTAGACGCTGCTTTGCTCGAGGGGGTCCGGTCTGGCATCGAGAATGTCGGAAGGCTATTGGGAAGAGCACTTGACCAAGCACTGGGCAATGTCGGTGACAATTGGAGCGATCTTGTTGAGAGGGGAGAGGGGATAGAGCACGCCCATTCTTATGAGACGACTCCTAAAACCGCCGTAGAAACGTCTGAAGCCGAGGAATTTGATGATGTTATAGGCCTTCATACAGATGCCGGTGTGTTGATTGTGATGACACAAGGCCATGTCAAGGGAAGAGATGACGACTCTCATTCCCTCCTTGTTCAGCTTCGGAGCGGAGAGATGGTTACTGCCGAGTTTGACTCGCGTGATGACATAGTTGTTCTCGTCGGAGAGGGTGGTGGCGCCAATTTCATGTTTGATGGGCGAGAGAGTAAGCGACTCCGCCCAATTCCTCACAAACTGGTATTGAAGGATGACAAGAAGAGTCAGAGTCAGGGCCGTCGTGGATGGTACGGAAGAATGTATTTCCCACCGAAGACGGTCGCTGACTACTCCAGCGGTGGGGATGTGTTCAGAGACTCGTCTCTGGTTAACGGAGGAGCCGTGAATTCTGACATCTTACCTGGGTGCCGCACTCTGCTGGACCAGGGCATAACAATGTTCGGGGGTGTTCCAGGTTCCTCCTGCACAGCTGAAGATGGATCGGACGGGATCTACTGCTGGAAAGCGTGTGTTTCTGTCTCTAGTCTGGATTGCGGACAGGATGAGGCTGTCTGTTTCGATCCGGTGAATAATGTAGAGGTTGATGGCACGCAAATGTGCCCTGAGAATCCTATGTCGATTTGCGAAGTGCAGTGTGCAGATGGAGGCGGGGACGATGATGGAGGCGGAGGCGGAGGTGGGGGGGGCGATGACGGCTTTTGTAGTGGTCCTGGTAGCACCATGTTCATGGATGGCTTCCACTGGGTGCTCGGCGGAGACGCCTTGTGCCTCAACTTTTACTTCACTGCATTCACCATGTCAAGTGCGTTTTCTTTTTGTGTTGGGATCGTCGGCGTAATATGTATGGGAATAAGCGTGGAAGCCATCGGCGCCTTTCGAAGGAAGGTCCATAAGGGCGAGGCCAAGAAAGGAAGGGGTACTAGCCGCCGTTTTTACCTGGCGAGCTTGCAATTTGCGCAGTCTCTCGCGGGCTATGTACTAATGCTGTCAACTATGACTTACAGCATTGAGATGGTTCTGGCAGCGAGTTTGGGCTTAGCCATCGGCTTTGCGATTTTCAATTTAAAGGGAGGAAAAGGGACTAAAGGGGCGCGGCCTTCAGCAGCGGGGAAGGCAGAAGGCGACGTGCCCATAGGAGGGGAGCCCTGCTGCCAGGATTTCGATTATGATGCTTTGTCTAGTGACAGTGATGATGACGAAGAGAAACGCAAGGATAACAGCATGAAGCAGAAATGATCGAATCGGGCGTTGGGATGGCTTGTACGATATTCAGTTACCTGGTTACCCGTTCCTTTTGAGGAGTTTTGTTTGAGTTTACGTTGATTTTAATACCGGGAATAAATAATTGATTTTAAAGAAATACCAGCGGCGAGTACTTCGTTCTGTGCGTGTAAAATCAGAAATCAGGTCGTTCACAAAAACCGTCATTGTTCGTGTCATTTTTATTGAAACTATGATGGAATTAACGTAACGATGGAATTAAAACAACAAAACTTGCTTCAGAAGATTAGGGAAGCGAGAGGACAGCAGATTAGGCATGGTAGTGGTAGCAGTGGGAGGGCAGAAACACCCAGTGTTGAGGAGAAAAGAGGCCCGATGGCACAGCCTGCGCTGAAAAGTAATATTCACATCGCTTTGATTGCGAGGGGAACAACTGTTCTTGCTGAGCACGTCTTAGCATACGGAGATTTCGTGCCGGTGTCCCGTCGCATCCTCCAGAACCTTGCCGATAATCCTCCGCGGCTGGATGGAGACGACTCATCGATTGATAGTGCATTGTCTGTAGCATCAGCATCATCCTCGGGATTGAGGCACTCGGGGGTCAATGAAAGGTCGAATTCGTCATTGGTGCCCCAATTGCCGCCAATTTTGCAAAGTTATTCCTACGATGACAGCCACCATTTTTCAATCTTGATAACAACTCCAAAACACCCGCTGCTTCCTCTGACTCTGCTTTGCATGCAGCGCGGAGAAAATACCCGCCACTCACGCTTTGTGGGATTTACGTTTTTGCAGCGGCTCCTCGCGAAAGCGAAGCGGAAAGTTTCATTGGATCAGCTCCAGACAATGCTGGCATATGGCCTTGATAAGCAGCTCTCCCCTGTCATACAGAAGCTGATGCGGTCTTTTAATTTGGACCCCCCGCCTCTTCCAAGAAACATGATTGGTGGATTAATTGATAATTTGGATGAAATTCATGACATTCTCGCTGACAGCCTCAATTTTGTTCTGGACAAGGACATTCACCTGGATTCTGTTGTTACAACTAGCCAGGCGATGGTGACGGAGGCGGCTGTTTTTCAGAAAGCCTCGAAGAAGAAAAGGAGCATGATGCGGAGGAAGAGTTTCAAATTCACTTGCATTATCATCATGCCAATAGTGGCATTAGCTCTGGTGTTGAGTACCTCTATCTGCGGCTGGGATTACTCAAAGTGCAGAAAAGGGAGTGAGGAGGGTGTTAACGTCGATGATTATACCGACGAGGATGATTATGGCAACAACGGTGCGGCTGGAGACGACGTTTACGATGATGATGGAGTATATGATGATGCAGGTCGTCAACGTGTATAGAAAATGTTACTCCTATTTTTTCAGGTGTAATGTTCTCGCTTCGCTCGGCGCTCGCTAATAGCAGCTAAAGCTTCGTTCTTAATACTCCAAAACAACAATATTCAATTTACTTCGTTACTTCAAACAAAGCTCGAATCGCTAAATTCCGACTTGAGCGTCAGAGCTGATGAGAATTGCTTCTCCCTCATCCCGCCGTGCCGATCGTGCAACTCCGTTTCCTTCTGCATCTTCCTTCTTCCTTTTTTCTTGTGTTCTTTTCCTCTGCAACCGCAAGCCCTTGCCAGCAGCGCAAGAATGATGCCGAAAATTGCAAATGCCATTAATCCTGCAATTACGTATTTTATAAGTTCGTAATACTTTCCGAATCCCTCGCTTTCAGTGTCACCCTTGCCATCATCTCCTTCGTCCGTTGTTCCCTCTCTGACCACCACCTCGATCATTCCTGCTGCATTTTTTATTACCACGGAATATGTGCCCGTAGCCTCAGCCCGTTCATCCGTGAGTACAAGGCTGCTCGTGTCTGTGTCATTGCCGGCGACGGGCACACCATCGATGTACCACTGAAATTGGAACGGTGGTGTACCCCTAGGTTGTACAGATAATACATGTACAACCTCGAAGGTTCCCTGCTCGCTCTCCACTACTGTTGTTTCAGACATCGGATCAGCAGACTTGGCTTCGACACTAGGCGGGCTTACTCCCGCCTCCAGGGGCGAAGTGCTGCGGGTGTCAGATTCAGTCGGACAACCAAGTTTTGTTTTTGCAACCTCCCATTTCGCTGATCGCCCCGCAAGTCCGTTAGTTCCGCCGTTGATCCTAAGGGTGAGCGTACGGAAGTCGGCGTCTGTGCCAGAGTCACAGTACTGGTTCAAATTACCACTCCAGTGGTTCTTCCAGTAATCAGCGGCAGCCTTGAATCCACCAGATGGGAAAACAGCTAGTTCGGGGTCTTCCTCAAAGTTCAGCCCTAACCTCGCTCCCGCCTTCCTATAATTGCTCCTGCCTGTCAGCTGAATTGGGCCTCTACCCTTGTATCGTTTTCCATCGCCCGGCTCAGTATTGCCCAACGACGCTCTCCCCTCGTACGCCTCACCGCTAGCAATTTCCTCAAAGTAACGTAGCCCTGCACTTTCGTGTCCAATTTGGGCAACAAATGCACTGATTCTGTTGCAAGTGTTGATGTCTGCGTAAGATAGTGCCTCGTTGAAATAAGGCCACATTGCCCTACCGCGCAAATGGCTGATCCCGTCGAAGAGAAGTAAAAAATCCTCGAGTCCTATGTAGGCGAACTCGGGGTGCGCTGGGACCGTTTCACTCACACAGCACTTGATACTGCTACTTCCTGCACACAAACCGTTGACAGTGCCACCGGTGCAATCGTTGTAGTGCATGCACTTCCCATGATATCCACCATAAGGCGTTGTACAGCTCTGAGCTCCGTCAGACACGGAGGGTTCGGGGGGGACGAATGGGTCGCCACCATCAGCTGGAGCCGGAATGCCGTTATCTCCGGGCTCGCAGCACTGCGCCGGTGCATAACCGAAACCCCAGCAACTCTCTTTGTAACCATTCTTGCAGCAGTTCTCGTATGTATAGTCCCCGTACCAACAGGTGCTGTCGCCATCGGGGACAGGAAAGGTGCAGCACTGTATGTTAGCTGGCCCTCTGCAAAGCCCCGAAGTTGATGTCCCACCGCACTGACTGGTTGACTTGCACGATCCCACATCTCCATCAACAGTGCAAGACTGCTGTGGTACACAACAGCTCAAACTTTCCGAACTCGTGTGGCACTCACTGGAGTCCCAAGGCTGATGCGTGTTGGTGTCACACGAGCTAGTTGTCGCGCATGCACCAGCCTGATTGCTGGCAGTGCAAGAAGTTCCTTCCTTATCGGCGTCACTCTCTTTCGCCGTACAACATTTTATGTCATTAGGCCCTGAGCAAAGACCAGATGTAGTCGTTCCCTCACACAAATTTGTCGACTTGCAGACACCCTCTTTCCCCCCGGCACGGCAAGATTGCATATCAGCACAGCAACCGTAGCCAACTGAAACACTTTCGCATGATGATGATGCCCACAGCACGTCAGACGTGGGATCGCACGCGCCATTGGGCTTACAGATCCCAGTTTGTCCTGATACTGTGCAATCAACGACCGCCGTGCCAGGCACAACGCAGGCAGACGCGTCCACGGAATTTACAGGACTGACCTTGTTGTCGCCACAGCTCGTGCAGCTGGTCCTAGTCCCAGTCCCACTCGCGTAGGTGTTTTCAGGGCAGCTAACACAGACACCGCTACCATTAGAGTATTTGCCCGCGGGACATGACACCGTATTGTCTCCTGTGTCCCATCCGTTACATGGTGCCTGACCAAATCTGCTCGCAGTGTTCGCCCCATAAACTCCATCTGCTGTGATTTGATCAGTCGGATTGTTTTCGTTCCAGAGTGTCTGGAAGGCACGCAAAGACTCTTGCGAAATCCCACTTACGCGCCCCGCTCCCTCGAAGTCGAAGTGAACAGGATCTCCGGCGCCGTGCCAATCCCACCCATTGTTCTCGAGTGCAGGCTTCCAATAATTATAATATGAGGTGTCGATTGCCAGGCCTCCCTCGTGGTTGCTCGTTCCGGGTCGCGCTGCTAGCTGAATTCCGCACTGATTGCTGTTCAGGTACCACCTATACAAAAGGTACTGCTGAGCAGAAGACCGATATCCGCTGTTAATAGTTATGAAGTCCCCCTTTTCTTCAGTCGCTGCAATGAGCTTTGTCGCTGCAGGAGACTGCAGCCAGGGAGTGCACGCGCCGCTGCATCGAACGTTCTCGTTTTCTATTGACGAGAACGTCACGCCATTCTCCATGCTGTTTAATTTTGCGATGAGCTGGAGGGTCAGCCCATTGGCGATGTAAGTGGAGCAGCCAGTTGCGGTTCCGAGAGTACAGTCATCATCTGCCTGGTTTCCACCGTTAGAATCGGGGTCAACGTTGATATCACCACTTCCGTTTTCCGGATCCGCTGCACGGGTTGGCTCAGAGCTGGGTGCGCTTGTTGGCGCGTTTGTGCTTTGAGGTGACCCAGTTGTGCAGCACTTGATGCTATTTCCCCCAGAGCATAGCCCACTCGTTGTCTGGGCATTATCACCAGTGCATTCAGACTCATCAATGCACGTTCCTTGGATTCCGTTGACGGAACAGACATCAGGAAGACAGCATTTTATGCTGGCGCCTCCGGGGCAAAGGCCACCAACAGACGAACCAACACAAGTGCTCTCGTCACGGCAAACTCCATCTCTTTGCGTATCTCCAGAGACAGATGTACAGCTTGGTAATTGACAGCACTGAATATTCGCTGCTCCTGGGCACAAGCCACTCTCGTACACGCCCTCGCAGCTCGAAGTTGCGATACAAAGGCCTGCCCCGTGTGACCCCGTGCAAACAGTAGAGGATCCTTGAGTGAGTATTATGCTTAGTGTGGCAAACGAGAGGAACCTCATGGTACCTACAAATCGTGTCCTTGTTTGTTGTCCTTGTGGATGTAGCGTTCTTATGCCAATGTACGAAAGCCAACAACCTTAAGTTGAATATTGAACGTGACCACCAACGTGAACGAAAACTCGAAAACGTGAGAACGAGCACACTCACACTCACTGGTGAATTCAGTTCTCAATGTTCATACTCTATTTTACTAAGAATTCTCGTTTGCTTTCTTCTGTAATGAATCAATAGAGGGTCATTTGACAGAAAAAAAAGAATAAACGATTTACGATATGTACATGAAATATACTTGCACACTTTTAACGAAAGAGTAGTCCAGATTCAGAAAAAGATGGAGATCTTATCTACCCTTAGCAAAGGAGAAGTATCCCAAATGAGGATAATATTATGATTTCCGTAATTTGAAATATCAATGGGGGAGGAGATAGATAAGCTTCGGCTAGTTATGAAAGGAGAGAAACGGGGGGAATGGTTTCAATCTTAAACTCTGCCCATATTACTCAAACGCGGCCTCAACCTTTACACATCTGCACCCTTTCGCTTGCATTTCCTGAACAAAATCCTCCCCGGCCTTTTCGAACCCAGGAACGCTACTTGCTCCGTCAGTAAGAATCGTTATGTCACCGTAACGCTTACTGTCCCACTTTTCCACAATATCCCGCACCGTGAAATTCACACAATGACTACGCAGCAATGTGATACAGCAAAAGGTCAGCAGCGGATCTGATCTCGATATTGCCGCAGCCATTGACAAAAACCAATCCAATATCCGTCAACACGAAGTAAGGGGCGCCTGAACATGTCGTGTTACCTCACCTCATAGCCTGTCCACAAACGAGAAGCTTACTGGAGGCCTGTAGAGAGTCGAAAAGTGGCTGGTTGAACTGTGTAGAGGGGTCGGATGGGACAGGAACATCAGCAGCCATGGCAGAGTACATCTCCGTCAGCAAATTCTGACCCTTCATCACCCAGTTGATGCTCCTCCTCGCATCGCCTGCGATCCACTTGTTAAGAGCCTCGTTAATCACTGGCACTACATTGTGCCCCTCGCTTCCCATTAAACAGTGCTCCGGCCAGATGCACAAAGTGAATTTTCCAGCCTTCTCAAGTGCCGCTGTGTAAGACAAGCACCACTCCTTGTTCTCCAAGTTGGATGGTGTCCATTTTCCGCTGTATACATCAGCATTGGTAATTAAAGTGAAGGGTGGGGGGTGTCCCCCTCCTGCGTCATCCCAGAAAAGTGGATGCGCTATGTGGAGCTTGTGATGACTGTCCAAAGTCACTGTGATGCTGTCGATTTTCTCAATGTTCGATGATATTAAGTCGGCAATTCGTGCTGCATCTTCGTCAGCTGTTGGGATCGCAAGTGAGCCACCGGGGTGGAAAGAAACCTGTGGGTCAATTATGAGCAGGTGAGACATGTGGTTGTGGGTGAGAAAAGATCTTCTTGAATAACTAATCGCTTGAGCGGCAGTGCAGAAATTGTGCTGCTGAAAAATGTATCTTCTTTCTCTCCCACTCTCAACATCCCCCCCCCTGCACCGTCACCGACCGGATATGTCTCGACCCCTGCACCCTAATGCCCCTCATTCTCGTCCAGCACGTCGACCCTCCGCAAAATCACTGATTTTTTCGTCTTCAAAACATGACATCGAAGTGACTTCCAATTCGGGGTCAGCATCAGAAACTGACTTTCCATCTTCTCCCCCTAACAACGCCGGGGACAACGAGATCGACAGGGGTTGCCTGCTACCAACGGAATGTGGTGATGGCTTTGGGCTTACTCAGCTGCAGAAATCAATCACTGACGTTTGTGAGCTTGAGACACCTATAATGACACCAACAGCACCTGAACAACTGCAACTCCTCGACCTATTGCAATCGCAGTCCCTCCTTCTAAAGACCCTTCCCACCCCATTCCCGTCGTCGGGAGCATTCCTGCTAAGGCTCACCGAAGAACCCAGTCCTTTCCACACCTCAACGACACTCCTGCCCCCGGATGGCAAGTTTGTGCGCCTCTATGGAAGTGAGAAATCTTTCGGCGTTGGTGTGGCATTTGCTTGTCCCCGCCCTGACGTCGAAGGCGATGGTCGCGATGACAGTGTCGAAGACGCAGTCGAAGACGCAGTCGAAGACGCAGTCGAAGACGCAGTCGAAGACGCAGTCGAAGACGCAGTCGAAGACGCAGTCAATGCGAATAAGAAGAGAGGCGGCTTGAGTGACATTTATTGCTGGCCCTGCGGTTACTCAGCCAAAACGGAGTACAACCTTCTTCCTTCTGGACAACTCATCAATGGGCGTTCCGAGGCACTAGTGTCTCTTCAAGAGCTACGTTCTAGAAACTACGGGTTCAAGTGTGGGAAGGGGAAGGTGGTGTTGTTCGGAAAGATCGTAGAAGGAATGAAGACATTGCCATTCAACGAGGTTTATGCCCGTGTTGGCGGGGTCGACTCGATGATTCCATCCGCCTTCGAGGATCCGTTCAAAGCTTCACTGAAAGCTTCGTTCAAGACGACACTTGGGCAACCTGTCGGCCTATTCTTTCGCGGGTGGGAATATTCCGAGTTGGTTGATTTTTTGCGATTCCGCATGTGTTATCTCTTGAATCGCCTTTCTACAACTGCCTCGGCTCATTTTGATGATAGCGATGGGAGTGCCTGCTTTTCAATCCCCTTGTTCCATATTAATCCCTTCACGGGACTGACACTAATAACAAGGTCCCATCGTCTCTCGATATTGACGGACTTGGCGAATGCTGTGCAACCACGTCGATTGCCACATGATTCCCCTCACCCCCTCCCTCCTCTCGACGACCCTCCCACGCTCTCCGCTCTCCCTCCCCTTCTTCTCTGTCGTCTTGGCGGCTCCTTCTCTGGTGTGCCTATTTCCACACTTCAAAGTGTCGTCACCGAACCGAGTCATTGTCTTCAAGGCATCGACAGGAGCGTGCGCTCCAATAATGCCAGGTACCTCGAGGCATTCATATCGATCTACTTCAGACTGACGCTAGCTGACTCTAACGACAAAACTTTCGACACAAAAACCTTGATCAATAGCAGCTATAACAACTCTTCGAAAGTGCTTGCGCTTCTAGGATCAGTAGAAATACTTCGGTCGCTGTTGCCTCCTCCTGCTCGTGAAATTGATGACGCCTCTGGTGATGTCGTTGCGGATTCGGGTAACGACACTGCCTTCTTTACCGGCGGCGGTAAGGAACGACTTCGGGAAGTTGCGGATGCCATGGAAGAGTGGTGCGATAAGGGCGCGAAAAAAGGTGTGACTTTTAGACTGAGCAGCTGGAAGAAGCAGCGGTCCAGAAGCCAGACCTTCAGCGGTGGCGGTTGTGAGGGAGAGGGGGGGGGGAATAGTGCCACAGTCAACAGCAACAGCAGGCTCACTGCATTCGTCTCGCAGGAAGCAGTGAAAAAACGAAGGATATATGCAGCCTCACTAAGAGAGGCAGCGGAAAGAAATGCTGGAGGTTGCCTGGAAAGTCTTTACAAAGGTTGGTTTGTCAATTTCCCTTCCCAACCCTCATTTGCACACGCATCAACTCAAGTCCTAACACACACACTAATGGCAAACCCCTGACAGCCGTTATGAAGATGAATAAGCCCTGTCTTCGCTTATCCGTTCTTCAATACGCCCTTAACCTTAGTCCGAGGTATAATCTAACAATAATGCGCTCTTCCATCGAACATGCTGTGACATTTTACAAAGAGGGGAAGGGAGAATTCATGAGTTAACCCAAAAAGAGAGGTTGCATTTTACGAAGTCTTCAGTGCATTTGGCTTGTTAATTTTGCTTGTGTCTGTGTCTTGGTGTCTTGTCTTATTTCGTGTAAAATTTTTCTCTATTTGTATGTCGAGTGGCGCCGTGTGACCGTCCTGCCAGTATTGTTCAGGAGGGAAACTTTACTTTTGGTACTGTCATTCACGCCACCACCAACCCTACTTCTCGCGCCAACTCCGACACCGCCGCTGATTTCGCCTCTACCACCACTTACACTCCCGTTTTCGCCGGTTTTGATCCTCTCATCGATACTAGCGACCGCGGTCTTGAGCTGATGGATGTTCTGAAAATTCTCTGTGGCCGTCGAGGCATTGATATTATTGTTACTTGCACTAACAACAGAGTGGCGAGGGCTGGAGATATTAGAAGAGGGATATATTTGTTCGTTTTGCTCTTGCTGGTGTAAATTTTGATCTCTGTCCATATAATGTCCGCCCCCCATCACCCTCCTTCCCCCTGACCTCCACCTCTCCTCCTCTAGCTCCCCCAACCTCCCCTCCACCTCACTAATCGACCTCCTACTCTCCGCAACGCCCGTCCTAACCTCCCTGGCAATTTGTGTCAGGCTCTGGCTAATAGTCTCGATTGGGAGCTTATGAAGCTGCGCCTTCGAGTCCACCTTTGCATTGATGTCATGAACTGACTCCCGGAGGAACGTCTTTAATAGCCCGATCTCCTTAGCAACCGTGGCTTTGTTAGCTTTTTTGTGGAGTGCATCCGCAACGCTCTGCTTGTTCGCTACGAAAAAGGAGGAAGTAAGTTAGGGACAGAGTTGTTGAAAAACTCCTTTGAGCGTGTTTTTGGTCTCACCTTTTCCCTCCAACGTCCCCTTGACAAAAGCTCCGTCGCACTTGAACGAAAGCTCATCTCTGATCATTTTTAACTCGTTGCGAATGTTAACGCTTGATCCTGTCCCCCCCTCAATGGCCTCCTTGTCCACCTCCTCCCTCTCCCGGCTTTTCCTGCTAAACAAGTGGTTGTCGAAGCTGTTACTAAGGGCGTCTATCCTCTTGCTTATCGCAATGAAATGGCTTTCAAGTTTTACTATCTTCCCAGTTATAGGAGTTAAATCCTGGCGAGGTGCAGGCGTCGCCTCCATTTCCCCCATCTTTTGCTCAAGTTGTAGCTGTTTCTGCCTTAGGTTCTTGTTTTCAATCTGGAGACCTGTGACCTGCCTTTCCATTGCGGACACCTTTTCGACGAGTGGCTGAGTATAGGTTGAAATCACACTCTGCAAATGCTCGGTAAGGCTGCTCATGTCACGGCGTTGCAGCTCGGCAACATTCTCAATTGTGTTCTGCTGATCCTCTACTAATGTTTCTAGGTGAGTCACATAGTTCGTCACGTTCAAAAAGCTATGGCGGAGGAGAGGTTGGATATTCGTCCATGCGTTAGTGCCGGCTTCAAGGGAGGGGACATCGATGGCAATGTTGAGAGGAGGTGGTTTGACTGTCATAGCTTCTTTTTTGGTACAGGTGGTGGGAAGAGTGGGGCAGAAGATTTGGGGGATATTGACTGTATATTCGATAGGAGTCAACTTAGAGCGACGATTAAGGAAGTTTTAATGCTGGAAAATTAAACCTTTGTCTGAAAGTTGACTCTGGACAAGAAAAGGGCGTTCCGAAAAAAAGCCAACGATCACGAACGATATCACATCAAGGTGAAATTTTCCCCAAATCTTGTGCAGCAAAAAACATCCGCAAATGTATTAATTACATAAATCAAGCAATGTTTCCATTGAAGAAGATTTTGGAAGTTATTTCTTCTGGGCAAAAAAAATTTCGTAGTTCTGGCCTTGATACACATAATATTAGAAGAAGATAGTTTAAGCTCGCAAAATCTGGTCCTTAAGCATGAGGATGCTCTTTCTTTTACCCTCTGGCAGTCCCGCAATATCTTGGTCGGTCAAAGCCATAACTTGTTGAATAAGCGCCGGGTCTAACCCAGCAGGCGTGTTGACAGCTGGGGGAGGTCCTCCGGGTGGCGGTTGGTTGAACTGAGGTGGAGGTTGGTTGAATTGGGGCGGTTGTTGGAAACTGGGTGGGGGCTGGAATTGGGGCGGGGGGGGCATTCCCATCGTGGGGGGCGGTGCGAATTGCGGTGGAGGGGCGTTGAACTGCGGAGGTGGGGCGGTGAACTGGGGCTGCTGAGCCACAGGTGCAGCATTAGAAGAGGAATGCTCTGCAGAGGGTGCCACATTCAGGGTGTGAGGCAGCGCGTTCTTGATCATTTCCAGCTTGCTCATCATGTGAAGCACGGCCTCAGGGAGCTGAGGGTGGGAGATTAGAAGAGTCCTGGCCGCGTTCTGGTCCTTGTCGGCCACCTCCTTGAACTTCTGGAGAATCTGATACATTTCAGGTTTGCTCAGCTCAGAGATGGCGTGGCTGACAGTCTCAGCGCTGTTGTATTCGTCCGGGATTTGTTCTCTGTTTTCGCGTCTACGTTGGTCGGGAGGGCGGCTATTGTAAGCGGGTTTGTTTGACTTGTTCTTGGGGGTAAGGTCCATCCCAAGCCTCTGCGCCAAACTTTCCAGATGGCTATTCTGAGCGAAGTTCACCTTGAGAGTCCTACCCCCCACCTCCAGCTGGTTCATCTCCTTGATGGCCATGAGTGCGTCCCTCGCCTCCCCAAACTCGACAAATCCGAATCCTTTGCTGCCTCCTGTCGCCATGTCTGTGGCTATCCGGACCTTTGTGATGGTGCCAAAGTCTGCAAAGAGAGTCCGGAGGTGCGCCTCTGTCGTTGTCGGGGGGAAGTTGCCAACGTATATGTCATTGGATGTGTTTAATGCGCGGGTAGACATCGTAGGCTGGTAGGGGGGAACAAGTGGGG
>ERZ651776.4155-NODE-4155-length-13625-cov-4.465678_pt1 | contig 13625 bp, 20 predicted proteins | sample MGYA00514761_ERZ651776 | MGnify/ENA metagenome assembly ERZ651776 | reverse complement strand
CATACTGCTGGTGCTGCTGCTCCTGCATTTCCCGGAGCTTTTTGAGGTCATCCTTCTTATAAAACCTCATTATATTCTTCCCGAGAAAGAGGAGCACGAGTCCCCTAGTCATCCACTTGTTGGAGCAACCTAACTACAAGGTGCCACAGTACGCGGGAAACAACTTTCTCATGTTGGTTGCGCCAGCGGTATTCCACTCGTTGATTGTGCCGTAGGTTGTACCATAAGCATCGTCCCATTCTGCAGGGCTTTCGCACCATGTTGAAGATCAAAACTTTTTGGAAAGTCAGTCGAGGGGGTCCTCAGAAAATTGTCAGATCCGTTGCTAGTGATGACACAGCGACGAGTGCCAACACCACCAGCGATGCGACTTCATTTGTTGTCAAATCTTTCCCCCTTCTCTGGAAATAACGACGTCAACCTCAAAACCAGATTTTTTTGTAGCATTTTGTTGCCGTACCCCCCCCCTCCAAAACAAGATGCGTCTCACCCTACTTTTTACGGCTACTCTGCTAATTGAGGGTTTCCGTACTCCCAACCCAGCCTCAAATATTCGTTCTAGCCCGGTAAGGACAAATACCACCTGCCCTATATCGCTTCGATCAGCGATATTTTCCGACCCTTCCTAGACGATGGAGTGACGCAATTTCAACTAACACAGCCGCTAACGCTTCCTTTACCCATGGAATGTTCTACTTTTCCTTCGCAACCCCCCCCATTTGCTAATTACGCACCAACAACAATGCTGATGCTGTGGTTTTGTGCGATTTGGCAATTGTTGTGCAATATGTTATTTAGACCGCCCTCGATGTGTATAAAGTCGCTGTTGTAGGTGGAGGACCGTCTGGAGCTTGTGCTGCCGAAATTTTCGCTCAGGACAAATCGATTGAGACTTACTTGATTGAGAGAAAGTTTGACAATGCCAAGCCGTGTGGAGGCGCGATCCCACTTTGCATGGTGGGCGAGTTTAATCTCCCTGAGTCCATCATTGACCGCAAGGTTCGGCGGATGAAGATGATTAGTCCCTCCAATGAAGAGGTCGATATTGGTGATACTTTGAAGCCTGATGAGGTGAGTTTGTTCATCAGGGCACACCCACTGTAAGAGCGCATGCAGCAAACAACAAATTGCACACACACACCTACGAGCATGCTATCATGAGTACTCACCCTAATTTACTACCTTAGTTTATTGGCATGTGCCGTCGTGAGATTTTGGATGGATACCTTCGGGACCGTGCCGTCGAATTTGGCGCCATCCCCGTCAATGTGAGTGTCATTTCGCAATTCTTGCTTCAATATCTATTTCGCTCCCCTTAGTATTTTCTTGGTTTTTGCGGATTCTCTAACATATTTTTCCTAATCAGGGGCTCGTCACTTCCGTCGAGATCCCTCCTGACCACAAGATCAATCCGGATGCCCGTTACAAGATGAATTATCAGAAATACGAGGCTGGCAGCAGCAGTGGCACTCCCGAGAGCCTTGAGGTGGATCTCATAGTGGGCGCTGACGGGGCTAACAGCCGTGTCGCGAAGGCTATGGACGCTGGAGAGTACAATTTTGCCATCGCTTTCCAGGAAAGGATCAAGATCAGTGAAGAAAAGATGGACTTTTACGAGGTAAGCTGAAGCTGAGGTTTCATTCACCATGAGCCTTATGGGCGGATCCGATCCAGCTCTTCTGCTTGTACTTTGCCGCTGGTACTTCGCCCTCTCCATAAATAATATTTTGTGCCTCGTCAGCTATGCCGTTGATGGCTGTATTCCGTGCTGCTCCGCCCCACCCCGCCCCGCCTCGCCTCGCCCCTTCTCCTTCTCCTTCTCCTTCTCCTTCTAACTTAATGCACCTATTTACAGGAGATGGCCGAAATGTATGTTGGCGACGATGTGTCCCCCGATTTTTATGGTTGGGTGTTTCCTAAGTACGACCACGTCGGCGTCGGAACTGGAACCGTAGTGAACCGACCTGCCATCAAGGAGTACCAGAAGGCTATTCGCGCCCGTGCTGGACCCAAGATCGAGGGTGGGAAGATTATTAAAGTTGAGGCACACCCTATCCCGGAACACGCCCGTCCCCGCCGTGTTCAGGGCCGAATCGCACTCGTAGGTGATGCTGCTGGCTACGTGACTAAGTGCTCTGGTGAGGGCATTTACTTTGCCGCTAAATCTGGCCGGATGGCTGCCCAGGCCATTGTCAAGCTCATGAAGAACGGCTCTCGCCTCCCTACACAGGAGGAGATTGAGGCAACTTACATCAAGGACTACGACCGCGCCTACGGTCCCACCTACGCCGTCCTTGATATCCTGCAAAAGGTATTCTACAGCAGCAACGGAGCCCGCGAGGCTTTTGTTGAGCTATGCAAGAGTAAGTATGTCCAGCAGGTTACCTTCGACTCTTATTTGTACAAAAAGGTGCAGGGGAATAATCCTCTTGACGATCTAAAGTTGTTGGGTGATACCATCGGCTGCTTGATCAAGGGCTTTAGTATGGCAAAGCCTGACAAAGCCTTCAGTAACCCCGTCGAGAGTTTGAAGAGGTTGTAGTTTGTCATGGACAATGATGAAGTTAATGGCAAGAGAAAAATTTAGTTAAGAAATTGAGGGGCTTTGGAGAGGCAGGAGAATACCCGTTTGTACACTCAAGTCAAAAGTTTTTCGCACCATTTTGAAATTGATTAACTTCATGCATGTCTTCATTGACACCTCACCCGATTCCTCGAGAACATTCGAATACTAAATCAGCAAATTCACATCTCCACTGTCCTCACGCTCTTTTTCTTCGACTTCTTCTTTTCTTTCGGTTTCTTTCGCTTGGATTTACTTTCCCTCCCTCCCATTTCGAGGTTGCTACCTTGCAAGTCAGGATTCCGTTCGGTAGCAAGAACGTCAGTTATCGCGTGGCTGATTACCGTGCCGGTGGAACTCCATGAGGTGAAATCTGGCTCTTTTGGCTCTTTGCTCTTGCTCTTGCGCTTACTCTTGCTCCTGCTCCTGCTCGTGCTCCTCCGGCTACTCCGATTTCCCCCTCTCCTCTCCCGCGAAAAGTTTAACATCTCAAAATTCAAATTCGAACGCTTCTTCCAAGCCTTTTTAGCAGGATCCATCAAGATGAGGCCAAGCGCAAAGGCTGCGACAGTAATGGCTGCAAACCAAGTCACTTTTGTGACTGAAGCATTGGTGATTGTTTGTTGTCGTTGTGTTAGAAGAAATGTCGACTTCTCTGCTGACAACCACCGGCAAATCTAGCGCAAAACTCACCAGTACTCAACAAGTTATGGAATCTTGTCTCCCCCAATTTTTCGAGCTCCGTTTTTTTGCAGAGGGCATAATCATACGGGGAACATACCAAGCTCATAGTCATGGCCGTAAGGCAGTCGTTCTTGGCCGGCCAGTTGGAGTAATCATAATTACCATCATCGCCAGCATCATCGCCAGCATCATCGCCATCATCATCGCTACCATAATAATAATTACTTGCTTCTCGGTTACGGTTATCGCCATTGTCGCAACGTTCACACGTCTGGCGTCTCAGGAGTTTGTTTAGACTGCGTTGCGCATAGTGTAAGTTTTTTTATTGAAATTAAAAAAAAGTACTTGGTGTAAGATTTTCTGCTCACCTAGACAGTTCATCCACTTTATCGACATAAGTTTGGCATGAAGAGTCCGAATATTGTGCGATGATGATATCATTGTCCACACAACCCAATCCGTAGTAAGTCCCCTCCGTGATGGCTTCATTTTTCTGCCTTTCATACTTGTTTCTGTACGCCCCACCGTCGTCATACGAATCGTCATAGGTTTCATTCGGGTCAATGCAGCCGGGATTTCCCTAGCGGTTAAGAGATGGTGGTGGTTGTTGTGGTGCTGGCTTTCGTCAGTCTATGTGACAAAGGAAAAGGTCCCAAATTGAAAAGAACCAATGCTCACCTGACCATTATTAGAACTCAACCTCCTACGATTGCCATTGTCACCATCATTTCCCTGGGAACTGAAAGCGAGAAGATCTTGGTAGACTTGGGACCAATCCTCCGTAAAAAGAACGTTCTGCAGAACGTACGGCACATTAACACCGTCGGCGTTTGTGACGAACTGCGTGTTGGTGTTATTGCGTCGTGTTGCGTGTAAGTGTATATGTGAGTACGTGTAAGAGCTATTGCCAGTCGCATCAGCACATTAAAAACCCGAACTACTCACGTCCGCGATCGAATCCTTGCAAGATGAATCTTCGTACAACCCATAAATGAGCTGCACATTATAACAAAATGACATTTGAACCCAGTATCCTTCGTCCCCACGATCAGACGATTTCTCCATACATTGTTCGGACTCATAGCCCTGGGAGTTCGCCCATGCGCACCCGAGGTATTGGACATAGGTATTGTCATTTTCTGCGAACAAATTTTGTCAGCAAGGGCAAGAGTGTCTTGAAAAGAAAAGCCACAAAACAAAGAACAGAGCGCCCAAAAACGGAGGAAAACTTACCCGCGACAACATCGTACATGTCATTCAAGAATGTTCCATACTTGTAAGTATAGTCGACATCTTTTCTGGAAGTAGCAGGTAGGGACAGGAAGAGAATGCTGACTAGGACGATGAGGACAGTTGGGGAGGAAAGGACCGTCATTGCCGTTTACTCAGAACCAAGAAGCTGACTTAAGTTCTATCTAGAGCGTTTAGATGGAGTCAGGACACGTATAGACGGGTTCCTTGCCTTGAATTGTGGTGTGTTCTGTGCCTTTGTAACGAGAAAGATTGGCCCTTTACTGGGAGAGAATGAGAGGCTTTCCGTTTAAAAAAAAGGGGACCAGCGAAGAATAACTCAACGTAAAGAACCAGACGTCGTCAAAACTACCTCAGGGGATGTATAGACGATGTATTCTAAATTCGGAGGTCGATCAATGAGGTCACTCAATTTCGTTCAATCCATTTTCTTACCCAATATCCTAAATTTTGCACAGAAATACGCTATACTCACCCCAAAATTAGTGTTTACTGCGCGAGACTCGCAAAATTTAATTGAACCTGAGAAACATCCCTGCAGTCACCAGGTATCTCAGGCCTCTTTTCGACAATGTCTGTTCCACTTCTGCGGTCTTTCTTGGCCGTGCTAATCATGCACCACGGTGTTAGCCGTACGTACAGTACAGTAGAAAAGATGATTTCTGAATGGTAAGTCAGCGAGACGGTTTTGACAGCATTTGATGGAATTTCCATCCCCCCTCAACCAACCACAACCAACATTAACATTGATCAACACGTGTGATGTCGTGAAAGGACTGATATCCAAACTGGGGTTGATTTAACCACATTAATGACTCAAGGCAATACCGATGACTTTTACTACCAGTACAATGGCTGCGCCTGGTTAAATGCTGAGGACGTGGAGGATAAAGAGTGCACTGAATATGACAGTGACAATGGAGATCAGGGGAACTGGGTGCAGATGTCGTATTGTTACAGGTGAGTGCCAAAAGAAAAAGAAGTAGCTAAGTCTCGCTTATCCTCTAACCAACCAAATCCTTGCCCAAATCTCTCGTAAACCTCCCAAAACCAAAATATAACAACAGTCCCCAAATCATCTGGTCCGTCTACAGCCAGAGTGGCTGTAAACGAAGAAGTTTGATGTCCTCCTTCTCGTCGGATTCAAACCCCTACAGCTTTTTGAGTTCACTTGAGACCATATTTCCAGACACATACGATTATCTTGTGAGTGGTGCGGGTTACCTTTATGATGCTAATGGTTGGTATGATTACTATGACGAATGGCAAAACTATGGGCAAAGTGGATGGAAGAAAGACGATGATGACGCCTGGTTTAACATGGATAATTGGACGGGTAGGAAGCTCCCAGGTGAAGAGGGTGGGGACAATGAGAATGACGGGGACAATGAGAATGACGGGGACAATGAGAACGACAGGGATAATGAGAACGACAGGGACGAAGGCGGTGAGTTTTTGCTTTCAATACTTTTTTAGCCTGCGGGCGTATTAAGGGCGGGGAAAGAAACGGTAGCAAGGCACGGTAGAAATTAATTAACACCCATTTCCGTGACCTTTCCCTTGACTATCTTCTTTCTTGCAGGTTACATCTCACTTGTGTCGTGCAGATTGTACACCGAGAAACCTCATGATGACGCTTACTACGCTGATGACGGTGCTTATGATGACAGTGCTCATGATGACGCTTACAACGCTGATGACGGTGCTCATGATGACGCTTACAATGCTGATGACGGTGCTCATGATGACGCTTACTACGTTGATAGGAGAAATGAGGAAGATCACGAAGACAATGAAGATTACGATGTCACTAAAATGTTCATTGGACTTTATTGTGTCGATGGTGATTTTGTCATAGCATCCTTTAGCGACATTCACTGCCAGAAACCCACAGGGGCCGTCATTGACTACCTTGATGACTTTAACGACGCACTCAAAGAAAATGCATGCAATCAATGTGAAAACGATGAGTGCTACGACGGTGAGTTTGATTCCTACAGATCCAAAATCCAAAATCCAAAATCTTACCAACTTTCCAAAATTCACAGCCTATACTGATTCAGCTTACTGCGGAAGCCAAGACGATGATTCCTGCATTGCTTCGGCCGTAGAAGTGTTCCAGGAGGATTTCCAGAACAGTTCTTTTCCCGCAGAAGATAATGGGATAAACGAAGTTCTGAAAACTTTCTCGTATGCAATCTTCATACTGGCAGGGTTTATAGGCTACGCTGCTTACAGGTAAGGGGAAGCTTCCAGAATCTTGACATCATAAGCTGCTAGATTTGCGTTCAATCAAGCACTTTACGGGTGGAAAAGGTCGACTGGCAACTAATTTCATTTACCATGCTCATCACAGAGAAAATCGGACTTTGAAAGAAGGCAAGGTGGTGAAAGAAAAAAGAAAAAGAAGGCGAGAAGGTGGGTCGCGAGGAAACGGTGGTCACAAAGTTCGCGGCGAGATCAGCAACCCGGAGATCATCAACGAGATTAGTTAGTATCCACTAGATTAGTATCCCGGAGATGTGAGCACCCTGCGACGCGAGCACATGCACGCAATTTGATTTTGGTTTTGGGACAAAGGTGAAGGCGAGAAAACTTAGGGGGCGAGTGGCCATTAAGTGCGACTGCGAGGTTTTACTGGGGACAAGAACAGTGATTTCCAACATTTGAAGATGCGTGTGATGAGGAAGTGCATATCAAAAAAAAAGATAAGAAACGAGAATAGTGATTTTTTTTCTTCAAATGGCATGCGCACCTAATAAAATTCAATACAGCATCGCTCACAATATCATTTAACACTATTTTGCAAGCCGAAACCATCAATTTCAACTATGGATTGACAACTGCTGTTGTAAGGTCAACCACCAAACATGTAATATCATCATGTTTCGTCCTGTGTAGGTATGGAAATGAAACCCAAACGAGGAATGTGTGAGAGCGAGATACAAAAAAGCAAGACAAAAGAAAGCGGCTCATCAAGTATAGTGAACACCACCCACCTCCTTTGCCTCCCTCTAGGCAAGCTCTCCAATTGGCGCCGGCTCTTGTTACGGTTAGCGGATATTTTATTCATGACGGATTCAACGATCTGCTTAGCAGGACTCTCCTCAACAGTCGCGCCATCCAGAATAGAGAAGAAGGAGTAGTCAGCCTGGTCATTCTCATCAACCAAATCATTTTCTTCCCGAAAAGGTCCACTCCTGCCTGACTCCTTGTTGCTCATGTTCTTCTGGTAGCTTGCCCAATCAATCACCTCAGTATTACTGGCGTGCTCAAATACACCGTCGCTTGCCATGACCAAGACACTATCCACAAGGTGACCAGATGAGTCGAAATTCATTTCACGGAATGATAGCTCCGGGACGACCGTAATATACGGCACATGCTCCTTGTAGGGATAGAAAGAAAAAGCCTGATGTGAGGAAAAGCAGCGGGCAGGGGAGAGAAATCAGTTGAGTGAGGTGAGATAAGTGCTTGAAGGGAGCGCATCCCTGCTGATAAAAAATAGCTCGAAACAGATGCTTGCTCACCTTTTTTTTCAGGTACAGATCGCCCAGAGCACGAGTAACGGCGAGGCTGTATTGTGTTGTGTTGCGTTGTGTTGTGTTGTGTTGTGTTGTGTTGTGTTGTGTTGTGTTGTGTTGTGTGTATGACATCGATCGAGATAATTAGTGAGAATTTGGCACAGGTTCTTTGTCCTATATAATTCTGCGGTTATCACTCACCTCCCAGCGACTCGTGCGATTCCACCCTTAACAGTCGGCTGCGTAATTGCGCAAGGATCAGTTTGACATCGGTTGAAAACGGTTTCGCACTCATTCTTATTGTAGCAGTTGTGGTCGTTCGTCAGCTCGATTGCTGTCAAAGGCGCCGGAGTCGTAATTTTAATTCCTTTTGACGTCTTCATCGCTGTCATTTTGGCTCGCTTGTTGCTGCTGGCAGTACCCCTGCTACCATCGTGAGAGATAGGAGAGTTGTTAGATCCTTCTTGTCGCCTTTTTTTGCTCGATACAATGTCATTATTTTCGTTATCATTGCCGATTTCGCCAATATCGCCATCGCCATCATCATCATCGTCGTCGTCGTCGTCGTCGTCGTCGTCGTCGTCGTCGTCGTCGTCGTCCATATTGAAGATGTCCCCTTCTTCCTCTTGGCTCAGTGACGGAATCGCAATAGACTGACTGCTATTTTCTTTCACGCTGCTGCCAATTACAGCTCGGCAGTCGCCTACATGAGCCGTTACAAGAACCGGGTCGTAGCTGCTATCGATGAGCTTCCCTGTTCCTCGCTCAAAAGTGCACTTCTGAAATATTATGGCAACGTTAGCACAGCTACCCGCATTCCATTGACCACCCGGGAGACAGGATTTCTGCTTGGTGGAAGGGTTTATCGTCTCGACATACCGAGCATCGATCGAGAGAAAAGCGCCCGTGACTGCGTTCTGGATCTTGCTGCGCAAATGGACTGGGAGAGAGGAGGTCGAGGGAACTGACGAGTCGACGACGAGGGCAGTCGGCGACGTTTCCATCGCGGTGTTTTGCGAGTCCACCTGGGGATTGGAAAAGTTAGCAGCAGTATTTTACGCTACGTACCCCTCTAAAGCCATGAACACAAAATTCCGCTCACCTCTTCTGCATCACTGCTGACAACCGAATTGGAATTGCTATTAGATCTGCTATAAGCTTTCGTGGACGTTGTCGACTCAACCTCGTCGCAATCGGCGTAAAGCGGGTGCAGTTTCGGCTTGACATCACCTCTCATACTCCTCCTTCTCTTCTTCTCGCTTACTAATTCTCCAAACACATCAACCTCCGCCTTCGGAAGAGGATATACTACCTCATCATTCACAGTCATCGTGCCCTTATCGTAAATTTTCGTTTGCAGTTCGCGGGCAATCTGCTCAAGAATCGAGGGAAGCAGATTCGCGCTCGCAAACTGAGCAACGATAAAACCACCGTGGCCGTCCAGGACAACGAACATATTCACGTGATACCCATTTTGAACTCTATCTTTACAGTCACCGTCACCGTCACCGTCACCGTCACCGTCATCGTCAACATCAGCTTCCAAAAGGATTATATTTCTTATAGACGCAGACCGGTCCTCTGACGGTGAGTTGGCATCATAAGTGCTCGTGGTGCAATCCACGGTAGGGAGGGGTAACGTTTGGCGTTGCAGCGTCGGCTTGGGCATATGAGGACGAAGAAGTGTCGACCGAGGGAGGGCATTGTTATTGTCGTCTTCCTCGTTAGCTGACTGGGGGAGTGCTGTTCCTACTTTTGCTTCTGTTGTCCTTATTGCCATGACCTCACGAACAACACTTTTAGGGCTGATATCGTCTCCCGCATTTCCCACAGCCTCGAGCTTCAGAGAGAGGGTGGCATCATCTACCGCGTTGTTGCGGGTCTGGAGGGCAGCCATGTTGGAAGTCCTCATGGCACTGGCACTGGCTGGTGTGTTTTGGGGAGGGCGAGGGGGAAGAGCAGGAGAGGAGGGAGTGGGAGCGGGGGATTTCGAGAGCACAGCGCTCATCGGCGTAGAACGGGGATGAACCCACTGTCTTGGGACTGTAAGGTGGACAACGTGTTAGAACTGACAAGGAATAACGTTGGTGGTAATTTTGAAATCTAGATTGTCAAGCAGAGCAAGCAAATCAATTCTTCGGTCAGCTTGGCAGAGTCAAGGCACGAAGACTCCAGCTTAATGCAGTGCCAGGGGATCTCGGTAGGCAGGGTGGACCAAGTGGAAGACAGGGGTATGGACGAGGCGGCGTGTGAAAATCACTTTTCGAGACCAAACACACCTTCAAAGGTGATCGATTGCGCTGAGATTGCGCTCGACCTGTCGTTAGGTAGACTTAGTGTATTGAACAGATTATTTATCGTAAAGCGACTACGCTTAGTTATCAAAACATTTTGACTGCCTTTTTCGGACTGCCGCAATTTTTCTTTTGAGCTGGTTTATTCCCATCACCGTTTCCGTTTAATCTATATTTCGTCGTCATAACCCCAAATAACACTCACCAGAAGTTAACGAACTTTTGTTCGGTAAGAAAAATGGCCAACGTCGCAAAAAAAGAAGCGGAAAAAGAGGAGATGGTGGGAAAAGAGAAACCAGGTGAAAAGAAACAAATTTTGAAGAAGAAACCCGAAGTTGAAGAAGCTGAAGATGAGAGCGATTACGATTCTGAAGACAGCGAGGCAAGCTCAGAATACGAGGAGGAAGGGGGAGGCCTTGCGCTCCTGTATGGCCCTCCCATAAGTGATGATGAGGATGATGAGGATTATGACGATGGCAAGGGAAATGACGACGACGACGACGACGAGGAGGAGGAGAAGGAGGAGGAGGAAGACGAGACGCCCAAGAAAAAGAAGCAGAAAACGTCGAATGATAATGGCAACGGAAAGTAACTTTAAGGCGAAACTTTTGCAGTAAAAAACCAAACCCTTCGTGCAAAGCTGACCAGCTCCTATTTGTAGTACCACAATGCTTTGTGTAAGACCCACAGTTAAAAACCAAACCCTTCGTGCAAAGCTGGTATTTACTTTTGCAGTACCACAATGCTTTGTGTGAGAGTCACAGTGCTCCCCCCTTTTAAAAGAGTCGGACCTCGTATTAAGCCTGGCTCAACGCAAATCATACATTTATATTCTTCGTCCCCAAAATTGTCCATCCTACGTGACTTTTCAATCCAAGGGTTCCACACAACCACAGAGCAATCTCTGTCCTCACCATCGATGCTTGCACTAGCATAGATAGCGACGTCGTCTTCGACCGAGTCAGATCGCCGCAGGTTACACTTAATGAACGGACCAGTATTCTCATTCGCGTAGAAAATTCTGTCGATTTCTCGATCCACAATTATAGCATCCGAACCCTGCACAAACCCAAGATCTTCTGACCGAGATGGGTTTAGCATAGTGTCAATGCAATCGTAGCCCTCAACGCCCGTTACCTTGATTTTCTTGTGATCGTTGACGGCATAATAAGTGTGCTGAAGGTTACTGAATTCGAAATCCTGCCCATTGTTCGTAACATTCAACTCGGTGCTGAGTATCACCTTCCCATCCTCAGATTTCGTTATTGACACAACAAATTCCCCTTCATATTTCATATCTTCCCAACCGGTCCCATCCCTGTGCCGGACTATATCACTTTCATTTATGCAAAACCTGCATTGCACGCTCTCCCCAATTGCATCTTTGCAGTTCTTTGCTGCTTTGACGGCAGAGGTTCCCATGCTGTCGTCATCACCTAGCCTCCAACGGTTCGATCGAAAGAAGCCATGCTGGACCATATTGGTGTTCAGCTCCTTTCCGAATTGCGGGAATACCACTGGTATACCGCCTCTGATGGCAGAATCGTCAGTCCAAGTGTTTTCTTTGCTCACGAAGATAACGTCCTGAGCATTTCGACACGGTTTGAAGGACGTCAAAGTGGCTCCCTGGAAATTTATCTGTGCTGTCGCACCGCAAGGGTGCTCCAGGGTGTAAAAATCAACATCCATCCCAAGACACTATTTATGGAGCTTTAAGGTCTTCCAGTATATATTGGGAGAAGCAAACACGTTTCTCAAAGATTTAGTATCTCCACTCAACTTCTGATTAGATTTTATAATAAAAAATCGACCACCCAGATCGTTCAAAAGCTTACGAGAACTTTCACTACGCTCATTGCCTCTCATCGAATTTGACGAGCTGAGATCTACCCTCCTCTCGCTCACCAAATTCTCCCAAATGACTATCTTGTTAATGTTACTGCCTGCAGCCGCCGCCTTCCAACAAGCTGCCCGCGGAACCTCACTCTCTCAAACCCGTCGATTACGTTCTCCCCACTTCGCTACCTCCCCCTCTCAGCTGGAACAGCTTGCGGGAATGACTACGATCTCGATTGATAGTGGAGATCTGGACGCGATCGAACATTTCAGCAAAACCGGTTTCATCACAGATGCTACGACGAACCCGCTCTTCGTTGCTCAAGTTGGCCTCTCCGGGCATTCCACATACCAGCTATTGGTTGAAGAAAGCGTATTGCACGCAAAGGAGAATGGGGGTGGGGTTGACCTGGCAATGGATGCGCTTGCGGTAAATCTTGGCGAGCGGATCTCTAAGCTCGTCGATGGTTATGTTTCCACCGAGGTTGACCCTCGTCTGTCGTTTGATGAAGAGGCCACGGTGGCCAAAGGAAGGAAAATAATTGAGCTGTATGAATCAAAGGGAGTTGATCGCTCGCGCATTTTGGTAAAAATTGCCGCGACGTGGGAGGGAATTCAGGCCGCCGCTCGCCTTGAGAAGGAGAACATCGCTTGCAACCTTACACTCGTTTTTTCAGAAATCCAAGGCATTGCATGCGCGCAGCACGGCGCTACGCTAATTTCTCCATTCCCTGGCCGGCTGCTTGACTGGCACAACGCAAAAGACGGGCGATTGTCAGGTGTAGATGATCCCCTCGAGGACGAAGGTGTTCAATGTGTGACCCGATTACACAAATACTTCCGCTTGCACAAACACCGAAATACTATTCTGATGCCGGCAAGTTGGCGACCGAGCCGAAAAACGGGCGATCCTATCAATGAACTGGATGAAATTCTGGCGCTTGCAGGTGTCGATCGAATGACCATTCCTGTGCCCCTATTGACGATGCTGCTGGAGTCGAACGATAAGGTGGAGCGCAAGCTGTTTGACAACAACATCGAAGTGCTCGAAGAAATTGGAGGTGGGAGGGTGGACGAGAAGACGTTTCGACTCATGTTAAACGAAGACGCCTGCGGTACTGAAAAGCTGGCCGAAGGTCTACGCTCATTCATCGCCCTTACTAATGAGCTCGAGGGTGCCATGTCGAAATTTTTTTGAGAGGAACCAAGTTGTTAACGAGGTAATCATTTAAGGTTAGGATTTTCACCTAAATTCAAAATTACTTTTTAAATTCAAAATTACTTTTTAGTAGTCAGATTCAAGGGTTACAGGGCTAGAGTTAGTGAGAATTTTGGGTGGCGGTGCGGTGGAATAGGTTTAGGGTTAGGGTTAGTAGTCAGATTCAAGGGTTACAGGGCTAGAGTTAGTGAGAATTTTGGGTGGCGGTGCGGTGGAATAGATTGAATATCTTATATAATTGTGCTCCAAACCTC
>ERZ651776.4151-NODE-4151-length-13639-cov-2.980239_pt1 | contig 13639 bp, 18 predicted proteins | sample MGYA00514761_ERZ651776 | MGnify/ENA metagenome assembly ERZ651776 | reverse complement strand
ACATTTAAAGATTGGTACACAAAAGACTTCCAATCATTTGTCGATTACAATATTCAAGATGTTGAAATCGTTGACGCATTAGAAGATAAACTTGGTCTTATTGATTTGAGTTTAACTGTTGCATATGATTCAAAAGTAAATTATGACGATATCTTTTCACAAGTTAGAGTATGGGACACATTAATTCATAATCATTTAATGAAAAAGAATATATGTATTCCTCCAAGAGAAGACCATAGTAAAGAAACAAAATACGAGGGCGCTTATGTAAAAGAACCTATTTTAGGTGGCCATGATTGGATTGTTTCATTTGATATTAATTCACTATATCCACATATTATTATACAATACAATATTTCGCCTGAAAAGATACTTGGTGAAAGCGGACAAGGTGTCAATGTTAATAAAATGATTGACATGAAAGTACCTCTTAACTATCTTAAACATGAGGGTGCCTGTTTAACACCAAACGGCGCCAAGTTTAAAACTGATAGTCAAGGTTTTCTACCTGAAATGATGGAGAAAATGTACAATGACCGTGTTGTCTTTAAACAAAGAATGTTAAAGGCAAAAGCCGAGTATCAAATCAATCCTACAAAAGCACTTGCTAGAGAAATTGCAAGATGTCATAATATTCAATGGTCAAAAAAGATTGCCTTGAATTCAGCTTATGGTGCAGTTGGTAATCAATACTTTAGATTTTATGATGTAAGACAGGCAAGTGGTATTACAACGGCTGGTCAATTTATTATTCGTTTTATTGAAAAGAAAGTGAATGAATATCTAAATCAGATATTACAAACACACGGTGAAGTAGATTATATTGTTGCTTCAGACACAGATAGTATCTATGTTAGATTTGACAAGCTTGTAGCTAAGACTTGTCAAGGTAAAACAAATGACCAGATTGCAGACTTTTTAGGTAAAGTTTGTGATAACAAAATAGAACCATATATTGAAAAATGTTTTGATGAACTAGCTGATTATTCTAACGCATTTAAAAATGCCATGGTAATGAAACGAGAAGTTATTGCCAACAAGGGTATATGGGTTGCAAAGAAAAGATACATGTTGAATGTACTAGACGAAGAAGGCGTAAGACTTACTGACCCGAAGTTAAAACTTATGGGCATAGAAGCAGTCAAGTCTAGTACACCTCAGGTGTGTAGAGGTAAAATTAAAGACGCAATAAAAATAATTATGTCGAAGGAACAAACAGACCTCCATAAATTTATTGCTGACTTTAAGGAAGAGTTTATCAATCTACCACCTGAGGCAATTGCCTTTCCTAGAAGTTGTAACAACCTAAGGAAGTATGCTAGTAATAGTAGTATCTTTATTAAAGGGTCACCTATTCATGTTAAAGGTGCATTGATTTATAATCACCAACTGAAAGAAGCAAATCTTGGTATGAAATATCCTTATATACAAGATGGCGATAAGATAAAGTTTCTTAAATTAAAAGAAGCTAACCCATTTAAATTTGATGTCATTAGTTACATTAGTACACTACCGACAGAATTTAAATTAAAAGAGTATGTCGATTATGAGATACAATTTCAGAAAACATTCCTCGACCCAATGCGTTTTATATTAGACGCAATAAATTGGAAAGCGGAACCACAAGCAACATTGGAGAGCTTCTTTGATTAAACTACCTGAAAAAAAATATAAAGTAATATATGCAGACCCACCTTGGTTATTTAAAACAAGGTCGGATAAAGGAAAAGAAAAAAGTCCTGAAGCACATTATGATTGTATGTCATTAAATGATATTTGTAATATGCCTGTTAAAGATATTGCAGATGAGAATTGTGTATTGTTAATGTGGGTATGTGACCCTATGTTAGACCAAGCTATGAAAGTTATAACTGCTTGGGGTTTCAAATATAAAACAGTAGGTTTCACATGGGCAAAAACAAATAAAAAGACACTTGGATTTTTTACAGGTTTAGGATATTGGACTAGAGGTAATCCTGAAATGTGTTTACTTGCAACTAAAGGCAGACCAAAAAGAATTAGTAAATCAGTAGCACAATTAGTCGTAGATATTCGTAGAGAACATAGTAGAAAGCCAGATAGAATTAGAAACGATATAGTAAATCTATGCGGTGATTTACCTAGAATAGAATTGTTTGCTAGACAGAAAACAGAGGGTTGGGATAGCTGGGGAAATGAAGTTTAATGGATATTGCTCAACTAATTAATGAGTATGGGTTTCCGATTGTTGCCACAGTCGGCTTGCTCTATATGATTTATTTTATATGGGGTTTTATAACAAACGAAATCAAGGTAAAGTTAGGGGAAACAATGGTGACCCTGATTGGCCTGATTGACAGAATACGAATGTTAGATAATGACATCATACGCTTGCAACAGAAATTAGATACGGTGATAGAGTTACGTGAAGCAGCAGATCGTAAAGATACTAAAAAGAACAGCTAGTATTATAGGGCATATAGTTGGTGTAACAGCCGTGTGTATCTTTCTTATCTTTGCAATCATATTGTCCCTGGGCAATGTCTCAGCAGATGAGATGTTGTTTAAGTTTAAGAACCCTAGCTTTTCAGGCAATGCCACCTCTTCCCACTATCTCACCATAGAAAACCAACAATTTAATCGTGACAAAGCGATCAAAGAAGAGATACAAGCGTATAAAGAAGAGCTGGCGCGTGACTCTAACAACACAACGCTTGCTAGGTTTATTCGTAATCTTGAGAGTAGAATATACGCAGAGTTATCCAGGCAGCTTGTTGATAACATGTTTGGAGAGACAAAAAGCACCAGTGGTAGTTTTACGTTAGAAGGCAATCAGGTGGACTATAGTACCAATGGAGATACAGTCACACTTACAATCAATGAGTCAGGCGGTGGTAAAACAACTATATCTGTGCCTATTGGTGATTTTACTTTCTAGCTGTGCAGTCACGCCCCGCGAACATTTTATACCTAAAGTAGAAAAGCCAGAAATACGTAAGTTATTAATTACAGACCTTGCTCGTGTTGAACCACCAGAAAAAAGACCTGTTGTTGCGGTGTATGCGTTGTCATTTAAAGATGACACTGGGCAACGACGTAGTAATGGGGAGTACGCTAGTTTTAGTACCGCCGTTACCCAAAGCCCCGTAAGCTATTTGATCCGAGCGTTGCACCATGCAGGCAAAGAAAAACAAGGATTCTTCGATGTAGTTAGCCGAGTAGGGCTAGAACATCTTGCGAAAGAGCGGCAAATTATAAGGTCTGCAAGAGAGGACTTTAACGAAGCACAAAAACTAAAACCGTTGATGTTTGCAGGTTTGCTGATGGAAGGAAGCGTTGTGGGGTATGAAAGCAACCTTACTTCTGGTGGTTCTGGTGCTAGATATTTAGGTATTGGGGCATCAAAAAGATACCGAAAAGATACAGTAACTGTCTCGCTACGTACCATTTCGGTATTAACGGGGAGAATTCTGCTCGAAGTGCTAGTCACAAAGAGTATTCTTAGTGTAGGATATAATCAGGATGTTTTCAAATTTGTTGCTCAAGGCACAGAGTTAATTGAAATCGAGAACGGCTCAGTCCAAAACGAGTCTATAAACCTAGCCCTCCAAGCCGCCATAGAAACGGCAGTTCTCCAAACAATTCAAGATGGCCTTACAGCAGGATACTGGAGCGTTAAAGATGAATAGTAGAGATATAAGTTTATTAGTTCTATCTATTATTGTGTGGGTTTATTTGGTTGCAGGTGGTATAGGACAGGCTGTGCTGGCTGTGGATAACGAGATTTGGATGGATCAATCGGGAGCGACTGCGAATATCGATTTAGAGCAACAAGGTGGTGGCAACCTAATCGGTGGCGTTGGTTCTGTAGCAGGTACTCTTACAGATTTTGATTTTATCGGTACGACTAACACATTAGATATTAATCAAATAGGTTCAAGTAACCTTTGGAAAGGAGACATAACAGCAGACTCGTACACTGGATTTTTTCAGTTTACAGGTGATTCAAATGATATGACAGTTTCAACTGATACAAGCAATACGTATGGGGCAGACAGTTCTAACGTAAATGTAAATGTAACGGGTAGTAGCAATACCATGACGCTAAATCAAGCAACTAGCGCAGCAGCAAGTACTCTTGATTTAGATTGGATAATACAGGGAAGTAATAACACAATTACATCTAGCATAAACATTGATCAAGCAACTAACTACATGGATATTGACGGCAGCGACAATACTGTAACCTATACAGGTACAGGAGTTAATGCTAGTTCTGGCGGTTATTTTTGGTTAGATCATACAGGAGGTTCAAGGACATTCAGTGTTTCACAAACAAGTACACAAAATAACGATTGGCTCAAAATTACTTCTGATGGCTCTAATGGTTCTGTTTGTGTTGAGCAAGACGATCAAGGAACCGCTGTGGGCTGCTGACATAGGAGCTATATCAGAGCTTAACGGTCGTGGTAGGATAATCAGAGACAAAGAGTTAGGAGCAGAGCTTAACTTAGGCATACAATCTTTAGATAATGTAGAAACTTCTAGAGGTAGGATGGCTATAACTTTTGAAGATGACAGTAAAGTAAGACTTACTGAGCATAGCAAGTTACTAATTAATGAGTACATTTACAATCCAAACCCTAGCAAATCTAAGATGACTCTGAAATTTGCTAGAGGTACGGCTAGGTTTCTTACAGGTAAGCTAGGTAAAATAGATAAAAAGAATATTAACTTATCTACACCTACAGCAAACATTGCAATACTAGGTACAGACTTTACATGCACAGTAGATGAGCTTGGTAAAAGTTTAATTATTTTACTGCCTGATGCTAACGGTTTGTCGTCTGGAGAGATTGTAGTTTCGACAGCAGCTGGTAGCGTAACCTTAAACAAACCTTATCAAGCTACTACAGCTTCGTTGTTTGTAAATGCCCCGACTAAACCTGCTATATTAAATTTAACATTAGATTTAATTGATAACATGTTGATTGTAACTCCTCCTAAAAGAGCCGAACGTGTCGAGGAGGTAGAAACTGTAGCAGAAAGCAATCCTTACTTAGATTTTTCAGGGTTAGATGTGGACTTTTTAGCGGATGATTTCCTTGACGAGTCCTCAGAGTTTGAATTTACTGAATTAGATATTAATTATCTTGATGTTAACTTCTTGGAAGATCTGTTAAATGTGCTAGATGCTCTTGCAGTTGCCGAAGAAGAAGATAAATTGAAACAATCTAGTACGATGCAGATTACAGGTACAGCACTAGGTCAGGATAAAGATACACAGATTACTACGCTAGTAAATGGGCAGATAGTTACGCTGCAAAGATTCGTAGGACACAAAGTTAGGTTAGACGTAGATGGAAGTAATGCGTATACCGTAGTCCTTATGCAAGAAGGTGTCGAGAAGATTGTCAAGATTAATGGTGGCTCAGATTCAACAATAAGAATACTACAAGGATCTTAATGAAAAATTTATACGGTTTTATTTTAATAAGTTTACTTATACTTCCCCTACTGCTACAGCCTACAGCTTATCAAGTTCTAAAGATGAGAACATTTGATAGGCTTGTAGAGACACCAGAGGAGTCTGGTTACTTTGCAATACTAAACATTACAGCAGAAGATATAGATAGAGAGGGTGGGTATCCACTACCTCGCGCTAGACTAGCAGAGATAAACAACAGCTTACTGCGTAGAGGTGCTACAGGAGTAGGATGGGTTATGTCCTTTCCACATCCAGACAGGCTCGGAGGAGATGAAGCCTTTGCTAAGTCTCTAAGCCACACATCTACAGTGTTAGCCTTGTTTGGTAACAACAGTGGAGAGTACCCCGAAACCGTAGGAACTGTTATACGTGGTGAGGGAGAAGGCGGTTACTTATCAAACGGTGTAGCTCAAAACATAGATATACTAAAGGACTCGGATTGGACTGAGCAGGGTATAGCAACAGCTCCTGTAGAGGTAGACAACTTAGTACGCAGAGTACCGCTACTATACAAGACTCCTGACGGTTGGCTGGCTTCTTTTGGTACACAGGTACTAAAGGTACTGGCAGATGCACAGACATATATAATAACAACTGGTCAGAATGGGTTAGAAGAAGTTACAGTACAAGGTATACCGCCTGTTAAAGTAGACTCGTTAGGTAGGAAGTGGGTATCTTGGGTAAAGACTTACGAGGTTTCTTTGATAGATGAGATGTACGATTCTTACGACATAGAAGGTAGGTTTGTTTTTGTAGGTGTTACAGCCGATGGAGTAATGCCACAGGTAGCAACGCCCATAGGACTTCTAGAACCTCAATACATTCAAGCAGCCCTAGCAGAGTCCATGTTGATAGAGAACAGTCCACATGTACCCAACTATGCATTGTTGCTAGAACTCCTCATATACATCACTACAGTGACTCTGGTGTGGATGTTAGTCAGTGGCTTAGGTGTGGTCGGAGGAGTGCTTTCTTTACTGGTAATTTTTGGTGGTACAGCAGCAACAGAAATACTATTTGTTAAGAATGGGCTGCTAATAGATACAACTTGGGCATTAATCACTCAGATTTTGGCCTCTACGGTGGCCTACTTTTTAAATTACCGTACCCAACATAGGCTTAGGCAACAAATAAAGAAACAATTTGAGCATTATCTAGACCCTAGACAGGTTAAACAGCTACAAAAAGACCCAAGCTTGCTTAGATTAGGTGGAGAAAAGAGATACGCTACCTTTTTATTTACGGATGTTAGAGGGTTTACGAGTATGTCCGAGACTTTACCGCCTGAAAAAGTAACTTATATTATGAACAAAGCTTTAACGGCACAGCAAACTGCGGTACAGAAGTATGGTGGGATGGTAGATAAGTATATTGGTGACGCTATGATGGCTATCTTTAATGCGCCACTTGACCAAGATAACCACGAATACAGAGCTATTAACTGTGCTAATCAAATACTAATTAATATGGACTTGTTGAATGACAAGCTTGTTAAAGAAGGGTTACCGAAGATTGCTATAGGTATAGGTATAAACTCAGGAGAAGCTGTCATAGGTAATATGGGAAGTGATTCAAGGTTTGACTATACAGCTATAGGTGACGCTGTAAATACAGCAGCCCGTTTAGAATCTGCTACTAAAGAACAACAGGTAGATATATTAATAGGTGAATCTACAGCAGGTAAAAGTAAATACAATTTAACAAAGATGAATGAGATTACAGTTAAAGGTAAGGAGCAACCACTTCAAGTTTTTACAACTGACTTAGAGGCATAATGAAATGGATGAGTTTTTTAATTTTCAAACAGAGTCTCCAGAAGCAGCCACAATCAGAGTAAACACCGATGCCCTACAACATTTAGGCACGATGTTCTCTGAGATATACGGTTGTGCTGAGAGCAACAGAAAAGACGATGCTTTAAAAAAATTATTGATAGAGCAGATATGTAAACATTCTAATTTTGTTTTAAGCACATCAGAACAAATGGTGCTGAATAGACGATTAGGTATTAAAGCAGTAAGTTAAAAGGAGATATTTACAATGATATGGGAAAAACCAACATACATAGATATGAGATATGGCTTTGAAGTTACGATGTACATAAACATGCGCTAACGTAGAACCCCTAACTCTTTTTCTAGATGCGAGTGAAGCCCCTCTAGTTTGGGGTTTAGCTCGTTAATTATCTTTGATACTAAAGGCGAGTCATGCTCGTCAAATATATTATTGATTTCTTTTTCAGGAAGTTTCTTAAACTCCGTAACTAAGTTACCTTTTGAATCTATAAAAACTCTGAACGATATTATGTTTCCTTCTTTTTTATTCATACAAACTTCACCTTTTCTAAGTCACCTCGTAGTCCTGCCTTCATGTAAGAAGTAGAGCGACCCTCAAAAAAGTTCTGGTGTTCTACACCTAGCACATCATCAAGCCAAGTTAAAGGATTATCGTGTACATCATAGTTAGGTTTTAATCCTAGCTGTAGTAGTCTGCGGTCTGCAATGTATCTAATGTACTGCTGCATTTCTTCTTTAGTTAATCCTTCTATCTCTCCTACCTCAAACACCAAGTCTAAGAATCTATCCTCTAGGTCTACCATATCTCTACAAGCCTGATAAATTTCTTTCTTAAAGTCATCAGTCCACAGGTTTATGTTCTCTTGTATAAACTCACGAAACAATTTTGTCATAGCCTCTACGTGTAAGGACTCATCCCGTATAGAGTATGTGATTATCTGACCCATACCTTTCATCTTTCCGAATCTTGGAAAGTTTAAAAGTATTATAAAGCTGCTAAATAACTGCAGCCCCTCGGTAAATCCACTGTACACAGCCAACGCTTTAGCAATACTTTCTTTATCTTTAACAGTAACCTTTATATTGTTTATGTATTCATGTTTGTCTGCCATAGCTTCGTACTCTGCAAACGCTTTGTACTCTGTCTCAGGCATCCCTACCGTGTCTAACAGTAAGCTGTATGCATGTTGGTGTATGCTTTCCATGTTAGCAAAAGACCCCATCATCATACGAGCTTCTGGTTTTTTAAAGATACGCATGTACTTATCTACATAGCCTGACCCTACATCTACATCCGACTGAGTAAACAATCTAAATATCTGTGTAAGCAAGCTGCGTTCTGTGTCGTTAAGGTCTTGCCAATCTTTAACGTCATTGTGTAGTGGTACATCCTCTGGAAACCAATGCATCTGATTCTGCTGTACGTAGTAATCAAACATCCAAGGATGGTCAAAAGGTTTGTAGTAATCTCTGGTATTAAGTAGGCTCATTGTTATCCCTCACACGCTAGACATTCGACATTTTCTAAGTCTATGCGTGGTATTTTTATGTTTACATTTTCTGCATTTCTTGCAGCGTCAGACCGCAAGTAGTACAGAGACTTTAAGTTTTTAGCTCCTGCCCAATGAACATCATTAACATACTGTAAGAAAGCATCATGTACTTCCTGTGGCTCAGTAGCTTTAGGTGGAGCAAAGAATAAGTTTACGCTTTGGCTTTGACATATATAGTTTTGTCTGTGGTGTGCGTGTTCTATTATCCATATCTGATTTATTTCTGGTGCAGTTTTAAAGACTTCTTTTTCTTCGTCAGTTAAAAAGTCTAGATGTTGCACTGACCCCTCATTTGCTGATATATCCTTCCATACTTTATCTGTATTTTTATTTTTACTTTCTAAAAGTTTCTCAAGATATTTATTTTGTACGCGGTAAGATCCTGTTAGCGTTTTGTGAGTATACACATTAGCCCTTGAAGGCTCAATACTAGGGCTTGTACCATTACATATAATGGAACTAGAAGCGTTAGGAGCAACAGCCAAGAGATGAGCATTACGTAATCCGCTACCAGCCATATCAGGTGCTTCGCCCCTTTCTTCAGCAAGTCTTTTACTTGCGTCAACTGCTTTAGTTTTGATAAGGTTAAACGCTCTGTTGTTAAACGAACTCGCGTACATACCTTCAAAAGGGATTCCTTTGCTTTGGAGGTAACTATGGAAACCCATCGCTCCCAGCCCGATACTCCTCTCTCGATAAGCCGAGTAAGTTGATTTTTTATATCCATTCATTCCCTCCTTAATATGATTTTTAAATCTGTCTGCGTTAGCTCTGTATGTTCCTAGCTCGTCTGTGTCTACTGCGTTCTCAATGAAATGTTCTATTACATTATCAAGCATAGTAACAAGGTCATCAATAAACAAACTGTCGGTAGACCACTCATCAAACTTTTCTAGGTTAACACTAGACAAACAGCAGACCGCTGTACGTTCTTCGTTAGTAGGTAAAGTAATTTCTGAGCATAGGTTACTCTGGCGTATCTCTAAGCCTAAGTCTTTCTGTTCTTTGGGTAGTGCGTCATTGCAGTTATCTAGATTAACTATGTATGGCTCACCTGTCTCAGATCGTGTATGTATTATCTGCCACCATAAGTCTCTAGCACTTACATTTTTTACGGCTGTCTTGGTTTTTGGATCAATCAATCTCCAAGATAAATCATCTCGTACCGCATCTAAAAACTCATTGGTTATGTTTACTGCGTTGTGTAGGTTCAAGCACTTACGGTTTAAGTCGCCTCCTGTAGTCTTACGCATGGCTATAAACTCCTCAATCTCAGGATGGCTTACATCCATGTAGGCTGCGTAGCTACCACGCCTTGTAACGCCTTGATTAAAGGCAAGCATCTGTGAATCTACGACATGCATAAAAGGGATAGAGCCAGTAGATTTGCTACCGTTAGTAGTGCTAGTACCGTTACTCCGAACAGCACCCCAATATCCACCGACACCTCCACCTGCTGATGCCAGCCATATATTCTCATCATAGTGATCAGATAAACCATGGCGGGAATCAGGGACAAAATTAAGAAAACAGCTAATGGGGAGACCGCGAGAGGTTCCCCCGTTACTAAGTATAGGGGTACTAAACATAAACCAGCAAGAACTTGCGTAGTTATAAAGTCTTTGTGCAAGACCGTAATCAGTGTGTCCTTTGTACGTTGACCCAAATATTGCAGCCCTAGCAAAAGCTTGTTGAGCATGATCTTCTTCCTCCCAATAGTATCTATCTTTTAATGTGTCTAATGAAAATTGACTAAGCTCTTTTTCTTTATCATAATTTATCTGTATCCCAAGATACTCTTGAGTTTTCAAAGTCATTCGTGTATTCCTTTTTTTCTTTTTTGTATCGTTTAGATTTCTGTTTAGTTTTTGATTTTTTATTTTTATTAAACTTAGCGGTTCGCTCAGCTTTTCTTTCCATCGTCATTTGATTTCTCCGTCAACTCAGGATTGTCTATAACAAATTGTTTTGCTCTGGTATCATACCATTCTGCTTTATTTAAATCTTCTAAAGGATTACCTTTGTATCTAAAACGCCAGCGATATTTAAAGCCATTGCCCCTAAGATACCCAAGGTATTCTTCTTTAGTTAGCATAGCTTCGATAGCTTCGATACACTCAACTTTACCTTTATTATAATGGATAGGATTGTTTACTACATCTTCCCTATCTTTTTCTAATATAGCCTGTATTGGTAAATCATATTGTTTAAATCTCGACATTAGTTTCTTCCTTGCTTGCTTCTTCTGTTGCACGTTTTCTTAATAAAAATTCTTCTGTTTCTCTTGCTTTCATATTAACCCACTTGTCAGGTAAGGTATCTTCTGAATACCAAGTAAACCCGTTGACACTAGCCCACTCACCGTGGCTGCGTTTAGTTCCATCCTTTCTTACTTTAGCATTAGGCATTGGTGCGGAGGGGTTAGCAAATAAAAATACTAACTCGGTATTCTTTGGTAGGTTTTCACGTATCCATATGTACTTAGAGTACTCAGCGTGATCCCAAAATCTACCCTTAGATTCTAACAGAATTGTCTTGTTTTGTAAAGTCCTTCTAAAGTCTGGTTCGTAGGTATGTTTAACAGTGTACTCTACTTTTTCTGAGTGATGCTCCCATTCTTTGAGTAAGGTATCGTGTAGTATGTATTCCCATATACTATCGTACCCATCTATTTTTATATGCTTAGGTCTTTTCTTACGTGGTTTTCTTTTCAATGTATCTCCTTTCTGTGGCTGTCTATTCCTTTATCTATTGCTTGTTTAAGAAATATTAATTCTTCAAGTTCTAAATCACCACCACGTAACTGTAACGTGCAAGCCATAATAATTAGAAGCTGTTCAACTGACGGTTCGTTCTTGTCTTTTTCAGCATCCATTCTAAATCTCCAATAGTTATACTGTCTAAGTCTACGCCCTTACGAATTAATTTTTTTATGTTTTGTCTAGCCCATCGGCAAGTATAAAATGATAAGTAGTTTGTGCCTCTAGCTAATATGTATTCTTCTTTAGGAAGTAAAGACTTATAGTTTTGTTTAGTAACTTGGTCTTGCTCCTCGTCACTTAACAAACTTTTAACCCACTCAATTAATAAGCTGTCTACTTTATTATCAATTTGTTTTAATATTTTTTTTCTCATAATACTATTTCTTCTACTCTAGGTAGCGACCTAACATCAGTAAGATACTCTACACCTTTTGCATACTTAAACATACGCAATCCTTTACCATTATTAGTATCGCTGTGACACTCTAATTTATGATGGCAGTATACACAACCCATAGGAAGTTTCATGTTCCCTTTAGTTCCTGATGGTATAGGCTGGTAACATTTACTAGGTATTTCTTTTGTACCTAACATATTTACTAAGTTATCTATCCTATCTTCTACATTAGGTTTATCTAATTCTTCTGGAGCCGTGGCGCCAACAAGCATTCCCATTAAAGTAATTAATTTAAGCCTAGGTGGTTCAAGCCCTTCTACAGTTCTCTGTTCTGCAGTTACAGATGCTAGGGCTCAAGGGTTGGTGGTAGTGGCTGCTTCTGGTAACGAACAGGCCGAAGAACCTGGATTGATTAACTATCCTGCTGCTTGTCCGGGCGTCATATCTGTTGGGGCCACAAACTCAGCAGGAGAAATTACCGGTTACTCTAATCAGAATGTATATGTTGATATTTCTGCTCCTGGAGGCGATAGCACAGATAGAGATGGTGATGGTAACGATGATCTGATCTGGGCTTGGGTCTCTAATACAAACATTGATGGCAATGGTGGCACGTCAATGGCTACACCTCATGTAGCTGGTGCTATTGCAACCCTGTATGCAGCAGATACATCTATGACACCTGCTAGAGTTGATAGCATGCTGCAAAGCGGCAAGTTAACCAGTGACTTAGGAGCAGCTGGATATGATAATGTCTACGGGTATGGAGAATTAAACATGCCTAAGATGTTAGAAAATTTATACGCAGATAACAATGCAAATTCAGTGACTTTTGCCTATACCAACAAGTACTTTATGGATTTTGGCAACACAGTCACTCAACTTGATATTACTTTAAATAAAGTTGGTACTGGCAGTCTAAGCGTCTCCTCGCTTGGAGCAGATAGCGCAGTAGGATTGAGCTACACTGATAACTCCTCCAATGGTTTTGGCAGTTACACTATTTTTATAGATAGAGCATCCATGCCAAACGGAGAATTTTCAAACACTCTTTATTTCAATCTATCTGATAATACTTCAGTTGCAGTGCCAATTTATTATTCCGTAGGCGCACTAAGGGATAGAGCAGATCTTGGTAAGTTGTATGTTGCTATCTATAATGCAGCAGACGATAGTACAGTGGCCGAAGGTGACTTAGATATGAATGCAGATGGCACTTTAGGATTTATTGCCAGTGAATTGGCTAATGGCAATTATTATTTATTATCTTCCACTGATCCAGATAATGATGGCTTTATTTGTTCCTATGGTGAGCTTTGCCAGTATTACCCAGAATTTTCATCTTCCGATGACTATTTCACTCTCAGTGGATCCAATATTTCAGGTTATGAAATATCTCTTGGTCAAGATTTAGATTTGGTGGAGTGCAATCCGCGTCGCTTGAAAGCTCCGAGAGAAAAAATATACAGGGTATTAAAAGAGAATCTGTTGATAATAAAATTCTCCCTCTGAGTTATACAAATACCGAGCAAAGAAGAGTCTTTGGTGAAAAGAAATTTATTACTAATACTAAGTAGCTGTTTAATTTATATTAGCTGCTCTAGTGCCTCTTTTGAGGGATTAACTAAAGAGCAAATTCTAGATAATTTTAGGAACAGTTCTCA
>ERZ651776.4149-NODE-4149-length-13645-cov-3.572376_pt1 | contig 13645 bp, 10 predicted proteins | sample MGYA00514761_ERZ651776 | MGnify/ENA metagenome assembly ERZ651776 | reverse complement strand
CTATGGCAGATTTCCAGTGCGCCTAGCGGTCAGAGTGTGCCATACGTCCCGCTCGGGGCGCCAACCCCGTAGCTCTAGGGCTTGAAATTCAGGGCTTGGAGTCTGCCTCACTCGGGAGTAAATCGGGTCGAAATTCCTGGGTACGCGCCCGTGACTGGTCACGTCTCCATGCTTCAATGAGTTCGTGGTTACCACTTCGAAGCACTTCTGGGACTTCGAGTCCGCGCCAAAGCAGCGGCTTGGTGAAGACCGGGCCCTCAATCAAAGAGTCGACACGCGAGAAAGAGTCGTCAACAACACTTTGTGGGTTTCCCAATACCCCGGGAATCAAGCGGGCGATTGCCTCGATAATTACCAAGGCTGCGACTTCGCCGCCGGCTAGTACGTAGTCACCAATGCTGACTTCTATTACTTCCCGCCACTGATCACTATCGCCATAGTGCCGTGCGACTCGGGAATCAATCCCCTCATAGCGACCGCACGCGAAAACCAAGTGTGACTCGCGGGAAAAACTTTGAGCGAGAATCTGGTCGAATGGCTGACCCGAGGGGGTGGGAATTACAAGCACTGGATTGTGATTCGACTTTTCACGGATTGAGTCAAGGGCGCTCCCCCACACGACCGGGGACATGACCATGCCGGGCCCGCCGCCATAAGGGGTGTCGTCAACACTCTTGTGCTGATCGGTCGCCCAATCACGCAGGTTGTGAACGCTGACCTCAAGGATTCCAACATCCTGAGCCTTGCCCAATAACGAGAGTTTGAGTGGGTCTAAATATGTTGGAAAGAGTGAAACAACATCAATATTCACTTGGTGCGTCCTGTGCGAGTAGGCCCTCCGGTGGGTCAATCACAATCAATTTTTTGTCGATATCAATCGTGGGCACAATTGACTCGACAAATGGGATCAAGAACTCTGCTGAGTCCTTAACAACAACAAGCATCTCTTGACTTGGAAGGTGCAACACCTCCGTCACAATTCCAACCTCTTCACCAGAAAGAGTTTGGACCTCACAGCCCTTTAGATTCGAGTCGTAGTACTCGCCGCTCTGCGTGGGAACTTCAGCATCGGGGCGATCAACGATCAAAATGCTATTTCGTAATTCTTCAGCGTCATTGCGCGTGTCAATTCCCAAAAACTTTAGTAGCAACCGACCGCTATGCCAGTGGAAACTCGAAACAATTAGATCCGAGCCATTTTCTCGACGTAGCGTTGTTCCGGGTGCGAACCGAAGCTCGGGTTCATCGGTGCGAACCTCAATGGTGACCTCGCCGCGAATCCCGTGTGGTTTGCCAATTCGGCCAACCGTTACCTGCACGTGGTTAGCGCTCGGCAGCGTCGAGGAAGTCGATTCGAACTCCGCGACCTTCGTTGATTGCCGTTACTACCGTGCGCAGCGCAGTTGCAGTGCGGCCCGATCGACCGATCACGCGACCCATGTCAGCTGGATTCACTCGCACGTCAAGTGACTTGCCTGACTTTCCTCGACGGTCAGCGCGAGATGTCACGCTGACGTCGTCGGGATTGTCCACAATTCCACGAACGAGGTGGGCCAAAGCGTCTTCAAGCATTAGGAAGTTTCTTCCTTGGGTGCCTCTTCGCTCTTGGAATCCTGGTGAATGAGCTCTTCAACCTTTTCCTCGATTGCCTCAGCAACGTGCTCTGCGGCATGTGCAACAGCTTCGACGGCCTCTTCAACTTTCTCAGCTACGGTTTCAACAACGTCAACAACCGCGTCTACAGCTTCCTTGACTACGCCTTCTTCTTTGACTTCAAGCTTCTTGGGCTTAGTTGTCTTGGGCGCATTTGCTGCCTCAGTCACTGCGGCTTCGTAGGCCAAAACTTTGCTTACCTTGGGTGGTGCAACCTGGAGTGTTCCTTCAGCGCCTGGAAGACCCTTGAACTTCTGCCAGTCACCGGTCACCTTAAGAATCGCTTCAACGGCGGAAGTCGGCTGAGCGCCAACGCTCAGCCAATACTGGGCGCGGTCAGACTTGACCTGCATGATGCTGGGGTTTGAGACCGGCTGATAAATGCCGATTTCTTCTATTGCCCGACCGTTACGAGCGGTGCGTGAATCTGCAACCACAATCCGGTACTGGGGGGCGTGAATCTTTCCGACTCTTTTAAGCTTGATTTTTACGGCCACGGTGGGCTTTTCTCCTCTAAATGAATGGGTGATCCGAAAGTGCCACACGTGGGGACATGTAACTCAGTCGGTTCCTGCGGATTTACTCAAAGTTGGTTGAGAGGGACCAACCGTGAGTAATAGCGTCATAATGCTACCCGACACTCAATTGCTTGCGGCTCCGACCCGGTCTATTGCAGTAGTTTTTTGAGTTCAGGCGGGAGTGAGCCCAAATCTGGCGGTGACAGTGGATCTTGATCAACCGCGCCTACACCAGCACGTTTTGCCGGATTCCCACTTCTTCCCTTTGCACCCTTTGCTGCCTTCTGGCTTTTGGGCTGCTTCCCTTTCGACTTCTTTCCCCCACCCATCCCGGGCATACCAGCCATTCCCGGCATTCCCGGCATGCCGCCCTTGCCCATCTGTTTCATCATTTTCTGGGCTTGGGCGAACCGCTCAATGAGGTTGTTCACGTCCGCGACCTTGGTACCTGAACCTGCAGCTATACGGGACCGCCGTGATCCATTCAAAATTTTCGGGTCATTGCGCTCGGTGGGGGTCATTGATTGAATGATCGCGGCAACCCGGTCAAGTTCACGTTCGTCTACTTGGTCGAGTTGGGCCTTCATGTCCCCCATGCCTGGAAGCATGCCCATGAGTTTGCCGATCGAACCCATTTTCTTAACTGCCTGCATCTGTTCCAGAAAGTCGTCGAGGGTGAAGTCTTCGCCTTGGGCAACTTTTGCTGAGAAACGCTCTGCGCTGTCAGCATCAAATGCTCGCTCAGCCTGTTCAATCAGTGACATGAGGTCCCCCATGTCAAGGATTCGAGATGCCATGCGGTCTGGGTGGAAAACTTCAAAGTCTTCAATCTTTTCGCCCGTTGATCCGAACATGATCGGGCGCCCAACAACTGAGACGATCGATAGAGCCGCGCCACCGCGTGCATCACCATCAAGTTTCGTGAGAACAACAGCGTCGAAACCAACTTGGCGCTCAAATTCAAGCGCCGTATTCACCGCGTCTTGACCAATCATTGCGTCGACCACAAACAGGACGTTTTCAGGTTGAACCGCTTCACGAACACCTACCAGTTCGGTCATGAGGTTACTGTCTATTGCTAGCCGGCCAGCGGTGTCCACAATCACTACGTCGTGCAATTTGTCAATGGCGAACTGCTTGCCGGCTCGAGCGACTGCTACTGGATCCCCAACGCCGTTGCCTGGTTCTGGGGCGAACGTGGGGACACCTGCCCGCTCTCCTACGACCTTAAGTTGGTCAACTGCATTGGGTCGCTGCAAATCTGCAGCAACTAAAACCGGTGTGTGGCCTTGACTTGTCAAATGCTTTGCAAGCTTGCCGGCCAGAGTGGTCTTACCTGCACCTTGAAGACCAGTAAGCAGGATGACGGTCGGACCTGTTTTGGCAAGGACGAGTGGCCGAGTTTCCCCACCGAGAATCGCAATCAATTCTTCGTTGACAATCTTGATTACCTGTTGGGCTGGGTTGAGCGCTCCCGTGACTTCAGCAGAAAGCGCTCGGGTTTTCACGTCGGCACAAAATGCCTGAACCACCGGGAGGGCGACATCGGCCTCGAGCAGTGCCGTTCTAATCTCTTTCACCGTTGCATCAATATCGGATTCACTGAGTCGACCTTTGCCCTTGAGGCCCTTAAAAGTGGCCCCTAGCCGATCTGACAACGTTGCAAACAAAACTGGCTCCTTCAACTCTGGCGCAATCCATTAAGGATCAATAATTACTCTAGGGTAACGGGCGAGTGCGCTGGTGTTGGCGTAAGTTCACTCTCGATCGCGTAAATCAGGGATTTTGCACTGGCCTTGGTTAGTTCCTTCCCATTTCCTTCTCTAATAAAGAACACATCAACCGTGTCCACCCCCAGGGTTGAAATCTTCGCCCCGGTCACTTGAACTCCAACTCGGGAAATGCACGTAGCAATTCGATATAACAAAGCAGGGGAATCAGAAGCTCGGACTTCTAACACGACTTGCGAATCTGACACTCGATCAATCCCAATGTAGGGGCGAGTCGGGTTCATTCCAGCATGCTTCTTCGCATTATTCGCACTTCGTTTATCCAGCGCGCCAGCCAAGTCAAAGTAACCCGCAAGCGTGCGAGACAGGTCAGTGAGCAAAGCCGCTTGGGCTGGTGGTTCTCCGAAAAGTGGTCGAATCAACCATTGCTGGACAGCTCGATCCCCCACCGTAGTTATCTTCGCCGCGCGAACCTCAAGTCGATTCAATGCAAGGACACCTGCGACTTTTGCCATAAGTCCAATTTGGTCGGGCGCTCCGACGGTGACACGGTAGCCAACATTTTCACGGCTGACGTCAAGGAACAAACCTGGCGCCTCTGACGCCAGCACTTGAGCAGGTGTCAAGGAGGAGGGCAAGATGGGATGCACCGTTCCTTCAAAATACCGTCGCACCCTATGAGCTAAATCGGTCATGAGGCCCTCGCGCCACTTGGAGCGAAGTGAAGGACCGGTTGCCCGCCCGTCGGCCAAACTCAAAGCCAGGAGCAAGTCAAGTGTGTAGGCGTCCTTCACTGTCAGCGCTACCGCTGCGATCACCTCTGGGTCATCTAAATCTCGCTTAGTTGCGATTTCAGGGAGGAAGAGATGCAGCAAGACCAATCGAGATAACAACTTCGTTTCCTTGGAGTCAAAACCCATGCGCGGCGCGATTACCTCTGTCATGCGCGCACCGATATCGCTGTGATCCCCACCCTGACATTTTCCGATGTCGTGAAGGAGCGCGGCGACGAGCAGCAGGTCGGGTCGGTCGACTGAGCGAACCAATCCCTTCGCCTGAATCACACACTCGAGTAGGTGACGATCCACCGTAAATTCATGAAGGGCATTGAACTGTGGGGCTGAGCGCACTCGCGTCCATTCAGGAAACCACATTTCAATGATTCCGTATTGTTCAAGCGACTCCCACGTTGCGAGTAAACCCGAATCAGAACCAAGTAAAGAAACAAATGACTCGCGAATTTCCCGACTCCACGGTGTTGGAATCGGCGTGGCTGATTCTAGAAGAGCCGGTGCCATGGGCTTCTGTGCCATTGCCGAAATGCTGGCTAGTCGAATAAGCAATCCTGGATCCTTTTTGGGATCGGCATTTCGAGCAAAAGTGACTTCGTTACCCAGATCAATTACACCTTGCGCCAAAGGTGCTCGACTTTTTTCTTGGGAATTGCGCAATTGGTTGATCCGGTACCAAGTCACTTCATTGGCATACGCGATTTTCCGCCCAGCCAAATAGACCTCCCTGAGAAGCGCTTCGGGGCTTTCCACACCCAAAGCCGTCGCCACCGCAGACTGCGACTGCATGCGAAGTCGATCACCGGGTCCTGAGTCTGACATTGCGTCTCGCACGTCAAGGAGAAATGATTTAGCGCTTTGCCAATCCGTGTGTGGAATGTCGACCAGCCACGTAGCTCCCAAGTGACTCAAAACAGCGGCATCACGCAACCCACCGTACGACTCTTTAATGTTGGGTTCCAACAATTGAAATAGCTCACCGTGGTTCTTCCTACGGTCAGCAACAATCTCGAAGAGTTGCGGGAGGGCATTTTTAGCCTGAGACCTCCAATCGCGATGAATAGAATTTCGGACCTCCTGGAATAGTTCTTCATTCCCCGCTATATACCGCGCGTCCAGCAGACCGGTAAAAGCTTTGATATCGGTACTAGCCACCTCGCGTGCGGATTTAACTGTTCGAACGCTGTGATCAAGATGGACCGAGGCATCCCAGATCGGATACCACAGTTTCTCTGCGACTGAGTCGGGAAGAACCCCTTCCTTGTGAATCACAACAAGGTCAAGGTCGCTCTGAAGACTGGGTTCCTCCCTGCCATAGCTACCCACCGCAATTAATGCAAAATTCTTGGGATCAGAACCACTCCCAGAAATTGCTTGGACAAATAGTCCATCAAGCCACGTATCTCGGGAATGACTCAAGGCGAGACGGCGCTCTGAGCCCAAATGCCCAGAGCGCCATCTGTCGAGATCCTCGTCTTGCGTAATGTTTTTCCTTATCTAGAGAGCGTCACATCTAGAGCGCATCAACGCCGCGCTCGCCAGTTCGGACCCTGATTACTTCTTCAATTGGGGTAACCCACACTTTTCCATCACCGATTTTACCTGTGTGAGCAGCCGCCGTAATCGTGTCGAGTACCTCCTCCAATCGATCGGAGTCAATCAGCACTTCGAGTCGCACCTTGGGAACAAGATCGACGGTGTACTCGGCGCCACGGTATACCTCCGTGTGGCCACCTTGTCGCCCGAAGCCTGAGCTCTCCGAGACTGTCATTCCCTTGACACCAATTGCCTCAAGGGCTGTTTTGACGTCTTCGAGCTTAAAAGGTTTAATAATTGCGGTTACCAGTTTCATCAGATTTCCTCTCGATCACGTCGTGCTGCGCCTGCGCCAATTCCAGCAAAGTGTCCGCCTCCGCCTGTCTCTCCGAACTCGTAGGCTGACTCCGCATGTTCGGCTAGGTCAATTCCTGAGAGTTCCTCGTCACGAGAGACTCGCATAATACCGGCAGCCTTAAGAATCAAGCCGATAATCAGCGCGACCACGAACGAGTAGCCCATGACGCTGAAGGCTCCGATTGCCTGTTTCCCCAGTTGTTCACCGCCACCCCCGTACAGCAAACCATTGACACCGGCCGGTGCCAAGTCCGTAGCAAGGAATCCGATTAACAGGGTGCCCAACAGTCCACCGACAAGGTGCACTCCGACCACGTCAAGTGAGTCGTCGTAGCCGAATCGGTACTTCAGTCCAACGGCGAGCGCACAAATGACGCCCGCGAGTACGCCTACGATCAATGCCCCGATAGGGCTCACGGCTGAACATGCGGGAGTAATTGCAACGAGTCCAGCGACAATTCCAGAGGCAGCCCCCAGCGTCGTCATGTGACCATCACGTAGCTTCTCGACTACCAACCAACCAATTGCAGCTGCACAAGTGGCGGCGAAGGTGTTGAGGAAAACTACGGCGGAAGTGTTATCGGCCGCCAGGGCAGAGCCCGCGTTAAACCCGAACCAGCCAAACCACAGCAAGCCAGCTCCGATCATGACCAACGTCAAGTTGTGAGGACGCATAGGAGTTTTGGGCCAACCGGTTCGTTTCCCAATCACGATCGCAAGGGCAAGTGCGGCTGCACCAGCGTTGATGTGAACTGCAGTTCCACCGGCAAAGTCGATTACACCCATCTCAAAAATCCACCCGCCGCTGGCCCAGACCCAGTGCGCAACCGGGAAGTACACCAAAATGGCCCAAATCCCGCCAAAAACAAGCCATCCGTTGAATTTGGTTCTCTCGGGTATTGCTCCCGCAATCAGACCCACCGTGAGGCAGGCAAACATCCCTTGAAACGCAACAAAAGCCATAATGGGAAGAGTCGCTTCCGGGTCGTCAGCCATTAAAGACTCTAGGCCAAAGAACTCGGTTGGATCACCTAACAACCCACCCATGCTGGTTCCAAATGTCATCGAGTATCCAAAGAGAACCCACAAGACTCCAACAAGGAATAGCGCTCCCATGACCATCATGAGCATGTTGAGAACTGATTTGGAGCGGACCATTCCTCCGTAAAAAAATGCCAGCCCAGGAATCATGAGCAGCACCATTGCGGCGGCGGTCAGCATCCAGGCTGTATCGCCCGTATTTAAAGCGGATTCCATTGGAGTCCTCCTGTCGATGATCGGCGACGATCGGCCTGGTGCCGGACGCCTGCGACAAGATTGGTGCAGAATCGTTTCCACAATGGTGACGCGAAGTTTCGTTCGTGTGAATTATGCGCGCTTGTGTGAACTACGTGTAAATTTCAAGATAAAGCATGAGTTCACTATTCATCGCGCATTGTTCATTGTTTTAGTTCACAAGTGCGGTGACAAACTCGTCTATGTCAAATGGAGCTAGATCGTCTGGCCCTTCACCGAGGCCCACCAGTTTTACGGGAACACCTAGCTCGCGCTGAACTGCAACAACGATTCCGCCTTTTGCGCTTCCGTCAAGTTTTGTCAACACGATTCCCGTGACGTCGACGACCTCGCTGAAAATTTTCGCTTGCACTAGCCCGTTTTGTCCTGTGGTGGCGTCAAGGACAAGGAGCACTTCGTCGACCGGTGATTGTTTTTCAATCACACGTTTTACTTTGCCGAGTTCGTCCATCAGGCCTGTTTTGGTGTGCAGCCGACCAGCCGTGTCAATCACGACAACGTCAATCTCGGCCGCTTGCCCAACAGAGCATGCTTCAAAAGCCACACTTGCAGGGTCACCACCTTCGGGCCCCCGAACCACTGCTGCGCCAACGCGGTCGCCCCACGTTTGAAGCTGGTCTGCTGCGGCTGCACGGAAAGTGTCCGCAGCACCCATAAGCACTGACTGATCTTGGGAGATCAATACGCGAGATAGTTTTCCCACCGTGGTTGTTTTACCTGTACCGTTCACGCCCACGACGAGAACTACAGCAGGGCGGCCAGAAACATCGGTGTTTAAGGTTCTGTCCATGCTGGGACTGAGCAAGGAAACGAGTTCTTCCCGCAGTGCAACTCGCATGAATTCTTCACTGCTGTCATTGGCTTGCGCAATTCGAACTTTGAGGGCTGCAATCAATTCGGTCGTTGCTGCTACACCAAGATCTGCCTGCAGCAGTGTTGCTTCAACGTCGTCCCAGGTTTGCTGATCCAGGCTTCCACTTGTGAGTAGCCCAAGCAGCCCTTTACTAAAGACGCTATTGGATCTGGCCAGCCGAGCGCGCAGTTTGTGCAGGCGCCCAATTGCGGGTTCAGGTATTTCAACTTCCCACACGGCAGGAGTGAAGTCTTCAACTGTGGTTGTTGGATCGATCAGGACTTCCGGACTGAGTTCGGGGATCGTAATCGTTTCAACATTTTTGCGCGCGGTGTCCCGGGGAACAGTGTTGTCGTCCCCCACACCAGGCGAGTAGTCAATTCCTGGCCGAGGTTTACTCGCGAGGGACTTGGCGCCTCGTGCACGTGAGTATGCAATTGCTCCACCAATTGCAACACCGAGCAGGATTACTGCAACGACAATAAGGATCGTTAAAAGGTCCATTAGGCAGGCTCTACCTCACGCAGTCGTTGGCCAATAATCTGTGTCACGCCGTCACCGCGCATTGATACGCCATAAAGGGCGTCTGCGATCTCCATTGTGCGCTTTTGGTGGGTAATAACGATCAGTTGTGAACTTGAACGAAGTTCTTCAATGATGTCGATCAACCGGCCAAGGTTTACGTCGTCGAGTGCAGCTTCAACTTCGTCGAGTACATAAAACGGTGACGGACGAGCCTTGAATAGCGCCACTAAAAAGGCGACCGCGGTCAGCGACCGCTCACCACCGGAGAGTAATGAAAGGCGCTTGATTTTCTTTCCCGGCGGACGAGCTTCGACGTCAACACCCGTGGTGAGCATGTTTTCCGGATCGGTCAGGATCAACCTGCCTTCCCCCCCTGGGAACAATCTGGCGAACACACCTTCAAATTCTCGTTCAATTTCGGTGTAAGCCTCCGTGAAGACCTGCTCCACTCGGGCATCGACTTCTTTGATGATGTCGAGTAAGTCATCGCGAGTTTTCTTAAGGTCTTCAAGTTGTTCGGTGAGAAATTTCTGTCGCTCTTCCATAGCTGAATATTCTTCAAGCGCTAGCGGATTGACCTTTCCCAAGAGTGCAAGTTGCTTCTCTGCGGCGCGGAGCCGCTTCACTTGCTCTTCGCGCACAAATGGATACGGCTGCGGCAACGGTGCTTCTGGGTCGATTTCGTCACCGGGAGCGCTTGGGCTCGGTGGTACAAGTTGTTCGGGGCCATACTCATCGAGGAGTTCCTGTGGCGCGATTCCAAAATCTTCACGTGCTTTGCCCTCGAGGGTTTCAATCCGCATACGCTGTTCGGCACGCGCAACTTCGTCGCGGTGAACGCTGTCCTTCAAGTTTTCCAAGATCTCCACCAGCGAGCGCACTTCACTTCGAACAAATACCAACTCTGCGTCGCGTTCCTTTTTGAGGCCCTCAGCCTGGGTTCGCGCCCGCTGAGCTAGACCAACTGAAGTTTCGGTGTAAGTAAGGGCGACTCGAGCACCTGAGAGCAGCGCTGTCGCAATAATTAATGATGCCGCTCGTCGCTCACGCCTCTGCATTGCTGCTATTCGAGCGTTTCTTTCACTTTGAGCGTCGCGCTCCAGGGCCGCTGCACGCTCTCCAATTGCCCGAACCCGTTCTTCCGCCGTACGAACGGCCAAACGTGCGTCAACGACTCCGGCTCGAACTTCAACGAGGATTTGTTCCCGTGCATTTCGTTGATCCTCGCCAACAACCGGCACGTCCAATGCACGTAATGCTTCTAATTCAACAGTGATTCCTTGAAGCAACTCACGATCTCTGGTGTGTGCTGCAGCGGAACTCAGGGATGCCGATTCAAGTCGCTCGGCCTCGGCGAGCGCATTGCGTGAAAGTTGCCCCAAGGCACCGAGTTTTTCCGCGATTGCGGCGAGTTCAGCATCAGATTCGTGTAAAAGCGAAAGTGCAGACTCAACCCTTTTTACAGCAAGTTCCTGCTTGTTCTTGGCGGTCGACAGTTCAAAAATTACCCTGCTGAGTTCCGTTTCAAGCTGTGCGAGCTTAGTTTCAGACTCGTCAAAGGCGGCCTGCACTTCGAGCAAGCTCGGACTGTTGGAGGATCCACCTTCTATTATGCCGGCGTCAATTGAATCACCTTGGCGACTTACCAGGGAAACACCTAGGTTTGCTCTGGCGCTTTCCCGAAGTTCTTCGATTGATTCAACAACCACGAACCGGTTCAACAAAGCATGGACTTGAGCTGAAACAACAGGATCTACCCGGACACAGTCCACAAGCCATCGGCCAACCGGAGCATCTTGGGCATGCAGCCCGGGGGATGCTGGAAAATCTGCGACCAAAACGTTGGAACGACCGGCTTGTTCACTTTTGAGAAATACAAGAGCGTCCATTGCCGAGTCGACGTTGGAGACAACAATTGCCGAAGAGAGATTGCCCAGCGCGCTTGCAACCGCCGCTTCATAGCCTTGCTCAACATGGATAAGCGAACTTAATGTTCCGATGTAGCCGTCAAGTCCGGAGTCCACAAGTGCTGCAGAGCCGTCTTTTCTTTCAAGCCCGAGTGCTAAGGCGTCACGCCTTGCGACTAACGCTGCTCTTTCACGTTCAAGTGTTGCTTCTTCGGCCAAGAGCTCTCGAACGTGTAAATCCGATGCAACAAGAAGTTCCTGTGAAATCTCGTGCTCGGTGTCTAGCCCTTCTTCACCGGCGCCGTGTGAAACTACTGCAACTTCCACTTGTTGGAATTGTGCTTGTGCAACTTGACTTCGTTCCCGGGCTTCTTCGATTTGCCCCTCTAGGCGCTCGAGTTCGGCTTCTCGGGTCTCAATTCGAGCCTCTACATTGTCGCGGGAGGCTTTTAGCTCGTCCGTCTTGCGTAGGTGAGCCTGATGTGCCTTTTCAATGCCAGCCACCCGGTCATTTTCTTCACGCAGTGCGGCAACGGCGTCCTTTTCTGCCAGTTCTGACTCGGTTAACGCCTGCCCCAGCGACTCAACCTGCCTGGTTAGCTCAAATTCTTGACTCCGAAGTGCCCTTGCCTCTGCCTCAAGTGCTTCAGGCTCCCTGCCTGATTTCTCCTCCTGCGGTTCAGGGGCTAAGTTTCGAACTTTTTCGGCTCCAAGTTGGACAAGGCCAAGGTAACGCTCACGGAGTCGGCTCAAGGCGAACCACGTCTCCTGGCTAGTGGCTAGTCCTGGTCCTAACTCCCGTTCGAGTTCCTCTGCACGATTCTCACGTTCGCGAAGCACCGCGATTTTGGATTCGACTTCCCCTTGCTTCTCCCGGAGTGCACTTTCATCAGCTACTTCAGCTTGTAAAGCTACCTGCAATTCGGTGAGGTCACTAGCCATCAGCCGAAGGCGCGAGTCGCGTACGTCACTTTGAATCACCGTTGCGCGTCGTGCGACTTCAGCCTGTCGGCCAAGTGGTTTGAGCGCGCGACGTAACTCTGCAGTGAGATCGTTGAGCCTTGTCAGGTTGGCCTGCATGGAGTCGAGCTTGCGAAGAGCCTTTTCCTTACGCTTGCGGTGCTTGAGAACGCCTGCGGCTTCTTCGATGAATCCCCGTCGGTCTTCAGGTGTTGCGTGCAGGATCGTATCCAGTTGTCCCTGCCCCACAATGACGTGCATTTCGCGACCAATTCCAGAGTCACTCAGTAATTCTTGAACGTCTAGTAAGCGGCACTGTTCACCGTTGATAGCGTACTCGGAACCACCATTACGGAACAGTGTTCGAGAGATTGTGACCTCGGCGAATTCAATTGGGAGGGCGCCGTCGGAGTTGTCGATCGTGAGGGCGACTTCGGCCCGACCTAATGGTGCACGGCCCGATGTCCCAGAAAAAATTACGTCTTCCATTTTTCCACCACGCAATGACTTAGCGCCCTGCTCTCCCATGACCCAGGCGAGTGCATCCACGACATTGGATTTGCCTGAACCATTGGGGCCGACAACACAGGTAACACCCGGCTCAAACTGAAGTGAGGTTGCCGACGCGAAGGACTTGAAGCCTTTGAGGGTGAGGGATTTTAAATGCACGGCTGGTATTTCATCCTGTCAATCTGATACCGGCCAAGATCACTCAAGGCTGGTGCGAGGCTTACTTAACTACACCACCCTATCGGTGAAGATTGAGGTTTTACGGCAGCAACCACGGAGGTTGACATGTCACACAGTGAAAGCTTGATCGGTTCATAAATTTACTGCGAATTATGGGGTTCCCACAACGATCACAGGGTTTACCTTCACGTCCGTAGACGGCCAATGACCGGGAGAAATATCCGGACTCCCCGTTGACATTTACATAGAGTGCATCAAAGCTTGTACCACCAGCAACAAGTGCCTCATGCATAACTTGAGTAACAACTTGCACGATGTCAGCAGCGTGTGTGGCGGTGAGGTGATTACATGGTGTTCTTCCATCAAGACCTATGCGCCACAGACATTCATCTGCATAAATATTTCCGATACCTGAAATCAGATTTTGATCCAGTAACGCCCTTTTGACTTGGGTTGTTCGTTGTAACAGTAAAAGCGCAAATGCATTCACGTCAAAAAGTGCATCAAATGGATCTCTGGCAATATGGGAGATCACGGTTGGTATCTCGTCTAGGTCGAGGTCACTTACATGCATGCCACCGAATGTGCGTTGGTCAAGAAACTCGAAATACCGCGGAGCCTCACTGGCTCGATTGAGGACCCATTCCACCCGAACATGAGGGTGCCCCGATGGCGAATCATTAACACGCAGTTGGCCGCTCATGTTCGAAACTTGCCACCATTCGGGCGCTTTTAACTGGGTCGTCTCAATATGCTCAATCACCAGACCCACCTTATCGAGCATGGTTTTCACGCTAGTGAGCGTAAAATCGCAAATGCGTAATGCAGT
>ERZ651776.4148-NODE-4148-length-13647-cov-4.004274_pt1 | contig 13647 bp, 21 predicted proteins | sample MGYA00514761_ERZ651776 | MGnify/ENA metagenome assembly ERZ651776 | reverse complement strand
TAAATGGGAATGGGAGAGTTCCCTACTTCATAAGTGGAGGTGCCCGATATGTAAAACCGAAGGAGAAGGAGAATCTGGGCTGTAGCGAGCGTTAGCGAGCGTTAGCGAGCGGTAAACCCCCTTTAAGAGAATTTATGGATTTGGTGGTGGCTCGGTGGCTACGGAGGTTTCTTGTTACTAAGGAAAATAAAAAAGGGTCCATGCCGGGTCTGACCCGTTTTACTATCGAGCCCGGTTTTTTCTCGTATAGAAAAAATACCCTTTGATACCCCTTCGGTGTATCCTGAGAGGATAGCCATCTCTTCGTTTGAGAAACGAGCTAAATAAAATATACCTCATATAATTTGGAATTGTGGTATTTTTTTCGTATATTAGAGGTATCTAATAATTAAAATTTAAAATATGGATTTAATATACAAAGACTCCTTTGTGGTAGATGGAGAAAGATACTATCACTATTCTTATGGTGGTAAATGGCAAGCTACTAAGTTTGTTACAGTGCATGGAATAAACTATTATAATTCGAAAGAAGCATTTCAGTTTGATACAATATAATTAAGATGGAAGATAGAGATAGAGTAATACTTCATTTGGTTAAGAGATTAGAAGTGGAGTTAGAAGAGTGTTGTGAGATTACTTGCGATAAAGACTCATGCTTATCCATAGTAGATGAGATTAAAAGAATTCTTTCTATATGAGAAGAGTAGGAGATACTATTGAGTTTAAGTTCGCAGGAGGGAAAGAAAGAGGAACTATAAAGGAGATAAAGAAGGGGGAAAATAAAATCCTTTCTTATTCCGTTAGTGATGGGAAGTACAATTATAATGTAGCTAAGGAAATGATATTATGAAAAAGTGGAAGTGGGAAGATTATCTAATATTCGGATTAGCCTCTATATGGCTAGTATTTGTATTTGGTAGGTTTATGAGTATGGTTATGTGATTGTTACTCAGTATATGGGTTATTCTCTTTAAAGGGATATTTATATATAAATCAATATGAGTTGTTATATGAACCCAGAAGAATTCCATTACATAGATAAGTTTCAGAACCAATACTTTAAGAATATGAGAGAGGTAAGGATATCTTCCCTATATTGGGTATGGGATAATCTATCCTCTAACTCAGGCTCTATAAGGAAATCAACAATAGTATCCCTTATACCCTATACATCCTTATCTGAACTACTAACCGATTTAGAGTCGGATGAAAGATATGAGGATTGTAAGGTAGTATGGGATATAATGAAACTATATAACGAAAATGAACAAAATGGAGAATACAAACAATTATTCTAATGAACCTATCGGAGAATGGAAAATCGGAGATGATGAACACTTCATCTCATTTGCGCTTAAAAAGAAACCTAAATGGTTTCATCGTCAAATGGCTAGATTTTTCTTTGGCCTTCGTTGGTTTGATTATGTATCTAAATCACCATCTAAAGGAATTAAGGTGGGTAGTGTATCTAAGGGAACTCCTCAAAGAAGATTTAAATCGTAATGAAAGGGTATAAAGGATATTTAAAACGAAAGTGGGAATGGGTAGATTCTCATCCGAGGCTGGCTGCTTGGTTAGGTTGGTTTAAAGGTCTACTAACGGGTCTAATTCTTTGGTGGGTATTATCATAATGGGAAAGAAGGAGCTATATTATGGATTTTAAAGTATTAAAAGAACCAATAGAATTAGATACTAAGTGTAAGTGTGATAAGAAGGTAAAGTTAATAGGTTCATCTTCATCGGGTTACTATACCTTATGCGAATGTAATATTGTTGGATACTTCAATGATAAAAATGGTGAAACGTTAAACTATCAAAGAGAATCTAATAACGACGACGAAAATTCTTTTTTGACCGACACCGAGTAAAAAATTTTAAAAAGACATAGGGAACCATCGGGCTCCCAAACAACAATAAGGGTTATATGAGTAAAAGGAAAAAACCGATTAAAAAAACAATAGCTAGAAGAATCGGAGAATGGGCTGTCTTTAGTAGAAGGTTAACTGCTGCTGAGAGAATCGGAAATAGAATGGGTTATATGGGGAGTGCATTTATTATGATGTCTCCTTACTTACTACCTTACGATAATATAGGAGCGTACACTTACTTATGTGGAGCCGTATTATCTTTACCACAAGTTTGGTTAGCGAAACAATGGAACTTAGTAGTAATCAATTTAAATCTATTGATTGGATACGGATTATACATATTTGGATAAACTATGATTTGGGAAGGTAAAGAATGTTTACATTTAGTCTTAATGAAAGACCCTTTCGAAAGAATCGCTAAAGGTGATAAGGTAATCGAATATAGAGATAGAACCGATTATTGGAATAGAAGGTTATTTGGTAAAGAGATTAAATGGATATTCTTCCAATATGCTTATCATAAGAATCCAACACATATGGTAGTAGAAGTAACCGATGTTAAGATGGTAGATAGATGGGAACTTCACTTAGGAGATATCATCCATTTTGATAATAGGCATATCGATGGATTGGTGTGTGATTCATATAAGAAATGGTATGAATCCCTTTATTCTTAAATTTTTTATATTTATAAACATATACAAAACTAAGTAAACTAATGATAAAACTTACAGACATACTTAAAGAAGGAAAGATATTATTACAATCTAATGATAGAGATGCGGATTCATTATCAGAAATAACGGATTTTTTAGTGTATGGTAAATTACATAATGTATTTCAATTCATACCAAGAAAATCAGTTGATTTAGATAAGATAGATAGTTTGGGTGATATCAACGTAACTGAACAATTAGTTAAGTATGCTGAAAAGAAAACTAAAATAAAGTTTCTTCCATTACATAATTTTAAAGGTGCTGGTTATGGTATCCAAATAGATATAGATTTTATAGTAAAAAAACTTAAATAAAAAGTTATTATGAACGAATACATTGGTACTCTAATGCAGAGTAGAAATCAAGCTCACATTTTTCACTTACAAACATCATCATATGCTAAGCATGTAGCATTACAAGAATACTATGAAGGAATCATTGATTTGATTGATTCTCTTGTAGAAGCTTATCAAGGTAAATACGATATCCTTACCGATTATAAAATGATTGGTACATTGGATGATATTAAAGATGAAGATGATGTTGCTAGTTACATCGAAAAGATAGCTAGATATTGTGAACTAAAGAGAGAGAAACTTCCTCAAGATGGTTTCTTAAATAATATCTATGATGATATAGATACTCTACTTAGAACTACTCACTATAAGTTAAATAGATTATCTTAATTAGCAAAGTGTTGTATTAGAAGAACTAATACTAAACTTACACCAATACCAAACATCAGTTTAAGGAAGTCTTTACCAATCAATGGGAATACTTTTTTAAGCTGATTCTTTTTTAGGTTATATGAGTTTAGAGCTAATTCCCTTCCTGCCAACATTCCCACAAAAACAAATGTAGTACTCATTGGAATATTGTTGTATTGTTTGAAGTACAATAAAAGGAAAGCATATATTAAATCAATAATAGTTGCTGAACGAATAAATTTAGTTGATGTTTTACTTATAATAAGTTTTTGAATCTTACCTCCTCCACTCTTAAAAACATATCCCAATACTACTAAATAGAATACTACGATTAATGAAGTTTCAAACCAAGTATGTTCTCTTGGTAAGAATACTGCTATGTTTGCATGGTCATGTTGTAACCATTGAGTCCATAGGAATCCCGTAGATAACCATTGTCCAACTCTCCATACCTTATCATACTTTGGATTGGGTTTGGTTTTCTCATCGATAAATTTAGATACAACAAACCATACAACGTATGCAGTTACAGCAGCAACTCCATATCCTAAGAAACTCTTTACTAACATCTTTTCCATCACAAAGGTTGATGCGAATGCTGATAGAACTAAGAAGGATGTAGATACTGGTATTCCTTTTCTTGTTAAGATTAATAATGCTAGTGGTGCAAGAACATGCCATATAGATGGTTCTATGTAAGGTATCTTATCTAATCTACCATAAGATACATCTCCCATATATTGTCCGTTGAAAACAACAAACATCAATATGATTGATGCGAATCCCCAAAGATAATACCATTTAATATCTTTGTTTGAGTTTAACCATGTTCCTAAAGTTTGTAATGAATCGTTTGCGATTACTGCATATCCTGCAAGTAAAAAACCTAATAATGGTAAGTATTCCATAATTTATATTAACATTTGTTTATCTTATAATATATACCGATTAATATAATTCTAATGTTAAGAGAATATTATCTTTTTATTACATAAAAAAAGGGGAAACCTTTCGGAATCCCCTTTAATTTATATCAATTTGATATTCTTAGAATCTATAAGTTAAACTTGCGTTCCAAGTTCTACCAAATCCGAACCATACTGAGTTTCTAGTATCAACACCATTCCAAGTAGTTGAAGCATCAGTTGCATGAATGTTTGAATTTGATTCTGCAATATATGTTTCATCTAATAGGTTATTAATGTTTGCTCTAATAGTCCAGCCATTACCAATCTTACCAGTAACACCTAAATCAAACAATCCATAAGAAGGAAGTTTAAGTGCTCCATTGTTATCAGGGTTTGTAAACTCTGAATCAGTAATAGAGTAATCAGCATAAAGTCCATCAACGAATCTATAATCTAAATCCATAGAGATGTTCTTAGTGATTCTTTGGTCTACACCAATGTTAGCAGTAAATTGTGCTGCATCACCAACTTTAGCATCTTTTAGGTAAAGAGTACCTGTACCAATTGATTGTTGGTTATCATCAAATAACTCTGCTTCAAAATCTTTAGTATATCTCCAATCTCCGATTGATAACATACCTTTAAATTTAGTAGAGTTAGATAATCTATATTTCCCTTCAAATTCGATACCATTATGTACAACATCAATGTTCTTAAATTGAGCCGAACCATCTACACCTTGTTGGTTAGATAAGTTTCTTTGTACAAAACGATTACCCCACGTTGTAGTGTAAGCGTTGATATTGAATGAGAAATCATTAGCAATAAAACCATATCCTAATTCGAATGAAGTAATTTCTTCATTTTGTAAATCGGGATTAATATCATTTCTATAATTAGGGAATACTGCTCCAAAGTTTGGTTGACGAGAAATAAACCCTGTATTAAAGAATATATTTTGTTTCTCATCAATATTGAAGTTAGCACCACCTTTTATATATCCACCACCTTGGTTTTGAACATCTGATTCTGGATTACCAACTTGGTCAAAGTAATCGATTCTTTGGAATGCTTGATTCGAAAGACCGGCTTGTACAACAGCGGTTAATCTATCACCACCATATTCAACCATAGTATTTAAACCTTGCCAACCAACTTTACCTACATTGTAGTAATCAATCTTAGGCCCATTTAAACCTGTGTTCTTAAATGGAGATGCATCAATAGTAGTTTCGATAATCTGACCTGCAGAGTTTCTATTACCTGTTGAATAGTATCCATCTAATCCCATTAGATTGTTTACAACTCTATAATGGTAACCAGTGTAAGAACGTAAATCAACACCAATAGATGTTTTAAATTTACCGAACTGACCTTCTAAGTTAGAGATACCACCAACCCAATTGTGTGAGTTCATAGATGCTCTTCTTATTAGAACTTCTCTGTTTACATTAGAATCTCTAAATCCATTAGAACCAATTAACAACCCTTCGTATCCACCGATATCACCAGTGTATCCTTGAGTAGTTGCTTGGTTGTTTGCAACAACTGCATCGAAATCGATAAAGCCATTTGCATCTCTTGAACCTCTACCATTTTCTAAGTAGTGTTCAGTTAAATCCTTTCTGAAAGGTAGGATATCAGATACCCCATTACGATAGTTGTTACCTCTTGGACCTGTTCCACCACCTCTACCAGCTGAACCATATAATGATGTAGCTAGTTTAAGATTAGAATTAATTTCCCAATCCCAATTGAAAGTTGCTAGTGGTTTGTTATAGAAGTTTCTTCTCATTGAGAATTCTTCTCCATTTAAAGTACCACCATTAGAGTTCCAACGTTGGTCGATTCCTTCACTACCAAAGTTTTGGTAATCTCTAATAGAAACCCATACATCTCTTTGGTGATGCCATTGACCTGCCCCTAAAAAAGAAAAGTTCAACTCATGAGCTGAACCTTCTGGTGCGTAACCAACTGCTGCGAAGTAAGTGTAACCTTCTCCACTTGTGTTATAAACATATCCATCTCCTTCCCATCTTGATAGTAAGAAAGATGATGCCCATCCCTTTTCGTTTTTACCTGTATTGTAAGATACTCCTGTTTTTTTGTAACCATCGTTACCAATCATTTGAAGTACTTTACCACCTTGACTTTTAGAAGCCGCTTTAGTAAAAATAGAAACAGTTCCACCAACTGAAGGTACTGCTAATCTAGAGGCACCTAAACCTCTTTGGATTTGGATACCACTTGCAACATCAGTAAGACCTTGCCAGTTACTCCAATACACCCAACCATTTTCCATATCATTAACGGGTTGCCCGTTGATAAGGAAAGATGTGTTTCTTTGGTCAAAACCTCTAAGAGAGATTCTTGAATCACCATATCCACCACCTTGTTTAGTAGCGTACACACCAGGTGTTTTGTTCATAATCTCAGGAAATTCTAAGTTACCAGTCTTTAGAGTAATCTCTGATACAGAGATTGCCGAAACTGCTACTGGAGTTTCCCTTACCTTCGCTACATCAATTACACCAGAAGTAACTACTACTTCACTTAATTGATTTAACGCAGTTTGTAAAACTACTTCCATTCCATCATATGCCTCTTCTTCAGCGGCATCGAATCCAATAAAAGTAATTACTAAAATATCCCCTGCTTTAGCATCAGAAATAGAAAAGAGACCATCAAAATCGGTTGTTGTACCTATTTGGGTCCCTTTGATTACTACCGTTGCTCCCGGTAGGGGTTGATTTGCTTCCTCATCAATCACTGTTCCAGAGATTTGTGAGTAGCCGGTCATTGTGGTAAACACCATCAATAACCCAATTAAAAATTGCTTCATAATTGTACGTTTGTTTTTGTTCATATTAAATATAACTAATTATTATAACTTTTACCATCAATGTGATGATAATTTTTAAATAGGTATCGCATAATTCTAAAAGAAGAAAAACGCTTCAACATATTTTGATACTAAGATACGAATAAATTTTTTAATAACCAAACAAAATTAGGAAAAAGTTAACATTTATTTTATTTTGCTATGTCAATTTTTTTTCGTATATTAGTAAAAGTGTATATTTATATATACACATATATAAGTATTGATAATGTTAACATTAAGAAAAAATCAAATAGAGCCTGTTAAGAAGGGGATTGAGTACTTTTCACAAAAGAAACCAGTTCCTTCTATCATCGTTGCTCCTACTGCATTTGGTAAATCTATCGTTATAGCTCAAATAGCTAAAGGAATAGCTGAAAAAGTGTTGGTTATTCAACCTTCAAAGGAATTATTGGAACAAAATTACGAAAAATTCATCAATTTAGGTGGTGAAGCTACCATATATTCAGCCTCAATGGGTGAAAAAGAGATTGGTGATGTAACTTATGCTACAATTGGTTCGATTGTTAACGTTGCATGGAAGTTTAAAGAGTATGGAATCACAAAAGTCATCATAGATGAGTGTGATAGGTTCCCCAGAGAGCCAAATGGTATGTTAAGAAGGTTCCTAAAGGGTGCTAGTATCACTTATACGTTGGGTTTAACAGCTACTCCTCTCAAATTACAAACAAATATGGGTGCAGATGGTAAACCTTTCTCTAAATTAGTGATGTTAACCAATCGTTCTAAGAAAGGTAACTTCTTTAAGAAGATAATTTACGTTGCACAAATACAAGAGATGGTAAAATTAGAGTTTTGGAGTAGATTAGAGTACCAATCCTATGATTTCAACACAGGAGACTTGATTTATAACACTACTGGGGCTGAATATTCCAACTCTTCCATCAAAAAAGCTTACAAAAACCAGAAAATCTCTTCAAAAATAGTAAAAAAGGTAGAAGAGTTGTACAATAGACGCTCAATATTGATTGCAGTACCTTCAATTGATGAAGCTAAGGAGTTAACTACACTAATTCCAAGTTGTAAAGCGGTTTATTCTGATATGAACTCTCAAGAACGTAAAGAAACGTTAAAAGATTTCAAAGAAGGTAGATTAAGGTGTATTGCACAAGTAAATATCCTCTCAGTTGGGTTTGATTACCCAGAATTAGATTGTATTATCACTGGTAGACCAACAGCATCACTTAGTTGGTGGTATCAGTTCGTTGGAAGGGTTACTCGTATTCATCCAAACAAGTCTGAGGGTTTAGTTGTTGATTTTGTAGGTGCAGTTCCTAAATTTGGTAAGGTTGAGGATATATATTTCAAATGTGATGATAAAAGTAGGTGGAGTATGTATGGTGAAGGTAAGAAATTACTAACAGGTATACCAATTAAGGAGATTGGATTACATATAGAGGGTGAACCATCACCATATGAGAAGGCAGCTCAAGGACCTTCGGTAAAAATGCCATTTGGAAAATATGCAGGTAAAGAAATCATACAAATACCAGCTCATTATAGAGAATGGATGTTAGATAACTTTAAATGGACACCATTTAATCAAAAGATTAAGGATGAAATTTTAAGGTTAAAAAACATCGGTATTTAAAACTTAGTTATATTTATAGAAAATACTTACCGAGTAGTATCTTATACTCATAAGTAAAATTGTTCCAAAAATATCCGTTATTTAAGGGCTCTAAGCCTGTTGTAGGAAGTTTATCCGTTTTAGAATTGTTTTATCAATTGTTTTACCTAACTAGAAAGGTATAGCAGATGAAGTGTGCTATAAACAAGTTTGTGTTAGTAGTTATATTCCTCTTTATGGGTATATCTACCCAAGCACAAAACGATTTTTACGAAACGAAAGAAATAGCAATCGGTGAAGTTACCAACGAAATTCGTATGGGTAAGTTTGCTGGTAATAGGAATCTTACGGTTGGTATCAAAAATATTTTAGAAGAAATCATTCTAGAATTAGACTACGATTTATACGATGGTGCATCACAAAGGATTAATGTTAGATTAGTATTTTTTGATATTAAGAATATGGGTACATCTATCGCTGTTTTTAGAAAAGGTGTTGCTCTAACCCAAATTGCTGCTATCGGAGAGTTAATTGAAGATGGTAAAGTTATTAAGGTTTCCAAACAAGCAGGAACTTCAAAACAAATCTCTCAATCAACATTGATTATTGCAGCCGATGGTAGGTTCAATCAACAAACCGCATCAATCGCACTTAAACGAGTGTGTGAAAAAATAATAAAAGACTTATTAGAATGAAAAAAATTTTACTATTATTAGTTAGTGTAATGTTTACACTAAGTTCGTATGGACAATCATCAATTGATTATAGTCCAGTTAATACTGTTACGCAAGTTGGAGATACTTTGATTATGAAGTTCCAATACTTTAAAGGAGATGGAAACGACTTGACTTTAGGTCAATTAGATTTCGAATACAACAATAAATTGTTATCGTATGTATCACATGAATCACAAGCACCAACTGGTGCATCATTTGCTAGAAACAATTGGACAGGATATAAGTTTGTACCTAAAGCAGATTCCGATGAAGATGATATGGATGTACAATACACTTGGTGGAAAGATGAAGCAGGTGCTAATTCGTATGAGACTGGTGCTGATTGGAGCGTAGAAAGAGTTACTATACAATCTGCTAGTGCATTGGAAAATGGACAAGAATTTATTAAGTATTCGTTTAAGGTAAAGGATAAGTTTGGTAGTGGGTATTCCAACTATAATGATATCATTAAAGTGAATTGGGCAAACTACCAAGAATCAGATGGTACACAAATACAAACTACTCGTTCTAAAGATGGACAAGATTTAAGTGGTATCGAAGGTGGTAATGCTGGTAACTTTGTAATAAATCTTAAAACTGCTAATACTGATAACTATACTGATTACTCTTATACTGTTAAGAATGGTGTAGGTGAATCAGTTGCAACTGGTACGTTTGATGAAAGTGGACAAGCATCTATAAGTGATTTAGAAAACAACGTAACTTATACGGCAGAAGCAAACTTAACCGAAGCTGCATCTTACTTAGATGAAGTTGTAACTGTATCTGATTTGGCATTAGTATTTGCTGAGGCGATTGGAGCTGGTTCTGGTCCAAGTGGTGGTTCAACTACATTCGATTATTTCGTACAAGATATAATGGCTGATGTTGTTGGAGATGGTGGTGTTGTTGATTTCCAAGATTCATATGAGATACTTGCTTACCTTCAAGGTGTAGATAGTTCTAATACAAACTTAATCACACAAGATGGACAAACGGAAGATTATAGTGGTATAGCATCTACATATGGTGCAGTTGCTAATGATGTAGTAACATTCGCTAAATCATTCACACCAATTGATTCAGATGCTAGTTCTAAAACAATTGATTTGGCACATGGTTTAGTTGGGGATGTAAACTTCTCCCATTCATATACTCCAGTAGTAGAGAGTGGTGGTAAATCAACTTCTGCTAGACAATCATCTGCTAGATATTCTAAAAGAGATTCGGAAGATGCTAATATTGATTTAATATCTGAAATAAACGATGAGGGGCAGGTGGTATTCTCAATTAACTCTGATGTTGAAGGTATGGTTGGTTCTCAGTTTAATATCGTATATGACCCTAATGTACTTTCATTGGAGAATGTAATATTTGATACTGGTAATACGATGACTAACTTTTCTAACATAGTTCAAAATGGAATAGTAAGGGTTGGTTCATTTGACCAAAACTTTGAATCTACTGTTAAAGAAGGAACACCATATAAACTAATATTCACACCATTAGAAACAATAGAAAATACATCTGGTTTAATTTCTTTTAGAGTAAAAGAAGGTGTGAAAGCAGATGGAACAAAAATTAACTTTATAATACAATAAAAAGATGAAAAAATTATTACTAATATTACTTACGTTTACTATATTAATTGGATGTGCTAAAGATGATGAATTTTTAGAACCAATTACTAATGAAGAAATACCACAATCTTTACAAATAAAAGAATTGATTGGTATAAAATTAGAAAACACTATTGTAACTGATAGAGTTGCTATGAATGTTAAATTACCATTAGATGGTAAATATAGAATTAAGATAAGACATGGAATTAATAATGAACTAATATCACAAGAGATGATAGAAGCTGAAGAGGGTGATAATCTTCTTAGAGTATATGTTGCTTCTTTAGATAAGAGTGGTTATATGATTCAATTAACTGATGAATTTCACAACGTATTGGGTAATCAATCATTTGTGGTAAATTAAATAAATAAATTATGAGTGATAAAAAAGAAGGATTCTTTGCACAAATAAAGAATCAAATAATAGCTGGGGTTGGTATAATACTAACTACGTTGGGTGGTGTTTTTATAGATGAAGTAAAATCATTTGTAGGAATAGAATCCGAAGAACAAACCGAACAAGTTCAAATAGAACAAAAGCAAGAGGTTAATGTTCAAGGACCTACTATCGTAGTAAACATACCAGAACAACAACCAGTAAAGGAGAAGGTGATTATCAAGGAGGTTAAAGTCCCTGTTAAGAAGAAAAAAGAAGTAGAAGAAGAAGCGGATTGGTAGTAAGTTATAGGAAGTTAATTATTAAAATAAAATTATGGTGTTTTTAGATGTTATTAGACAAATATGGACAGATTGTACTTTTTGGTATGATTACATAATAGCAGTAGTAATATATTGTTTGATGGTCATGGCTTTTTCAGGTATTGGTAAAATGATATTTGAATTGGTTACAAATCCATCGCAATTTGATAATGTACAATTTGGTATATTTGATTATTGTTGTTAGTATGAGAAAGATTATAGAAATATTAAGGAAATTGGATAATTGGTTAATCCAATCAGGATATAATATGTATCCCAATTTAACCAAACATATGAAAAATAAAAAATAAGAATATGAAAAAAATACTTTTTTTATTAGTATGTGTATTGTTTACACAAACTATATTTGGACAAGTAGGTTCGGTAGAGGCAGAAAAGTATCAAGCAGATTTTGAAAAAAGAAAATCAATTGATGATGTATCAGATTACGATGGGGAGTATATTCCTATTGCACTAATTAACATATCTGCATCTGATATGGTGTATGAGATGTGGCCTGAGTTAAAGGATGCTAGGATTGGATTAGGGGTAACCAATATGGTAATTGAATACTTAGATTGGACTAATCGTTTTGAGTTCGTAGAAGAGAAATCTGAGATTAAGAATAGAATGAAATCACAATGGGTTGCATCTCGTAAGGGTGTATCTGAAAATAAAGTATATGGTATGGGTAAGATTACTCTTGCTGAATACTTTGTTACTATTGAAATATATGATTTCTCAGTATCAGAAGATGAAGTTGTTGCGCTTAAAGATGGGGTTACTCAAAAACAAATAACTCGTTTAGGATTACAAGTTAGATTTACCGATGCTGAAACTGGAAGATACTTTGTTGGTTCTGGTTTGGGTGAGGCAACTACTGTAAAGAAACAAGAAGGTTTGTTGGGGTTAAGTGTAGATGAAGTAAACTTTAGACAATCTGCAATTGGTGTTACTACTCGTAAGGCATTAGAAACTGCTTCGGCAAGAATAGTATCTAGAATGATAAGAAAAGGAATATTCGAAAACTAATGAATGAGAAAACTACTATCGATACTTTTTTTTATATTCGTAACGAATCTTAGTTACGGACAAACTTTCACACAAACATTTGTTGATAGGTGTACTGGTGAGGTACAAATAGTTACTGCTGATTTCACATCTGGTTCAGCAGTTGTATCCTTTTATAATAAGGTTAAACTATTTACTTACAATCAATATATTAATGGTGAACTACAATCTTGGTTAGTTCAACAATACGCTTGGTGGGCTGCATTATCTCCATGTTCATCAGCAACAACCCAAACTCAAAACGCAACTAACAACGCTAACAACGCAACTAACAACAATAACTCAGGCTCATCTGGTAGTTCTGGTTCATCTGGTGGAGGAGATAGTGGTGGTAGTGGAGATAGTGGTGGTGGAAGTGGAGACTCTGGTGGTGGTTCCGATGGCTCTGATGGTGGTGGAGGTTCTGATGGCTCTGATGGAGGTGGTGGTGATTCCGATGGCGGAGGAGGAGACTCTGATGGAGGAGGTGATTCCGATGGTGGAGGTGGTGATTCCGATAGTGGAGATGGTGATGGTGGTTCTGGTGATTCCGATGGAGATTCTGATTCTGATGGAGGAGGAGATTCTGATGGTGATTCCGATGGTGATGGTGATTCTGATTCCGATGGCGATAGTGATGGAGATGGAGATGGCGATAGTGATGGAGATGGAGATGGTGATGATGATTCTGATGGAGATGATTCAGATGGAGATGGTGATGATGACTCCGATGATGATTCCGATAGTGATGATGATTCTGATGATGATTCTGATGAATCTGATGAATCTGATGAAGATAGTGAAGAAGAAAGTGAAGAAGAATCTGAGGAAGAAGAATCTGAGGAAGAAGAAAAGGAAGAGGAAGAAGAATCTGATGAAGAAGAGGAAG
>ERZ651776.4147-NODE-4147-length-13648-cov-10.910692_pt1 | contig 13648 bp, 10 predicted proteins | sample MGYA00514761_ERZ651776 | MGnify/ENA metagenome assembly ERZ651776 | reverse complement strand
GCATCTCCATGTATAAGTACAGGACAAACAAGTCCCTCATCTTTTAATTCATGATCAATCTTTGCTCTTGCAATTCCTTCCACTACGGTATTCACAGCTTCAAGATGGGAAGGGTTTGGCGCAAGGGTCATTCCTACTTTTTCTCCGTTGTCTAAAGTCACTTCTGACGTAAAGCCTTGATGATATTTTACATCTCCATCAAATGTTGTTTCAAAATCAAATTCTTTTCCTTCGAATTCTGAAAATATATCCTTAGGCCTCTTTTTAAAAATATTGGTAAGCGTATTCAGTCTTCCTCTATGAGCCATGCCCATAACAAAGTCTTTTACCCCGAGCTCAGACCCTTTAGATACAAGAACATCGAGGGCAGGTATTAAAGATTCGCCGCCCTCAATAGAAAACCTCTTTTGACCAACGAATTTTTTGCCAAGAAATGATTCAAATCCATGAGCCTTGACAAGCATATTAAACAACTTGAGCTTTCTAGCTTCGTTAAAAGTGGGTCGGTTTTTTATTTCAATTTTATTTCGAAACCATTCAAGTCTATCCGGACGTCGCATATACATGAATTCGATTCCTATCGATTGACAATAAGTAAGTTCTAAGTGGTCAATAATTTCTTGAAGTGTGGCAGGGCCGATATTTACTTGTTCACCTGCCTGAAATGTGATTTTTAAGTCTTCTTTGGTTAATCCAAAGTTTTCAATATTCAAATCAGGAGCATATTTCCTTCTTTCTCTTACTGGATTCGTTTTAGTGAATAGGTGTCCACGTGAACGGTAGCCATTAATCAGGTTAATGATTTTGAATTCTTTTTGAAAATTTTCAGGGATATCTCCAGATTCTTCATAATTGATGTGAGCGAACTCGAATCCTTCAAAGAACTTTTTCCAGCCCAAATCGACGCTATCAGGATCTTTTTGATATTCTTTATATAAATAATCTATGGCACTTGGATCGGCATTGCCGATATATGATAATTCATCCATCAAATCAGAATAATAACTATGGAGCAAAGGTATTAATTTACTCCTTTTAAATGGACATTGATTCGCAATATTTTGCTTTGGGAATAGTATACGGGGTAATCAGTCAATTAAAAACACGCAGAAACGTTGATTTAATTAATAATTCATTGAAACACTTTATTTGTTTTCAATATTGTTCAACGCTAATAGAACCATGTTTTCTACCTTGAATTCCCGGATTTCTTTTATTTCACCTTCTGTTTTAAGAACTAGAAAGTAATTTCCATCAATCAAATTATTTAAGTGGATTTGCATTGACCCTTCCGTCATTATTGATGGAATCATGATATTGTATTCAGATCTTAATTCAATCTCATCAATATTTGTATCATTCCAAGAAATAGTAAGACTTTTTGCAACATGTGCTTCTACTGGTTCTGATGGTGCAGTATTGATATTGTCGTTTAATGGGTTTACTAAAAGTGATAGAGCTAAAATGAAAGGAGCAGTCATGGTAATGTGTTTTTGTTGTTTGTTGAATCAAAGGTGCTAGACTTAAATCGATTTACTCCTATCATTCATCAGTTGCGATGAGAATTTACATGAAGACCATGAGAAGAGACTGCGTAGAAACACGTAGTAGAGATATAAAACATTTCTATAAAATAAAAAAAGGGCCCAGAGGCCCTTTAAATATGATTACGAATGAATTATTTCTTAATAAATTGCTTCATGATGGTAGCGTCCTCATTTGAAACTTTTACTTGATAAATTCCATTGGCATATGTTCCCAAATCAATTTGGATTTTCATATTGGTATCAAGGGTGTAAGTATCAATTATTTTCCCTGTGATATCGATGATTTCAATGGCCGCATTCTTCGTGTCTAGCATCGATAAATCTACAGTGATTAGATCTTCAGCTGGATTAGGATAGATGGCAACTTGATTGTTCATTATTTCATTAAGACTTACGGTTCCTGTATTTTCTACAGTTACACTTTCCTCTCCCCCAAAATCTGCTGTACTGATTGTGAAAATAGTTGTTCCTGAATTGTTTTTCAATTGCAGGTTTCCATCCGAACCACCCCATTGTGATGCTCCTAGACCATCTCCGTAATAATCGTAAATGGCAAAGGTATAACAATCAGCCTGAGGTAAACTCACATCCCAGTTGTATTGAGTTGTGTTGGATAAAGGACTTGTAGGGTCAGCGTCTGGGTTTTCTTGACCCGTTCCAAAGTTTCCTTCTACATTTTCGTTTCCTTCAGACCAAACAACTGTACCGCTGCTGTTTGTTACTTCTAGATATGTTTCGGGGGCATAATTGTCTGTAAGCAAAGAAACCTTAAGAACTGTGTTTGTTGAAAGCTCACATGGTGTTTCTTCAACGGTGATGTAGTTGGTTTTGTTTTCTGTATCAGATCCAACAGAATTTGAAGCCGTAAGTTGAACAGTGTATTGACCTACAGTATTAAATGTTACTTGAGGATTCTGAGAACTCGAATTTGTGCTTGCAGCGTAAGACCATCCCGTTCCAGGAGTAATACTCCAAGACCATGTGTTTGGTACGCCAGAGGTCATGTCAGAAAAATTCACCGTAGTCCCTGGAGCAACATTGGTAGCGCTAGCCGAAAAGTCTGTAGTTGGTGCTGATGGAGCAGAGCAAGGATCTGAAGAACCGTTAAGTGTCATCTGATTTGAATTTATAGGATCAAGCCATGGTTTAAGCTTCTCATTGTTTGCGTTACCATTTGACGTCCAGTGGTATGACATTTTACCATATAAATCAGGAGATGTCTGACTGGTACAATACGAACTACCACCAGTTAGTGTTCCTATGATAAGGCCACTATTATTGAATAACGGAGACCCTGATGACCCACCTTCGGTAACGCCATGACCATTTGCATTCGAAGACCAAGAAAGTTGCCAATGAGATCCTGCGGCAGATCCCCAAGAAGTACTATTTGTTGAACCATTAAAGGTTGATATTTTTTTTATGTCACCGGCAGGATGATGGATACCAGCACCTCCATTCGACGCCGAATTGTTTGCATTCCAACCATTCCAATAAGCACTAAAGCTACCTGACTTCAAGGTGTTAATTGTTGAAGTCTCATTACTTGCAGCACCCATCTGAACCAATAAAAAGTCAGAGCCAGAATTACCTCCTCCGTCATCTGAATCGGCAATCCTAAAACAACCAGTAATATAATGGTCATCTAAAGTTCCCGCAGAATTTGGGTTGTTACAGTTTGGAGATTCATATCTGAAATAAAAACGCCATTGGTTCATGTTTGCAGTAGAGGATGTCACTCCGCAATGCAAAGCAGTAAGAAAGTAAGGCTTACAATTTTGCGCAGTATTGTTTACTAACGAACCAGTGCACCAACCTGCTTGATTGCCTTCTACACAATAAACTCGTGCGACACCATCTTTTTCATCTTGCCAAGAATCTCCAACTGGTGAACAATTCACATTTACCTCACAAGGATCAGATTCATTTATTTTTTCTGCATTAGGATTTCCAGTGGATCTATAATTGTAAACAACTCTATCTATAAAAATTTCGGACGCTTGAGTATTTGAAGGTTCATTGATTTCAATGACCATGTCATTTCCAAAACACAAGGCCGCATTCTGCATATGGTGGTCTATAACGTCTGCGCTTGTCATTGGTTTGTGTACCAGTTTTCCATTGGTGTTTCTAATGGTTAAAACTGTTTCACCATAAAGAACAAATTTTGAGAATAAAAAACTTAACGCCTCCGCGCCTTCCGAAGAAACACGCAATTTCCAATTTCGTGATCCATCATTACTTATATTCCATTCACCAAAATCAGCGGTATTGATGTTGGACTCTAAACAAACACCAATTCTGTATAATTCTCCATTTTTTTCACGCTCGACATCCTGTGCATGGATTAAACTAAGGTCGGGAGACACTAATTCCATAGCAGGAATTTCTTTCAGATTTTTGATTTGTTGAACTTCTAATATTTTTCCTTGTGAAAATCCAGCAAACGCGAATTGAACACAAAATAAGAGGGTAAAAAGATTTTTCATAAAATTGTTTTTTTAGATTTTAGACGCCACATTTGGTCAAAACCTTTTGAATGACATAGATTTGTTAATTTTATACACAAATATAAGACTTGTAATTCATAAACGAAAATGAAGAATATTTGTTTAATCGAAGATGAGGAAAACATTGTTGAACTCGTTAAGTTAAACCTTGAAATAGAGGGGTTTAAGGTGAAATCATTTCAAAATGGAATGAGAGCAAAAGAGTCAATTTCAGACATCATACAGTTTGATTTGGTTATTCTCGATGTTATGCTTCCTGAGTACAGTGGCTTTGACCTTTGTAAGGACATCCGTGAGTTGAGCGACGTGCCAATTCTCTTTTTGTCCGCTAAAGGAATAGCAACTGATAGGATTCATGGGCTCAAGTTGGGGGCAAATGATTACTTAGCCAAGCCTTTTGATTTGGAAGAGTTGATTTTGAGAATTCACAACTTGGTTTCAAGTAAAGTGGATGTGAAGATCAATAGTCTTCAAATTGGTGGGGTGAAGGTGAATTTTTCTTCTTATGAGGCTAAAGATTCTCATGCAAACACCATTCACGTGTTTTCGAAAAGAGAAATAGAATTGTTGGAACTTTTTAATGAATATGAAGGAAAGGTCATATCCCGTGACATTATATTAGATAAATTATGGGGAAAGGATAATTTTCCAACTTCGAGAACTATCGATAATTATATCCTTACATTTAGAAAAATTTTTGAAAAAAACCCGAAGGATCCTGTTTTTTTTCACTCTGTAAGAGGAGTGGGATACAGGTTTACTTTATAAGTCTTTGATACATGAAGTTTTTATGTTGTTGTTTAGGTCTCTTTTTTAGCTGGGGTGTTTTTGCTCAAGTGAATGGTCTTGTTCAGGGCAATAATGGTGAAAAAACTGAAGCAATTTATGGTGCAAAAATCAAATTGTTACAGGCGAAAAGGGGAGTTGTAACTGATGAAGAAGGTGTATTTGAAATGGTCCTTCCAAAATCTCTCCCCGATACACTGGTTATTTCAGCTAGAGGTTATTTTTCAGACACCATTGTTGTGGATAAGAAAGATCGATTTTTAGCATTAAATGTTGTTTTGTATTCAGAAAAGTTGCTACCTGAAGTGATTGTTGAATACAAAAGAAAATCGTTTTCAATTTCTCGTTTAAAGGTGCTACATGTCGAGGAATTGACCTCGAGTGAATTGAAAAAAGCCGCTTGTTGTAATCTTGGAGAATCCTTTGAAACAAATGCATCGGTCGATGTGAATATGACAGATGCGGTATCAGGTGCCAAAAAAATTCAAATGATGGGTTTAGAAGGAATTTACACACAAATCCAATTTGAGAATATTCCATATTTGCGTGGACTAGAAAGCTCTTTTGGTCTTGAAACTATTCCAGGCTCTTGGATTGAATCTATTCAAATCACAAAAGGTGCGGGAAATGTTGTGAATGGGAATGAGAGTATGGCGGGCTTGATTAATCTAGAATTGGAAAAGCCAGAGAAGATGGATCGTTTCTTTTTAAATATGTATCAAAATAGATTTGGCAGAAGTGAGCTGAATTTTAGAACTGGTTTTGAGATGTCCGAAAAATGGTCGGGTGGAATCTTTGGAAATGTGAGCTCTCAGTGGGGAGAAATAGATGAAAACGGAGACAGCTTTATGGATGTTCCATTGGGATCAAATGTATCAGCTTTGGGCCGGTTTGATTACGAAGGGGAAAAAATGGAAGCGAAATTGGGCTTTAATATCCATGAAGATGTGAAAAATGGGGGACAGATAGGTTCTATCGTTAATCCTTATGAGGTTCAAATAAACAACACCCATTTTGATGTTTTCACAAAAACAGGGTTTTTTGGAAAAACTCCGGCACAATCTTTAGGAATTATTACCAATTGGAAGTATCAATTGATTGATGGGAAATTTGGTGTACGATATTTTGCTGGAGAGGAAAAGAGGGGTTACCTCAATATCATCTATGACGATTTTATTAAAACATCTGATCATAAGATTAAAACGGGGTTAAGTTATACGTATATCGATATATCTCAATCGACTTCAGATACACTATCCAGTAATCGAGTAGAGAATATCCCTGGAGCCTTTTTTGAATATACTTACACAGGGCCTAGATTAACTACTGTGCTTGGGGCAAGATATGATTATCACCTCTTGTATGGTCAACAGTTTGTTCCTAGAGTACATTTAAAATATAAAATTTCCGAGTATACTGATTTCCGTTTGACCACAGGAAAAGGGTGGCGGGTCCCAAATTATATCATGGACAACGTCTCATTACTTGCCAATTCATTTGCATGGATTGCTCCAAGTGAAATCACACCAGAAATTTCATGGAATGTAGGAGGGTCAATCTATCAGGAGTTTAATATGAAAAACAGCCCTGCTACCTTAACCGTCGACTTTTATAGAACCTGGTTTGAAAACCAGCTTGTCGTGGATCGAGAAAACGATCAGATTCGATTTGTAAATCTGAAAGACCAATCTGTTTCCAATAGCTTTCAGGCTGAAGTTTCTATTGAACCGATGAAAAGGTTTGTTTTGAGAGGAGCCTACAAGTATTTGGATGTACAATCGTTATTTGGAAATAGTCTTCAGGCCAAAGTGATGATCCCAAAACATCGTGGCTTTTTGAATGTCGCCTACACCACAAGAAATAAGCGTTGGGATTATGATGTAACAGTTTCACTATTGGGCAGGGCCAGACTTGCGGCGACCTCTCAATCTAGTCGTGAATTCAGTGATGTATTCCCAAGATTAAATGCTCAAATTACTTACAAGCTTAAAAAATGGGATTTCTATGTAGGTGGTGAAAACCTAACAAATTACAGACAAGAAAATCCAATTCTTGAGCCAGAAAATCCGTTTGGCCCTAATTTTGATGCAACTAGGGCTTGGGGACCAATTATTGGTTACAATATTTATATAGGATTGCGTTACTCAATTAAAAGAAAAAATAATAAATAAAAAATTATGAATAAGAAATATTTAAATAGTGTGCTTTTTGCTTTCTTCTTGTTTTTCATGGGTGGAATTAGTGCCCAAAAGTCGCAAACAGTAGTTTTTAAAACCTCCGCGCAGTGCGGAATGTGTAAGGACAGAATTGAGGAAGTCATGAATTTTGTGCCTGGCGTAAAATACGCTGAGCTTAATTTAAAGGACATGTCTTTAGAGATTCAATTCAACACTAAAAAAATCACAGCTGATGACCTTAGAAAGCGTGTTGCGGCTATTGGATATACTGCTGATAACGTTGAGCCTAAAGAGGAGGATGTTAAGAAATTACCTCTTTGCTGTCAGCCGGGCGGACATCTCTAAATTTTTCATTGTCTTTCTTATGAAATGGTTATCTTCGCCACGACCATTTAAATCGACTGATGAGTGATCCAATTAAACATGAATGTGGTATAGCCCTTTTGAGGTTAAAGAAACCCATTGAGTACTTCGTAGAAAAGTATGGAACTGCATTTTATGGAGTGAATAAGCTTCATTTATTGATGGAGAAACAACACAATCGAGGACAAGATGGTGCTGGTGTAGCCAATATAAAATTAGACATGAATCCGGGTGAAAGATATATTTCCCGTATTCGGTCGATCAACAAAGCTCCCATTCAGGATATTTTTAAACAAATCAATTCGAGATTTGAGGAGATTTATGAAAAACATCCAGATAAAATTAATGATGTAGAGTATTTAAAAAAGTCTGCAGGTTTTACTGGAGAATTATTTTTAGGACATCTTCGATACGGTACTTTTGGTAAAAATTCAAAAGAAAGCTGTCATCCATTTTTGCGTCAAAACAATTGGATTACCAGAAACTTAGTAGTGGCCGGTAATTTTAATCTTACCAATGTCGATGAGCTGTTCGAAGTGCTTTTAAAGGTTGGTCAGCATCCAAAAGAAAAATCAGATACGGTTACGGTGTTGGAAAAGATTGGTCATTTTCTAGATGTTGAAAATGATGAATTGTATCACCGATTCAAAAAAGAATATGACTCTAATTTAGAAGTATACGGACAAATTTCTGAGCATATAGAAATTCAAAAAATACTTAAAAAGGCCAGTGAAGATTGGGATGGAGGATATACCATGGCAGGTCTGCTTGGTCATGGCGACGCTTTTGTTTTGAGAGATCCAGCGGGTGTTCGTCCAGCTTTTTGGTACGAGGACGATGAGATTTGTGTTGTGGCTTCCGAACGGCCTGCAATTCAAACGGCATTTAATCTTCAGGTTGAGGACATCAAAGAATTAAATCCAGGTCATGCTTTAATTGTGAAGAAAAACGGATTGGTTAAGGAACACCTCATCAATGAGCCAACAGTTGTAAGTAAATGTTCGTTTGAAAGAATTTATTTTTCCAGAGGTTCAGATAAAGACATTTATACGGAACGAAAGGAATTGGGACGATTGATTGTAGAGCCTGTTTTGGATACGATAGACCATGATCTTGACAATTCTGTTTTTTCCTTTATACCAAACACAGCAGAAATTTCTTTCTACGGAATGGTAAAAGGTCTTGAGTCTCACTTGAATGAAAAGAAAATCGAACAGCTTCAGGAATTAGGATCAAATGCCACAAAAGAGGATTTTGAGAGAATCATCAACCAAAGGGCTCGTATAGAAAAAATTGCCATTAAGGATGCCAAGCTGAGAACCTTTATTACACAGGATGACTCCAGAAACGATTTGGTTTCTCATGTCTATGACATTACATATGGAGGTATTCGAGCCAATCAGGACAATCTTGTTGTGATTGACGACAGTATCGTTCGGGGAACAACTCTTCGTCAAAGTATCTTTAAGATATTGGATCGCCTCAGCCCTAAAAAAATAGTGGTGGTGTCTTCTGCTCCTCAGATTCGTTACCCAGATTGCTACGGCATTGACATGGCCAAGCTTGGAGATTTTATCGCTTTTAATGCCGCAATCTCCTTGTTGAGAGCGCAGGGGAAAGAATCCCTTATCGATGAGGTGTATCAACTGTGTTTGTCTCAGATAGATAAGCCCAAGGAAGAGGTTATTAATTACGTCAAGAAAATATACGATCCTTTTACGCCACAAGAGATTTCAAAGCGAATTGCAGAACTATTGACGCCTGAAGGCATGAAAGCTCCTGTTGATATCGTTTATCAATCCATCGAAAATTTGCATTTGGCCTGTCCGAATAATAAGGGAGATTGGTATTTCACAGGAAATTATCCAACGCCTGGAGGGAATAAGGTCGTAAACAAGGCCTTTATCAACTGGAAGGAAGATCGAAACGAGAGGGCGTATTAAGGGATACGCTATTTTGATTTAATCACAATAAATTTCATTACCGTCCTCGTCCCAGCAGGTTATACTTATCGGTTTATCATTATCAAGTATGCTCTCTTCTCTCAATTGCCCATTCGCGTGCCAAAACAAATGTTTACCAACTGCTTTGTCATCTTTGAATTGTCCTTTAGCTTTTAATTGACCATTTTGGTGCCAAACTCTTAATAAACCATCTCGTTTACCATTTTTAAGATTCATGTCCATCTTCAACTTCCCATTCTCATGCCATTCAGACATTACACCATCTGGCTTGCCATCTTTGAAATTCGCTTCAAAATATAACTGCCCATTCTCGTGCCAACCTTTGTGTAAACCATCTTCCTTTCCATTTTTGTAATACTCTTCAGATTTAAGCTTCCCATTCTCGTGCCACTCCCGGCATTGTCCATTGGGTATTCCCTCTTTCCAATTGTCTTCAGTTTCCAAATTCCCATTGTCATACCATGTTCTGAATAATCCATCTTCTTTTCCATTATTGACATTCCCTTCAGACCTTAGCTGACCATTCTCGTACCACGTTCTTAATAAACCACTTTGCTTACCATCTTTGAAATTCATTTCAATCTCCATCTCCATCTGCCCCTGCTCGTACCACGTTTTGATCAACCCATCTTCCATTCCATATTTGAAATTCCCTTCAATCTTTAGCTGCCCATTCTCGTGCCATTCTTTTTTTAAGCCATTTTCCAATCCATATTGAAAAACTGTTTCTTTCATCAACTGCCCATTCTCGTATTCATCATAGACAACTCCAGTAAGCGGTTCGTTGGTTGATTTTAGAATAAGTAATAATTCTGAATTATCCCTTATCAAGGTTTCATCCATATGGTACCTGTTTTGACTAACAGAGTGAAGAGAAAGTCCCAGCATCAAAAAAATGATGCTTGTATTAAATAAATTACTGTTTAATCTAATTTTCAATTCTGTTTGAGTGTCTTTGCAATAAATGAATGACCCACAATTTTGTCTGTGGCACCGGCTTGACTTTGCATAAAGGCCTCAATTTTTTGTTTGAGCTCGTTTTGATTGCCAAGAGCTTTTATCTTTTCAGATAGCTGTTCGGCATTTTCAATGACAAACCCAATCCCTCCGTCAATAAAGCTTTTCGCTTCAGGAAACTTAAGATGATGAGGTCCAAAAAACACAGGAAGCCCATAAGCTGCTGCCTCTAAAATATTATGAAGGCTGCCCGAAAAACCTCCTCCTACAAGTGCATAATCTGCATATTGATAGGCAGAGGTAAGGTGTCCAATGGTATCTAAAATCAAAACGCGATTGCCCTGATACTCTTTATACTTTGTATAGCGAATTGTCGGGCAATCCAAGAGGCTCTGTATGCGCTCGATATTACTCGAATTGATATTGTGCGGAGCAATAATTACCTTCGTATTTGCATTCGATTCCAGAAATTTCTTAACCACTTTTTCTTCTGCTTCCCAGGAGCTTCCTGCGATTAGTATCGGCCCCTCGGATGTGAATTGTGTAAGAATAGAATCAGTTGATGTTGAGCGGTTCTTGTGCTGGAGCACCTTGTCGAATCGGGCGTCTCCAGAAATTTCAATAGAGCCAACTCCGATGGATTCAAGAAGGGATTTTGTTTCTTGGTTTTGTGCAAAAAAGAAGTCAATGCTCCTTAAAACTCTTGTAAAAAATCCTCCGTACCACTTGAAATAAATCTGACTACTTCGGAGTAATGTGGAGATTGAAACTGTTTTCACTTTTGCTTTTTTGCATTCAGAGATGAAATTGGGCCAGAATTCGTATTTCACAAAAACAGCAAGGCTTGGATTGGCCTTTTGTAGAAATAACCGGGCATTACTCTTTGTGTCGAAAGGAAGGTATAAGGCTTTATCCACCGGATGTTCTCTTTTCTGATAATGATCAATTCCCGAAGGAGAGAAAAAGGTCACAAGGATAAAGGCATTTGGTGTCTTTTGTTTAAGAGCACTCATAACGGGCAGGCCTTGATCAAATTCACCAAGAGAAGCACAATGAAACCAGATGACATTGGCGTCTTTTGGAATATCATCTAATAAATTTCTCCAATTTTTTCTTCCCTGAATACCATTTTTAATTTTTTGATTAAATAAGGATGCGGTCCTCATTCCAAGGATAAATAAATGAATGCCTATTTGATAAAGAAAGCCCATTAATTAAAATAAAAATCTTTTGGCTGTCTTTTGTAGATGGGAATCACCCATCCCAGCTTAAATCCAACTTGTATATCAAGACGAAGCTCCGTTGAAACAGGAACATCTGGCTCGTCGAAATTGATGGTTCGTCTATTTTTTGTGAATCCTTCTTGCGCATAGAGCCCCCCATAAAATTGATAACCTCCGCTATTGCTCATAAAATTATACCCAATAAATTGATGAACGTTTACTCCAGTCGTTAAACGATCATATCCTTTTTTGTAGTCCAATTCAATTTGAGGTATGACCTGCTCGTTGGTTTCAATTTTCATCCTATGTAAAAGATATCCCACTCCTGTATGAACGAAAACCCCAGAGTTTTTATTTGAACCAAGCACAGGAAATATTTTGCCAAAACAGACATTAGTGTTGAAACCTCTAGGATAAACGACAACTGCTGCAATATTACCATTGACGTCTGTAATATTACCATTGGAATCTATCAAATGGTCAAACAAGCCCGTCATCCGAACGTTATTTCCAAATAAGAATGAGCTCTGAAGTCCAAAAAACCAATTTTTTGATGTTTTGAAACCTGTCATCACTCCAAGATGATTCATAAAACCATATCGATCTGCCAAATCTGCTTGCGTCCAATTCGCCCCATATTCGATGGCCATCCATGTCCTTGATATTGTAGAGTCGTTTTTACTCCACTGTGAAAATGATAAAAATGGAATCAATAAAATAAGGAATATCGATGTCTTCATAGACAACAAATTTACGAGCATTTTTTAATTTGAGATAACGTTTTAATAATCCTTAAAATCTCCCTTTGTATTTTCGATTAGGGCGTTGCTTTTATTGCTTTTTTATGCTTGATATTTGTTATATTTGCATCCAACTTAAATAGAGGAATGAAAAAAATTCAAATGGTTGATTTGGTTACTCAACTAGAAAAAATCAAACCGTCTGTAGACAAAGTAATGAATGAGGTGATAACAACAGCTCAATTCATTAACGGTCCAGAGGTTAAAGCTTTTCAAACTGAACTAGAGGAGTACTTAGGTGTCAAGCATGTGATACCTTGTGCCAATGGTACTGACGCTCTTCAGATTGCCCTCATGTCATTGGATTTAGAGCCCGGAGATGAGGTGATTACACCTTCATTTACTTATATTGCTACCACTGAGGTGATCGCATTATTGGGTTTAAAGCCTGTATTTGTAGAAGTTGATCGAGATACTTTTTGTGTTGATCCTTCATCCATTGAGAATGCTATAACGGAAAAAACAAAAGCCATAGTACCTGTTCATCTATATGGGCAGGCGTCCAATATGAATGAAATTATGTCTCTTGCCAAAAAACATGATCTCAAGGTTATTGAAGATAACGCTCAGGCAATAGGCAGCGAATATAAATTGTCAAATAGGTCAATTGTAAAAACAGGAACTATTGGTGATATTGGTTGCACTTCATTTTTCCCTTCCAAAAATTTAGGGTGTTTTGGAGATGGAGGTGCTATTTGCACAAATAATGATGAATTGGCATCTAAAATGAGGATGATCGCCAATCACGGGCAGAGCAAGCGCTACCATCATGATATGGTGGGTTGTAATTCTAGATTGGACAATTTACAAGCCGGTATTTTACGAATTAAGCTAAGAGAATTGGATTCCTATTTAAATAGAAGAAGAGAAGCGGCGTCTTATTATGACAAGGCTTTTGAAAAAATAGATGGTATTAAAACTCCAGTTCGATTTAATGAATCTCGACATGTTTTTCATCAATATACATTGACTCTTGAGGGAATAGATAGAGATAAATTACATCATTTTTTAGCTGAACGGGATGTACCATCAATGATTTATTATCCTATTCCTGCCCACAGGCAAAAAATGTTTGAATCATTTGGTTCAGAGGCTACCGAATTACCAGTTACAGACTGGTTGACTGAAAGGGTGATTTCATTACCCATGCATACAGAACTGGAAAAGGAACAATTAGCTCATATAACAAATTCAGTTTTGGAGTTTGTACAAAAAGAGTCAGAATGAATAAAATAGCTGTCGTAGGAACTGGATACGTTGGTTTGGTAACAGGTACATGTTTCGCTGAAACGGGAAACCAGGTCACATGCATTGATATTGA
>ERZ651776.4145-NODE-4145-length-13652-cov-3.814880_pt1 | contig 13652 bp, 11 predicted proteins | sample MGYA00514761_ERZ651776 | MGnify/ENA metagenome assembly ERZ651776 | reverse complement strand
GGATGGGTGACTGAGCGGTTGAAAGTACCGGTCTTGAAAACCGGCGAAGGTGAAAGCCTTCCGTGGGTTCGAATCCCACCCCATCCGCCATTTTATATCAAAGATTTTAAATTTATTTATCACAAGGTAGATAGATTGAGATCAAGTTTTGACTTTTATTTAGTTGACATAAAATATATTTTAATAGTTAACTTATTTAAATGAATACTATTGATCAAAATCATATTAATATTTATTTTAAAAATTCACCAATCTTTTCAAGCTTAAATGAACTTGATAGAATACAGCTAGAGAAAAAAAGTATTATAAAAATATTCGAACGTGGAGATACTATCATAGAACGAGATGATGATAGTAATAGTGTTTATTTCTTAATATCAGGTAACGTTCATGTTTTAGATTATTCAAAGTCTCATAGAGCTGTAACTTATGCTTCATTGAAAGATGGTGAAATGTTTGGTGAAATGTCTGCTATTGATGGTCTTCCTAGATCAGCATGGGTATGTGCTATTTCAACGTGTAAAGTTATTTCTTTATCTGGAAATGAATTTATAAATCTTTTAAAAAACAATGCTGATATTTCCTTTAAAATTTTACAAAAACTTTCTTCTAGACTTCGCATGTCTGACGAAAAGCTTACAGATGTATCTCTATATGGAACAGAACAAAGAGTTTGCTTAGAGTTAATTAGAATGACAAAATTAGACACAAAGACAAAAAATACATATCAAATAAAACAAATGCCAACTCAAGGAAATTTTGCAAATATTATTGGCTCGACCCGAGAAACTGTATCAAGAATTTTAGCAAAACTTAGGGATGAAAAAATTATTATTAAAACTGAAAGTGGATTTGTTGTTCCTGATAAAAGCCAATTAGAAAAACGTGCTTTTTTATAGTTATATTACTTAATATTTATGAACTTAATACTTAAAAATAATTCGTAATTAACTATTTTAATTATATTAATAACTAAACCCTCTTGCAGAAACAGGCCATAAATCTATAACTTTATCATCTTTTTTTACAACATACCAATCATGAAGATTACATGTAGGATCACAGTGTCCAGGAATTAAAAAAACTTTATCATTAATTTTAAGTAAATTATCTAAATCTTCTATTACACCATGTTCATCTGAACAATTGATATACTTTAAGTCATAATTAAAAACTGTTGGTAAACCGCTGTCTAAGGACATTGATTTTAACCCTGCATCTACAACAGCTTGTTTTTTTACAGAAGTAGACATTACATTTGATAATACAAATAATGCATTTTTAAAATTAATAGTATTATTTACCTTACTGTCTTTTTTTAAAGATGAATAGTGAGCATCCATAAATGCATATGAACCTACTTGAATTTCATCATAGACATTTTCTTTAACTTCTAGGTCAAAACATCCTGTGCCAACACCTGTTATAATTGGAGAGTAATCTTTAAATCTTGTTTTTAAAGATCTAATTTTATTACATGTCTCTTGAACATTTATCTTTCTTTGTGCAAAATCTTCAATATGTTGTATGGACCCATTATAAGCTTGAAAACCTTCAAATTTAATATTTGACATTGTGTTAATTAAATCTATTAAGCTTTGTATTTCTTTGAAGGATTCTAACCCACATCTATTAGCTCCACAGTCATATTCTATATAAACATTAATAATAGAATTATTTTCAAAAGCTGAATTTTGGATGTTAATAATATTTTCTTCATTATCTACACAACAACTTATATTGCAATTTTTTGTATCAATTTTTGTTAATCTATCAATTTTTAAAAGGTCAGTTACTTGGTTAGTAATCAATATATCTTTAATACCATGTCTAAAAAACACTTCAGCTTCACTTACTTTTTGACAACAAATACCGTGTGCACCCCCATTATTTATTTGAAAATTTGCTACATCAATTGATTTATGCATTTTAGCATGGGGCCTTAATTTTACTTTGTTATTTGTAATAAATTCTTTCATTTTTAAAATATTATTTTCAAATATTTTATAATCTATTATTAAAGAAGGTGTTTGAACATCTTTAATATTCATGCCCACTTTTGCAGGTATATTATATCCAACTTCAAATTTCTCTAATTTCATTTATCTAGTTTCTTATTTTAAAAAATAGTACTTATTAACTTCTTTACATTTAAATTATATATTGCGATATATAAAATACAACAGATATAGGTTTAAAAATGAAATTCTTGCATACAATGATTAGAGTTACAAACATTGAAGATTCAATTGACTTTTATTGTAATAAATTAGGTCTTGTTGAAATAAGACGTAAAGATGTACCTGAAGGAAAGTTCACACTAATTTTTTTAGCAGCTCCTGAAGACGAGAACACAGCTATTGAAACAAGGTCACCTGAAATTGAATTGACTTATAATTGGGAACCAGAAACTTATGGATCAGGTAGAAATTTTGGTCATCTTGCGTTATCAGTTAAAAATATATATGAAACTTGCCAAAAATTGATGGATAATGGTGTAATTATCAATAGACCTCCTAGAGAAGGTAGAATGGCTTTTGTAAAGTCACCTGATAATATTTCGATTGAATTGCTTCAACAGGGTGAAAACCTTGAGCTTATGGAGCCTTGGAAAAGCATGAAAAACACTGGAACTTGGTAATTTAAAAATTAATTATTAAGAAGCTGTAACTCTTCAATTAAACTTAGGACAGCATTAAATTTTTCTTCTCTTGTATTTAATGTTTTTTGCAAGAATAATTTTTGATCTGGCCTAATCTTAACTTGACCGCTCTTCTTTGTTACCCATCCTAAAAGCTTATCTGCATTATTAAAAAAGTTATTTTTAAAACCTAATAAGACTCCTTTTGGTCCAGCATCTATAATATTAATTTTATTGTATAAACATTTGTTTTTTATCATTAAAGTCATAAGCAAATTATTAACTTCTTCAGGTGGAGGGCCAAATCTATCAAATAATTCTTCGGTAAAAGTATTTATATCCTCAGGTGAACTTAATTCACCTGCTTTTCTATACAGAGACATTCTAGTAGGAAGATCAAAAACATAGTCCTCAGGAATAAGTATCGATAGACCAAGAGAGATTGATGGAGACCAAACCTCTTCGATTTTTTTACTACTATCTTTATACGAACTAACCGCTTCTTTTAGCATGTCTTGATACAATTCAACACCAACTTCTTTAATTTGTCCTGATTGTTCATCCCCTAAAAGATTACCTGACCCTCTAATATCCATATCATAACTGGCAAGCGAAAAACCAGCTCCTAAATTATCTAATGTTTTGATGACATCTAATCTTTGTTGAGATTTATTTAACAAAATTTTACCTGGCTCAATAGTAAAGTAAGAGTAAGCTCTATGTTTTCCACGACCTACTCTACCTCTCAATTGATATAATTGAGAAAGACCAAACAAATCTGATTTGTGTATGATCATAGTATTAGCATTTGGGATGTCTATACCAGACTCAATTATATTCGTAGAAATCAAAATATCTGATTTACCTTCAGAGAATGAATTAATTGACTTATCTAATTCATCTATTTTCATTTGCCCATGAGCTACACTAATAACTAAATTTGGAACCATTCTATTAATTTTTTGATATAAATCGTCAATATCTCTAACTCTTGGACATACAACAAAAGTTTGTCCTCCTCTATTTTTTTCTCTTAATAAAGCATCAATTAAGACAACGTTATCCCATTCTAATACAAAGGTTCTAACAGACAATCTATTAATAGGTGGAGTGGTAATTAAACTTAACTCTTTTAGTCCGGATAATGATAGTTGAAGAGTTCTTGGAATTGGTGTTGCTGTTAAAGTTAAAACATGTATATTTCCTTGTAGTTCTTTAATCTTTTCCTTTTGCCCTACTCCAAAATGTTGCTCTTCATCAACTATTAGTAAACCTAGATTATTAAAGTCAATGTCATTTGATAATAATGCATGTGTTCCAATAACTACGTTAATATTTCCAGATTTGAGATCATCTTTTATTTTCTTTCGATCTTTTAAACTTGTCATTCTAGAAAGTGATGCAATACTTAGAGATGACTTTTTAAATCTATCAAAAAAACTTTTAAAATGTTGCTTTACTAAAATTGTTGTTGGAGCAACTAAAGCCACTTGATAACCTGCATTTGCGACTATAAATGATGCTCTAAGAGCTACTTCTGTTTTACCAAAACCAACATCACCACATATAAGCCTATCCATCAGCTTGCCCGTTTCAAGATCAGCAATTATATCATTAATTGCAGTTTCTTGATCATCTGTTAATTCAAAGGGGAAATTTTTAGAAAATGTATAATATTCATCTGGAATTAGAAGTTTTTCTGTGGATATAATTTCTCTTTGAGCAGCTACTCGAATTAATTTTTCTGCCATATCTTTAATTTTTTTTCTTACATTTGCCTTTCTGTTTTGCCAATTAGCTGCTCCTAATTTGTCTAAATCTCTTGATAAATTATTATCACCAACTCTACTTAAGAGGTTCATATTTTCTACAGGTAAATACAACTTATCTCCACCATGATATAATAATCTTAAACAATCATGATCAATACCATTAGTAACAATTTTCTCTAATCCATCATACTTTCCAATTCCATGGTCTATATGTGCAACCAGATCACCTGTATCAATATTATTTACGTCTTTTAGAAAATTTTCAGTTTTTCTTCGCCAAGATTTTTTCTTTTTTTCAGCAGTACCAAATATGTCACGGTCAAACACAATTAAATGATCATTAATCTCAAAACTTTCTATATATGGTGAACTAGAAAAATTGAAATTATTTGTAATTTGTGTGGAAACCAATTTTTCAATTTCTATAACATTGAAATTGATGTTATGTTTCTTAAGATCATCATCAAAAAAATTTATTAAGTTCGTTAATCTTGATTTATCTTCTGTAACTATTAAGATTTTTTTATTATTTAAATATTGGTTTATACAAAATTTAACAAACATACTTATTCTATTATTATTAAGTAAATTTGGATCATTGGGTATTAACAAAGGTTTTGAATATAAATTTATAACTTTTTTAGTTTTATTATCTAAATAATCAAATTCGTTTAATTCTATTGTTTTATAAAGTGCAAGCTTTTCATCTAATTCCTGTTTACTCAAATAGAGATCATCAACTTTAACTACGCTATTATCAGATTTCTCAAATTTTCTCTCATCTACAAAATTTTCTATCTCTTCATGACGCTTGTTAATTAAACTAAAAAAATTTTTTGCTAAAACAACAACTGATTTAGGGTCACTATAAAAAAAATCAAAGATAGAACTAAGAGGACTTTGATGAATTAAAGGTAAAAAATGTTCAATACCTTGAAATTTAATACCTGAAGAAACCTTTTCATAAGTGTGGCTTTTTAAACTTTTTGATCCTGAAGCTAATCTAAATTTTTGTCTAAAGTTCTTTATGTTTTTTTCATCTAATAAATATTCATTAGATGGATAAACATCAATATTATTTATTAAATCACTAGATCTTTGAGTTAATGGATCCATTACCTTCATTGAATCTATTTCATCACCAATAAAATCTATCCTAAAAGCTTTTGATGAACCAACAGGAAACAAATCTAGAATACTACCTCTTATTCCAAACTCACCAGATTCTCTAACTGTTTCAACACGTGTATAACCTATTTTACTTAAAAAATTACTTATATACTTTAAAGAATTTATGTCGTGTTTAGTAATATTTAAAAAATTTGAGGAATAAAAATTTCTTGGTGCTGTTTTAATTAGAAGGCCATTAACAGTTGTCAGAATTATATTTTTATTCTTTATTACTTTAAAAAAGGAAAGTTTGGTAAATGACTTAACACGTTCACTTATAATGTTAAAATTTGGTGACGAAATGTCGTAAGGAAGACAATCCCAAGCAGGTATACTATAAACATTAACATTTTGAAAATTTTCTAAAAAGAAATTATATATATTGGATAGTTCCAAATCATTTTTAGCAATATAAAGAACGTTATTTGTTTGAACTAATGAAGATAGTAAAAATGGTATAAGACCATCTCTGACGCCATAAAAACCATCAAGATTATCAATGTTAAAATTTTGATTAAACATTAAAACCTTTATATTTTTTTATCATTTTAATAATAAATTTTTCTTGTTCAGATTTAGTTAGTTCAATATCAATAGATAAACGCCATATACGGGGGTCTCCAGAATCTAGTAACTTTTGATATGCTAATAATTCAGCATCATTAAGTTTATTAATATAATTATCAGCAAAATCACCAAGTAAAATATCTGTCTCACGAGTGCCTGTGTATTTAGATCTGTAAATTAATTTTTTAATAAAATTACTTCTATTTTCCAATATAATCTCGTTTAATTAGTATATAGTTAACGTGAGTGCAATAAATAAAGGTTTTTTAAATCTTGTCTAATTTTTTAATCAAAAGACCACAAACTATTTTTAACTTATTTTCTTCAATAAGCAAATTGAATGGTGTTGGCGAAAAAAGACTTACCGTATTAAAAAACAAAATAGGCCCTTATATCATTAATATCTTATTTTATTTACCCATAAAAGCTATAGATAGATTTCAAAATACATCCTTAAGAACTATTGAACATGGTTCAATTATTACCTGTGAAGTTGAGGTTGTGGAGATTATTATACCTCCTTTTAATTTTAGAAAAAAAAATAACATATCAAGAATAATTACATTTGGATTAGACCAAGAAAAAAATATTAGATTAGATTTAATATATTTTGGTCAAAACACAAAATATTTAAGAAACATTTATAAAGTTGGAAACAAAATTGTTGTAAGTGGAAAATTCGAAAATTTTAGTGGAGTTGGCCAAATTGTTCATCCAGATTATGTAACTACTAATAATCAAAGGAACTTGATACCTAAGATTGAAACAATATACCCATTGTTTCTTGGTTTTAATCAAAAATTTATATCAAAACTTGTTAGTGAGTGTTTAAAACAAATACCTTATTTTGAAGAATGGTTATCGGAAGATACTATTAAAAAACTTCATTTACCTAATTGGAAAGAATGCATAGTTAAAACTCATAACCCAAATAAAATGTCTGACATCGAATTAATTAGTAATTATAGAAGACGTCTTGCTTTAGACGAACTTATAGCTAATCAGATATCTATGTTACTTATTAAAAGTAAGATCTCAAAAGTAAAGACAATTAAAAATATTGAAAAACATGATAATATTATAGAAAAACTATACAATATACTCCCCTTTAAATTAACTAAAAATCAAAATGAAGTTGTAAATGAAATTCTTTCAGATCTTCACAGCAACAGCACTATGATTAGAATGCTTCAAGGTGATGTAGGATCAGGTAAAACGATTGTTGCACTAATAACTATGCTTAGTGCAATTTCTGATGGTTCTCAAAGCGTACTTTTAGTTCCAACTGAAATATTAGCAATTCAACATTTCAATACCATTAATGAATTTCTTAAACCATTGAACATAAATGTGTGTCTATTATTGGGCGAGTCAAAGGGTAGCTATAGTAAAAAAGAAAGATTGGCTATTATTGAAGATATCGCTATTGGATCTATAAAAATTATTGTTGGTACTCATGCTTTAATATCTGAAAAAGTGAATTATAAAAATCTATCATTAGCTGTTATTGATGAACAACATAGATTTGGTGTTAATCAGAGAGTTAAAATAACTGAAAAAGGAAATAATGTTAATATTTTAGTAATGACCGCAACACCAATACCCAGGTCTTTAGCTTTAACTGCATATGGCGACATGAACATTTCAACTATTACAGAAAAACCCAAAGGTAGAAAACCTATCAAAACATATGTGTTACCTCAAAGTAAAATAGAGGATGTTTTAAAATCTATAAAAAGAGCTATAGCAAATGAAGCATTAATATACTGGGTTTGTCCATTAATTGAAGAATCTGAGAGCACAGACTTAATAGCAGTTAATGAAAGGTTTGATTATTTAAAAAATTATTTTAAGGATTGTAATATATCACTGGTACATGGAAAGCAGGACAAAATAGATAGAGAAAATTCTATGAATGATTTTAAAAATGGAAAAAGTAAGATTCTTGTTGCTACAACAGTAATTGAAGTCGGTGTAGACATACCTAATGCTACTATTATGGTGATTGAATGTGCTGAAAGGTTTGGGTTGGCTCAGGTTCATCAATTAAGAGGAAGAGTAGGAAGAAATGATAAAGAATCCTCATGTATTTTATTATATAAAACAGAATTAACCCCAATAGCTCATTCAAGACTTAAGATTTTGAAGGATACAAATGACGGTTTTGCAATCTCTGAACAAGATTTAATCTTAAGAGGTCCCGGAGAAGTTCTTGGAAGCAAGCAATCCGGTAATGTAGACTTTAAATTTGTTGATTTGCATGTACATAGTGATTTAATTGAATTAGCAAGGAAAGAAGCATCTAATTTAATAAAAAATGATAAAGAACGTTTAAAAATTAATACTTTATTATCAATTTTTGAAAATAACGAAGCTATTAAATTATTGAAAGGTGGTTAAATGAATTGTCGAGTTATTTTTTAATTTTAGGAGTTACTATACCTCCTGAAATGACCATTTTAACTGCATCCTCAACTTTCATATTCATATAAATCAAGTCTTTTTTAGGTAAAAATAAAAGAAAACCACTTGTTGGATTAGGAGTGGTAGGTATAAAGACATTTATCAGTTTTTCTTTTTTTAATGATTGAACCTCACCTTTAGTTTCACCAGTTACAAAGCCTATAACCCAAATACCTTTCCTTGGATATTCTACTAAAACAACTTCTCTAAAACTATTAGAGTTAGTTGACATAACAGTTTCCATTACTTGTTTAATAGCTCCATAAACACTCCTTACTACTGGCATTTTATCTAAAACTCGTTCTCCAGATTTTAGAAGCGTTCTACCTAAAAAACCAGGTGTCAAAGCACCTATGAATGTAATAAAAACAATGCTTATTATTAAGCCTATACCAGGAATTTGATGAGGTAGTCTTTTTGTAAAATCTAAACTTTCTGGTAATAAGGAGGCTACCTGTGCATCTATGAATGTTATAATAATCCATGTTACATATATAGTTATTAAAATTGGAGAAATAACTAAAATACCAGCGAGAAAATATCTTCTAAATCTTGCAAAAAATCCTAAATTGTTTTCTGGCAATTTACTACTCCAAATAATATAGTTTAAGTATATATTAATAGAGTCAGTAAATAACATAAAAACGGAAAATAAATGAAAAAAATTTCTGATACAGATTTAAACAATCTTAATAAATTAGTTTCTATAGAAAAAATAAGAAAAATAATTGAAATTTTGAGAGATCCTGACAAAGGTTGTCCGTGGGATATTAAACAGGATTATCATTCATTAGCCCCCTACTCTATTGAAGAAGCATATGAATTAGTTAATGCAATAGAAACTAATGATATTAATAATATTAAAAGCGAATTAGGAGATTTATTATTACAAGTTGTTTTAATTTCTCAAGTTGCTGCAGACAAAGGTGATTTTGATTTTGATGATGTTGCAAACGAGATTTCTAAAAAGATAATAAGACGTCACCCTCAAATATTTGATCATACTTATAAAATCAAAGATTTACCTAATCAAAGTTGGGAGAGAATTAAGAATGCTGAGAAAAGTGATAACAAAACAGAGAGTCAACATATATTAGATACAGTTGAAACTAATATTCCATCAAATATTAGGTCCATTAAAATTCAAAAGAAAGCAGCTTCTCTTAACTTTGATTGGGACAATGAAACACAAGTTTTAACAAAAGTAGATGAGGAATTACATGAACTTAAAGAAGCTATAATGAATAATCAAAAAGAAAATATAGAAGAAGAACTAGGTGATCTTTTCTTTACAATATTAAACTTAACTAGACATTTAAAATTAGACCCTGATCAGACGATAAGAAAAGCTAATAATAAATTTATTCTTAGATTTAACACTATGGAAAACATTCTTGAACAGACTAATTTAAAATGGCATGATTTAAGTAAAGCTGATTTCGAGAAACTATGGAATAAAGCTAAATCTATACTTAAAGAGGATAAAAATGAATTCTAAATTACCTAAAACAATTTTTATTACTGGAGCAACATCTGGTTTTGGCATGGCTACTGCTAAATTATTTAACAAAAATGGTTGGCAAACAATTATAACAGGTAGAAGAGCTGATCGCTTAGAAGAACTATCTGCAGAATTAGGCAACGGTTCTTTACCTTTATCCTTTGATGTAGGTGATAGAAGATCTGTAAAGACAGCTATAGATAATCTTCCACCAAATTTTAATAATATATGTGTTTTATGCAACAACGCTGGTCTTGCATTAGGTTTAGAAGGCGCTGATAATGCAAATCTTGACGATTGGGACCAAATGATAGACACAAACATAAAAGGTATGATTTATACAACTAGAAACATATTACCTTTAATGATTGAAAATGGTGAAGGTCATATAATTAACCTTGGTTCAGTTGCAGGATCTTATCCCTACCCAGGTGGGAATGTATATGGAGGCACTAAAGCTTTTGTAAGTCAGTTTTCCTTGAATTTGCGAGCTGATTTAGTAAACAAAGGTATAAATGTAACTTCTTTAGAACCAGGACTGGCTGAAACTGAGTTTTCTATTGTCAGATTTAAAGGTGATAGAGATAAAGCTTCTCAAGTTTATAAAGATACTAAAGTTATTAATCCAGAGGATATAGCTGATGCTGTATACTGGATTGCAACAAGACCAAAAAACATTAATATAAACAGAATGGAAATAATGGCTGGCGATCAAGCTTTTAACCCATTCAATGTAGTTAAAAGGACCTAAATTAATCGTTTCCTATATAGGTTGCTTTGAGGAATTGCAATTTCTCTTACTTCATCCCATATATTACTATTAGTGGCAGCTAAAATAGGCCCTTTAGATTTAATATTAAACTCTTCTTTAAACCTAGCCATATAGACACAACCTCCAGCTTCTTTTATAATAAGATCTAATGGTGAGTGATCCCATGGCGTAACTCTACCATGAAAAACAAATTGAATTTTATTAGTAACTAGCATCATGGTTTCTATACCGGCAGAACCAACAAACACTCTTTTAGTAAAAGATCGTAAATTACTTAAAATAGATTTCCTAAAAACTTCGGGTATACCTTTAGTACCACCTGAACCAATAATTTGATTTAAAGGGTCTACTTTTAAATTTAATTTAGTTGATATTTTTGTTTCTATATCAAATATAAAGGCTCCAATGTCTTTGAATGCATATATAAATTGCCTTTGTAAAGGTTTATAAATAAAGGAAGCTATTGGAAAAGAATGTTTAACTAATGATATCATTGAACAGAAGTTTTCATTACCATTTATATAATTTTTTGTTCCGTCAATGGGGTCAATCACCCACAACAGTGGTTCATTTAATAAACTTAAAAAATTTTCTTTATCAAGAAAAGCAGTTTCTTCACCTATAATCTTGGTGTTATCAAGGAAATTAGAAAGTTTTTTAGTTATATAATCTTCACTCTTTTTGTCAGCAACACTTACGAAATCATCAGTAGAGCTCTTTATGTCAATATCTTTTGGTGTAAGTTTATTAAAATAATTTAAAACAATTTTTTCATTAACATCTATCAAAATGTTAACAATAAAATCTAATATTTCATTTCTAATTGATTTACTATTTATAATGTTACTTAACATAATTACTCATGCAATTTAAATTATATAAAATTAAAATTTATATGTGGAAACTTTGATTTAAATTTATTCAGGTTAACAGAAGAAATTTTGACTTTTATTTTATTAATATCAAAGTCTATTTGACAAATTTTATTGTCATAAACATAAGAGTTTTTATAAAGCCAAGAATTTATGCTTAGATTATTTAAAGGTATTGAAAAATTAATATTTAAAAAATTATTTTCAAGTAAATTGAAAATAAGCTGCTTTAATCCAACAAGACCATTCTTTTCAACAGCTGAAGTATAAATAAATTTATCCATATATTTAATTTTGATGTCTGTAGTATCTGAATTTAAATCTTGTTTATTAAACACATGAATAATTTTAGTTTCCAAATCTAGTTCAGAAAACCCAATTTGAAATAGAGTTTCTATTACCAAATTAGCTTGATTTTCAACGTTTTCGTTTGATAAATCATGAACTAATAATAAAAAGTCAGCAGAAAAAAGCTCTTCTAAAGAAGCATTAAATGCAGTGATGAGCTCAGTAGGCAAAGCTGAAATAAAACCAACTGTATCAGTAAGAATAATTTGTTTTTTCTCAGGAAAATTGACTAAACTCATTTTAGTGTCAAGAGTAGCAAATACCATATCTTTCACTAAAACTTCAGCTTTTGTTAAATTATTAAAAATTGAAGATTTACCACTATTAGTATAACCAACTAATGAAAAAATTAACTTTGAATTTATTTTTCTTCTTCTTCTTTGCAGCTCTCTTGTTTTCTTTACAGTGTTTAATTGATTTTTTATTTGTTTAATTTTTGTATCAATTATTCTTTTATCTAATTCTAATTGACTTTCTCCTGGTCCACCAACTTTACTTAAACCGCCTCTTTGTCTTTCTAAATGAGTCCATGATCTAACTAATCTTGTTTTTTGAAAACTTAAATTAGCTAATTCTACTTGCAGCTTTCCCTCTTTGGTTTTGGCTCGCAAACCAAATATTTCAATTATTAACTGTGTCCTATCAATTATTTTTTTATTAAAAGCTTTTTCTAAATTTCTATGTTGAACAGGAGATAATGAACAATCGACAATTATTAAATCAATTAAATCAAGATTAAAATTTGATATAATTTCATTAATTACTGTTGAAGAAAAAAATAATGAAGATTTAGGTATTGAAATATTAATAATTTTTTCATAAAAAATTTTACTATTTAACGCTTCTCCTAAACTTCGGGTTTCAGCAGAACGTGAAATAAAGTTTTCTTGATTAAAAATTTCGTTTTGTAAAAATTTTAAGTTTTTAAAAATTGGTAATAGTAAAAATATATTATAATTATTCATAATTTAATTATGAGTGTTTAAAATTATCAAAATATAAATTTCTTAATTCTAAAGAAATATTTCCAACAAGACCTTGATTTATATTTTGGTCATCAATTTGAACAATTGGCATAATAAAAGATGAGGCACTTGTTAAAAAAACTTCTTTAGCATTATAAAGTTCAATTTGAGTAAATTTCTTTTCAACTACCGTTATATTATTTTTTTTTGCAAATAAAGAAATAGAATTTCTAGTTATACCTGATAGAATTTTTCCATCAAGATTTCTGGTAATCAATTGATTCTCTTTATTTAAAACCCATATGTTAGAACTCGATCCTTCCGTAACGTAACCTTCATCATCAATAAAAATACTTTCATAGGCATTATTTTTATTTGCTAAAGTTTTTGCCAACACATTTGGAAGAAGTTGAGTTGTTTTTATATCTGGTCGCGACCATCTATTATCATTTAAAGTAATCGCTTTTACACCGTTTAAATTATTTTCAATGTTTGATTTTTTTGTAACTATGATAGTTAAAATTGGTTTTATGTTTAAATCATGAAAGCTGTGATTCCTCTCTGCCACCCCTCTTGAGATT
>ERZ651776.4144-NODE-4144-length-13668-cov-4.918770_pt1 | contig 13668 bp, 12 predicted proteins | sample MGYA00514761_ERZ651776 | MGnify/ENA metagenome assembly ERZ651776 | reverse complement strand
CTCTTATTGATTATAAAGGAAAAATAGTTGGTAGACAAGATTATGGAGGTTCCTCAACTTATGTTTCTGGGGTGGTAGATATAGAAGCTCTCAGATACCATAGGGAAAATGCTCAATGGGATAACTGGATGAAAGATATTAGAAGTGAATTATATCAATTGCTATATAAAGACCCTATTTACCCTAAGAACTTATACTTGAATAATAAGCCTATGAAACATAAAGAATACAAATCAAAAATCATTGATAATCAAATAAAATTAATGCATGATAGAGGCATATGGGTTAAATCAAAGAAATAAATATTAAGGGGAGTTATATGTTTAAAAAAGGTGAGCAGGATGTATTATCTGCACTAGATCAGACAAATTACGAAAATGATAGAATAAAAATTAATTTAAATGAATACGATATGCCAACGCATTGGTATAATATAGCCTCTGATTTAAAAACGCCACTTGCTCCTCCTTTGAATCCGGGAACTGGAGAACCTATTGGCCCAGCTGATCTTGCTCCATTATTTCCTAATGAGTTAATAATGCAAGAAGTGAGTACAGATAGAGAAATAGAAATTCCTGATCAAGTTAGAGATATTTATAGGCAGTGGAGACCAAGTCCTTTATATAGAGCTAGAAAATTAGAAAAAGCTTTAGATACTCCTGCAAAAATTTATTATAAATATGAAGGTGTAAGCCCTTCTGGAAGTCATAAACCAAATACAGCAATACCACAGGCTTATTATAATAAACAAGAAGGTATAAAAAAACTAACTACAGAAACAGGTGCTGGTCAGTGGGGCTCTTCTTTGGCATATGCAGGTGCTATTTTTGGATTAGAAGTTGATGTATATATGGTAAAAGTCAGCTACGGCCAAAAACCTTATAGACGTGCATTAATGGAAAGTTTTGGTGCGAGATGTGTTGCCAGCCCTAGTAATGAAACAGAATCTGGAAGAGCTATATTAGCCAATAGTCCAGATAGTACTGGTAGCTTAGGTATAGCTATTTCTGAAGCAGTAGAAATGGCTGCTCAGCGTGATGATACAAAATATGCTTTAGGTAGTGTTTTAAATCATGTTTTATTACATCAAACAATCATTGGTCAAGAAAGTATTAAACAGTTAGAAATAGCAGGTGATTATCCAGACGTAATAGTTGGATGTACTGGTGGTGGTTCTAATTTCGCAGGTATAGCATTTCCCTTTATAGGTAAAAATTTAAGAGGTGAAAGTAAAACAAGAATAGTTGCTGTGGAGCCTGCAAATTGTCCTACGTTAACAAAAGGAAAGTTTGCATATGATTTTGGTGATACTGGGCATTTAACACCTTTAGTAAAAATGCATACATTGGGCTCTTCTTTTGTGCCCCCTGGATTTCACGCAGGAGGTCTTAGGTATCATGGGATGTCACCTATAGTAAGTCATTTAGCAAATGAGGATCATATTGAATGTACTTCTTATAAACAGCTAGAGTGTTTTGAAGCAGGAATAACATTTGCAAAGGCAGAAGGCATATTACCAGCTCCAGAAGCAAATCATGCTGTTAAAGGAGCAATAGTAGAAGCCTTAAAGGCAAAAGAAGCTGGCGAAAGCAAAACAATTTTGTTTAATCTGTGTGGACATGGTCATTTTGATATGCAAGCTTATATGGATTATTTTGGTGGTAAATTACAAGACCAAGATTATGATGAAGGTGAAGTAGCCATGGCATTATCAAACTTACCATCGTTTCAAGGCTAATTATTAGATAAAAAATATTTAACTTTATTTTTTATGTCTATAGGATATTGAGAATGAGGGCTATGACCACAGTCCTCTATCTCATGCCTGTAAGTTTTACCTGATACATTTTCTTCTATACTATCTAATTGTTTTAAACTGCCATATTGATCATTTAATCCTTGTATGAGTTGTATTGGAACATTAATTCTTTTTAAATAATCTTCAATATTCCAATTTTTAAAACTTTTTGATAGCCAAACGTCGCACCATCCATTAAAAGCTCCTTCAACATCTTCATGATATTTAGAAAGTTTATCTTTTAAATTATTGTTATTCCATGCTTTTTTAGCTAATTTAATACCTTTAACTGAAATATTTTCTACAAATACGTGGGGTGCTTCTAAAATAAGAGACTTCACTTTAAACCCACTGCCTGCATAAATTAAAGCGATTGAAGCTCCATCAGAGTGACCAAATAATATTACTTCAGATAAATTCAAATATTTAATAATTTGAGGTAGATATACTTTTGCTTCATCATGCATATAGCTTGGTTTTCTATTATCTTTTATAGGAGATGACTTTCCCATACCTATTCGAGAATATAATATAACATCTCTATTTGTAGCTTTTGAAACTTTTAGTGGAAAGTCTTTCCATAATGAAACGCTACCTAAACCTTCGTGTAAGAAAATAATAGGTTCCAAATTAGAATTTTGTGAAATAACTTTAATTTCTATTTTAAAACCATTTATATAAATAAAATCATTATTTTCATCCATTTTTAGCTCTTAGCTTAAATCTTTGAATCTTACCTGTGGCAGTTTTAGGTAAATTTTTTACAAATTCATACCATCTTGGATATTTAAATGGTGTTAATTGATTTTTTACATGGTTTGTTAGCTCTAATTCTAAATCTTTAGATGCTAAAACATTATTATTTAAAACTATAAAGGCTTTTGGTTTAATTAAATTATTGTCATCTTTTTCGGCAACTACGGCAGCTTCTAAGACTCCTTTGTGACTTTGTAAAGCTCCTTCAACTTCGAAGGGCGAAACGTATTGACCCGATACTTTCATCATATCATCAGCTCTACCACAATATGTATATATACCATTTTTACTTCTAATGTACTTATCACCAGTTTTTACCCAATTTCCTTTAAATGTTATTTGAGATTTTTCTGGTTTTTTCCAATAAGATATAGCACTTGAAGGTCCTTGAATTTCTAATTCAGCAATTTCATCATCTAAAGCTTTTGTGCCATCATCCTTAATAAGTCTTGCTTTATATCCTTCTACTGGCTTACCAGAAGCTCCTGGAATAGTTTCTTTAATTGTATTAGATATAAAAATATGTAACATTTCAGTAGAACCTATTCCATCTAGAATGCTTATACCTAATAGTTCGCTCCATTTTTTACATAGATGAGCAGGTAAAGCTTCTCCAGCAGAAACTGAAAGCCTTAATGATATATAATCCTTAATATTTATATTGGAGTTTAAAAGTGCAGCATATAATGTTGGTACACCAAAAAACAACGTAACAGAGTGTTTTTTAATAATATTAGAAACAGATTCTGCAGTTGGCCTATCTGCCATCAATATAGATGTAGCTCCAACGCTCATAGGAAAGGTAAGTGCATTTCCTAAACCATAAGCAAAAAAAAGTTTGGCTGCAGAAAAACAGATATCATCTTTATTTATCTTAATTACTTTTTTTGCATAAGTATTTGCCGTGGCTATTAAGCTTTTATGTATATGTAATGTACCTTTAGGAGTACCTGTAGAGCCTGAAGAATAAAGCCAAAAGGCAACATCATCTCCGTTAGTATCATAGGGGTTTTGTAGATAATTATCTGTTTGATTTATAAGCATATGTAGGTTGTTTAATTTATCATCATTAATAATTAGTAATGGTTTATTCTTCAATTTTTTAATTATTGATAAAAAACAATCTTTTAAATTAGAAGAAGTAATAACAGCTTTAGCCTCTGAATCTTCGAGCATATATTCATAGTCTTTTTGTGGAAGCATTGTATTTATACATATGGGAACTATACCCGCCCATATTAATCCTAAAAATACAATTGGATATTCAATAGAATCATGCATACATAAAATAATTCTATCATTTTCTTTTATTTGATGTTTTTTTATAGAATATGAAAAGGCTTTTATTTTATCAAATAATTCTTTATAGGTAATCGAATTGTCATTATCTATAAAGGCAATTTTTTCGGGATTTTTATCAATATTTCTCTTTAACAAATCATATGCAGCATTATATTTTATGTTCATTATTAGCTCTACTTAACTTTTTATTAATTGCATTATATTATCTTTAAACCAATCAACAGCTATTTCTTCAGGTAATGTTCCGTCTGAGGCATCATGATAAAAAGGTTCTCCTAAAGAGTTTGCACCTAAAGATTTTAACAAGTCAAAGAACTTTTTACCACCATAAGCAAATGTGTCTCTATAAGTCATATCGCCTAAACCAAAAACACTATATTTTACGTTAGATAGATCTGGGGCTGCCTGTTTTAATTCATTATAGAATTCTTGGGATCCGTCAGGAACGTCACCTTGTCCATAGGTAGATGAGCAAATTAAAATAGGGCAATTAACGTCCATTATTTCACTAATTTGCAAATTATCCATTTCATGAATTGTGGTTTTTATATCATTATTTTCACAATATTCAGCTATATCTTCAGCTGCCATAAGTGCTGTGCCAGTCATTGTAGCAACTAATATTAGTAAATTGTTAGAACTCATATTTTTTATCCAAAGTTAAATAAGTTTACATTTGTTAAATAAATGCACTATAGTGCACTTATTAGATATCATTAGTTGTGAAAGTTGTAAATGAATAAAATATTAGATCAAGAAAATAATCTTTTATCATTAAAAGCTATAGAAGAAGAAAGTATCAGATTAAATAATTTAGGTTTGATGGTAAAAAAATATAGATCTAAAAGAGGAATAACAAGAAAACTTTTAGCAAGTTTATCTGGGACTTCGATAAGGTATTTAGCTCAATTAGAAGGTGGTAAAGCAAACCCTTCTTTATCTATTTTAAAAAGTATTGCTTATGCACTTAATATGTCTCTTTCTGACATGCTTTTTGAAAATGACTATAATCAATTAGAACTAGGGACTCTTGATAATAAACTTAGTGAGTTTTCCCCTGAACAATTAAAAAAAGTTTATAGTTTAATAGAGAATATTTATAAAGATAACACACTTAAAAAAAATAAAAATAAAATTGCATTTATTGGTCTAAGAGGTGCGGGAAAATCTACATTAGGCAATATGCTTCATAAAGAGTTTAATACTCCTGTATTTGAAGTATCTAATGAAATTGAAATTTTAGGTGGCATGAATATTAATGAAATAATAGAACTTGGTGGTCAAGGCATGTATAGGAGGTTTGAATACGATGTAGTTAGTTCTTTTCATAAAAATCATAAAAATTTAATACTTCTGACGGGAGGAAGTATTGTTTCTGAAAAAGAAACATACAATTATTTGTTAAATAATTATTTTACTGTTTGGATTAAGGCAAGTCCTAAAGAACATATGTCTAGAGTTTTAATGCAAGGAGATTCTAGGCCAATGAATTCTAATCCTAGAGCAATGGAAGATTTAAATAATATTTTAAATGAGAGGGTGTCCTTATATTCAAAAGCTGATTTAATAATTGATACAGAAAATGCTTCAGTTAAACAATCTTATTCAAAACTTAAATTAAAATTATTTAAAACTTGAGATTATTGCTTAATGCATTATATTGCACATTATGGGAGATTGATTTTGATTACATTTGACAAAGAGTGGGGTAATTATAAACATTGGACTGTAGAAGTAACTGACAATAAAGCGACTCTTTATTTAGATGTTTCTGAGAAAGATGGAATTAAACCTGGTTATGACTTAAAGCTAAATTCTTATGATTTAGGAGTTGATATAGAGCTAAATGATATTGTTCAAAGAATACGTTTTGAACAACCAACAGTAAAAGTAGTTGTAATTACTTCTAAACAAGAAAAGAATTTTTCAGCAGGAGCAAATATTTATATGCTGGGACAATCAGAACATACTTGGAAAGTTAATTTTTGTAAATTTACTAATGAAACAAGAAATGGTTTTGAGGATTCTAGTAACTCTGGATCTATCAAATTTATTGCTGCAGTAAATGGTATTTGTGCAGGTGGAGGTTATGAAGTAGCGCTTGCCTGTGATGAAATACTTTTAGTAGATGATAGGTCAAGTACAGTTAGTTTACCAGAAGTTCCATTGTTAGGAGTTCTTCCAGGAACAGGAGGGGTTACAAGGTTAATAGACAAAAGACAAGTAAGAAAAGATTTAGCAGACATTTTTTGTACTAATGCTGATGGTATTAGAGGAAAGAAGGCTGTTGAATGGAAATTAGTAGATTATATTGCTCCGCCTTCAAAATTTGATGATTTGACAGAATCTAGAGTTTCTGAATTATCTAATACTGTTAAATTAAGAAATGGCAAAACAGGCGTTACATTATCTAAATTAAATAGAGTTGTTAATGATAATGAAATTAATTATGAAACTGTCTTGTGTAAAATAGATAAAGAAAGCCGCATAGCAAATATTCATATTTTAGGACCTAAAGAGGACCAATTAATATCTCCGGGTGATGCAGAAGAATTAGGATGTAATTGGTGGCCATTAAAATTTGCAAGAGAACTTGAGGATTTAATACTTTTACTGAGAACAAATGAGTTAGAAGTAGGGGTGTTTACTATTACATCTGAAGGGAATACAGAAAATATTATTAAACTTACTACTATTATAGAAGAAAATAAAAATAATTGGTTTGTTAATGAAATTATAGGTTTTCTTAGAAGGACTTTATCCCGATTAGATTTGTCTTCAAGGTCTATATTTACGATAGTTGACAATGATAGTTGTTTTTCAGGTATTTTAGCTGAGTTACTTTTTTGTGCAGATAGAACTTATATGCTTAATAATGCTTTAGAAGCAAATTCTCTTAAAGGCCCTAACATATCATTAAGTAAAATAAATTTTGAATCATTAGAGATGGTAAATGGTCTTACGAGATTATCGACAAGATTTAATAGCGATGAACTAAAATTAAATAATTTACGTAAACTAATTAATAAAGAGATTAATGCTGAAGAAGCTTACGATGAAGGATTAATCACGGTTATTCCTGATGACCTTGATTGGAAAGAAGAAATTAGATTAAGTGTTGAGGAAAGAACAAGTTTCTCACCTGATGCTTTGACAGGTTTAGAAGCTAATTTGCGTTTTCCAGGAAAAGAAACTTGTGAAACAAAAATATTTGGAAGGCTTTCAGCATGGCAAAACTGGATATTTAATAGACCAAATGCAGTAAGCGAAAAAGGTGCATTAAAATTATTTGGTACAGGAACTAGAGCAAAATTTGATAATAAAAGGGTGTAAATTATGACGAATTTAAACTACCAAGAAAAAATACCTAACAATGTTGACTTAAGTAATGATTTATCTTTACAGAGAGCTCTAGAACATTGGCAACCAAAATTCAAAAGCTGGTGGACCGAAATGGGTCCAGAGGGTTTTCAAGCTTCTGATGTCTACCTCAGAACAGCAACATCTGTAGATGCAGAAGGATGGGCCACTTATGGTAAAGTAAAAATGCCTGAATATAGGTGGGGCATTTTTTTAAATGATAAAGTAACAGATAGAAAAATTCATTTTGGAGATAATATTGGTCAGCCTGTTTGGCAACAAGTTCCTGGTGACTATCGTTCAATATTGAGAAGATTAATAGTTACTCAAGGAGATACGGAGCCCGCATCTGTTGAACAACAAAGAGAACTTGGTAAAACGTGCCCCTCTTTGTATGATTTAAGAAATTTATTTCAGGTTAATGTTGAAGAAGGTAGGCACTTATGGGCAATGGTTTATCTATTGCATGCCTATTTTGGTAGAGATGGAAGAGAGGAAGCTGAAGGTCTATTAGAAAGAAATTCTGGAGATGTTGATAATCCTAGGATACTAGGAACATTTAATGAGCCAATTACAGATTGGGTTAGTTTCTTTATGTTTACATACTTTACAGATAGAGATGGTAAGTACCAATTAAAATCTTTGGCAGAAAGTAGTTTTGATCCTTTAGCAAGAACATGTCAATTTATGTTGACGGAGGAAGCTCATCACATGCAAGTAGGTGAGTCAGGTATTACAAGGATGATTCAAAGAACATTAGAAGTCATGAATGAGCTAAAAACAGACTCTGTAGAGGCTATAAGAAATGCAGGTGTAGTAGATTTACAAACTATACAAAGATATATAAATTTTTGGTTTTCTTCATCTTTAGATTTGTTTGGATCTGAGATATCTTCAAACTCAGCCACAGCCTTTGCTAATGGGTTGAAGGGTAGGCCTGATGAAATGAGATATGAAGATCATTCAGAGAAAAATAGTACATATACATTTGAAGGGTTATCAATAAAAAATGCTATAGAAAAGCAAACTATTCCTATGAGAAATGCTATGAATGAAATTACAAGGTTATCTTATGTTGCAGATTGTGAAATTGGTTTAAAGAGATGGAATAGATTAATTAAAAAATCTGGACATGATATAGTATTATCATTGCCTTCCACGAGGTTCAGAAGAAGTATTGGAATATGGGCGGGCATAGAGACTGATCCTGGAGGCAAAATAATATCAAAAAATGAATTTGACGCTAACGTAAGTTCATGGCTACCATCAGAAAATGATAGAGAATATATAAAAAGCTTGATGGTACAAGTAACAGAAGTAAATAAAACTGCAGGTTGGATTGCTTCCCCTAGTAGAGGCATAAATAAACTTGATACTGGCTATGAATATGTTGAATTAAGTAAGTAATTTTTTATATGCCAATCCATTCCTTATGTATTTGTATATCTTTTAAAAATTTATCTTTGCTACCTTTCCATTTTGTCCCGCCTTTGCCGATTATAGCAACGTGGTTTGCAATTTTTAGTGCCATATTAACATTTTGCTCTACTATTAAGATAGATATACCTTCTTTAATTATTGCTTTTAATGTTTCTGTAAGTTGAATTACGATATTAGGTGCTAATCCCTGAGTTGGTTCGTCTAATAATATAAGTTTTGGATTAGTTAATAATGCTTTTCCAATTGCGAGCATCTGCTGTTCTCCGCCGGATAAACTTGAAGAGTTATTTTTTAGTTTTAATTTTAGCTGTGGAAAAGTATCTAAGACTCTTTCTTTAGTCCATTCAATATTATCAAAATGGCTATTTACTATATTTAAGCTTTCTTCTACGCTTAATGATGAAAACATTCCTCTATTTTCAGGCACCAAAGTAAGGCCTAATTTTGCAATTTTATAAGTAGATAAATTTATTAAACTGTTGTTATTAAATAATATTTTTCCAGAAGATGGTTTGGTTAGATTTACAATAGATCTAAGTGTAGTTGTTTTTCCTGCTCCATTTCTTCCTAAAAGTGCTAAACAACCTGGTTTTTTTAAATCAAAAGTTATTCCTTGCAGGATATGACTTTTTCCATAAAATGTATTTATATTATCAAGGTTAAGAATTGACATAAGTTATATTCCTAAATATTTATTTTGTACTAATTCTGAATTTTTTACAGCTTTTGCGTCACCTTCAAAAATTAATGAACCTCTATCTAAAACATATATCCTATTAGCTAATTCATAAATAACATCCATATCATGTTCAACTATAATGATAGAATATTTAGCAGATAGATTTTTTATTAATTTAATAATATCCTTAGTTTCTGCTGGACTCATACCCGCTGTAGGCTCATCTAACAATAATAATTTTGGACTACAAGATATTGCTATTCCTAATTCTAACTGCCTCTGTAAACCATAAGATAAATTATCAGATTTTGTATCAAAATAATCATAAAGTCCTGTATCTTTTGCAATTTCCATAGCATCATTATTTATTGCTTTATTGCTAATTAATGAATTTAGCATTTTGAATGTAATTTTATATTTATGGGAAAGTGCAAGCATTATACTTTCTTTAACGGTCATTTCTAAAAATAATGAATTTTTTTGAAAGCTTTGAGCTATACCTAGCCTTGCTCTTTTGTTAATATTTAAATTATTTATATTAAGACTATTAAAATAAATATCACCTTTATCTTGTTTTAGGTTTCCAGAAATAACTTTAAATAAAGTGCTTTTACCTGCTCCATTAGGTCCTATTATGCCAAGGCATTCTCTACCATGAGATTGAATATTTACATTATTTAAAACTTTTATATTTCCAAAACTTTTACTAATATTATTTAGAGATAATGACATATTTTACCTTATCTTTTTTTGTATTTGCTCAAGTAAGCCCCATAATCCATCTTTCATAAAGAGCACAATAAATATAAAACCAAAGCCTATGACTAGCATCCACCAATTTATTATACTTGATAATTCATGCTGGATGATATGTACTACAGTAGCTCCCAAAATAGCACCTGAAATTGAGCCAATTCCCCCAACTATTATCATAATCAAGCCTTCACCAGAAACTGTCCAATGCGTTAATTCAGGAGAGATAAACCCATTTAATTGTACATATAACGAGCCTGCAATAGATGCTATTCCTGCTGATAAAGAAAATGCAATTGCTTTGTATGCTTTGGTGTACCCTCCAATTGCAGATATTCTATTTGAGTTTTGTCTTATCGCATCTAAGTTTTTTCCAAGTGGAGAATCTGTAATTTTTATTAATAAAACATAAATACTTATTAACCATAAAAGGACATAAAATGTGAAAATAAGAGGATTATTAGTATCTATTCCTATAAAGGCTAAATCAGGACGCATAATACCTGAAATACCATCAGAACCTCCTAAATAATCACTTGTAAAGACCCAAGAATTGAACATTTCTCCCAATGCTAAGGTCACCATTATAAAAAATATTCCATCTAATAACACTATAAAATATGCTATAATAAGGCCTATTAAAGATGCAATAATAAATGTTAAAAAAGTTGATGCAAAAGGACTTATTCCATAATTAAGCGTTAATATAGCAGTTGCATATGCCCCAATTCCTAAAAACATAGCATGACCTAAAGAAACCATTCCTCCTCTAGAGGCTATAAAATCTAAGCTTATTGCAAAAATAGAAAGTATTACTATTTCAGCCACAAAAAACCTTGTAAAATATCCACCAAATATATTTGCTATAATTGCAGACACTAATAATGCAAAAAATAATTGTAATCTTAATTGTGGATTATTATTTACAGCATGCATTATCTTTTATACAACCCATCTGGCTTAAATAATATAGTTAAAGCCATAACTGCATAAATTATGATTTGCGCTAGCTGAGGTATGTAGACTTTGCCAAAACTATCTACAAAACCAATCAATAAAGAACCAATGATAGCGCCTTTTAGACTACCAGGACCTCCGACGACGACGACGATAAGAGTCAAGACTAGAACTTCCATATCCATTCCTGGTTCTACTCCTAATATAGGAGCTACAGTTATGCCTGCTAAACCCGCTAAGCCACATCCTAATGCAAAAGTATAGAATAGTATTTTATCCGTATTTATCTTTAGTAACTGTGCTGTTTCTGGATCATCCACAGAAGCTCTTACTTTTGCTCCAATTTTTGTTTTTTCTAAAATAATATATAATATAAAAAGGACTATTAATCCTATAGCAATAACAAATAATCTATAAGATGGATAAGGTTCATTAACTAATAATATTGAATTTGATAATATATTAGGAGCTGAGATAGAATGACTCATTGTTCCCCATAATAACCTTACAGAATCCAAAGCTATATATATGAGCCCAAAAGTTAATAATACCTGTTTCATAGGGTCTGCATTTTGAATATGTTTAAAGAGAATGGAGTACAATATAGCTCCTATTAAAGCTGTAAGAATAGGCGCAATTACTAATGCCAACCAAAATGAATCCGTATAGTTAGTAATAGATAAACCTAAATAAGCTCCCACCATATATAAACTACCATGAGCTAAGTTAACAATTTTCATTAATCCAAATATAATAGTTAAGCCTACTGCTAATAGAAATAATGTCATTGAAAACTGAAGGGCATTAAGAAATTGTATAAGAAGCATAGTATTTCCTATAGTTTACAACCTGGTCCTGGAGCTTTTACAGCTTCAATTGTATCTAATACCTTAAGCTCCGGGCCATTTTTACTACTTACTACTTCAAATATATATATATTTTGAATGACATTATTAGTTTCAGGATCAATAGTTAAGGGTCCACGTGGGCCAGTAATAGATATGGCATTAATTGCTTCTGCTAATTTATCTTTATCTGCTATGTTTCCGGATAGCGATTCAATTGCTTTTATTATTACCCTAGCAGAGTCATAGCCCTGTACAGCAAATTCAGATGGAGATCTATCAAATCTATCTATATATGCTTTTATAAAATTCTTATTTTCTTCTGTATCTATTGAAGGTACATAATTTAAACTACCTATAAAACCAATAGCTGCATCTTTTTGTGCAGGTAAGAATAGAGGAGATGTTGTCCAGCCAGCACCAGTTAGTTTCATTACATCGCCTAATCCAAAAGAATGCGCTTGTTTAATAAAGTTAATTGCTTCACCTCCAGCATAGAAAACGTAAACAGCATCTGCACCACTATTTTTTACTCTTGCTAGATATGGTCCAAAATCTTTTGTTTTTCTAAAAGGTGTATATTCCTCACCTAATATTTCTCCTCCAGCTTCTTCAAACTTAGTTTTAAATGCATACATCATTTCTTTTCCAGCAGCATAATCAGGAGCTAAAAGAAATGCAGATTTTACACCACTTTCAGCAAGCCATGTTCCCATAGGAGCATTTATTTGATAGTTAGAAAAAGATATTCTTGTTATAAACTTAGAACATTTTTCTCCAGTCAGTACATTGGCACCAGCATTAGGTATAATAAGTGGTGTTTTAGATTGTACTACTAGATTTCTAATTGCTAATGCAACCGATGATGAAACTGGACCAACAAGTATATCAACTTTATCTGATGAAACCAATTTTCTTGCTTTTTGAAGGGCAATATTTGGCTTAACTTCAGTATCTCCTTTTATTAATTCAATTGTTTTGCCATTTATAGAATTGTCTACTTCTTCAAAGGCTAAAATCATTGCATTTGTAATTTCTTCTCCAAGAACTGTATAAACTCCTGAGTATGGCAATAAAGTACCAATTTTAATAGTATCTTTTGCATTAGCAAATACAATGCTGTTAAAAAATATTATAGTTAATAAAGAGATTTTTATACTAATGTTTTTAATGTACATTTAAGCCCCCAAAATATAATTACATAATTAGTAATACATACTTTATTTGGCTTTGTGAGTAAATTTTTTAAATGTTTAATTTGCTAAAAGTATTGACTAGTTTTAATACTACTTATATATCATTTATCATGTGTCCCCTTCGTCTATCGGTTAGGACACCAGGTTTTCATCCTGGAAAGAGGAGTTCGATTCTCCTAGGGGATACCACATCTAACCATACTCTACATAAACACCATATCCTGTAGAGTAGAAGCCAAATAATCATACATGCCACACAAGACAACCAAATGCTTTTACTAGCAGTTTTTACTAGCAGTTTATCAATACATGCTCCAGATGCTGCATGTAGTAACAACAATAGACGTATGTAGACCTATACTATTAGGTGCTATATAGGGCAGGGAAGAGCATACATCTCAAACATGGGGCAATATCATCATATAGTGCTGTGATGTATGCTGACTTTAAAGTAATTAAAGGTAACCCTTATAATTTGGTAATCATTTAGTACTCATTTTGATGATACCCCACCCAAAAAAACACACATGAGAGTATATATATAATTACACCTTGATACATAGGGAGCAAAATAACAGGGTC
>ERZ651776.4143-NODE-4143-length-13672-cov-17.225009_pt1 | contig 13672 bp, 13 predicted proteins | sample MGYA00514761_ERZ651776 | MGnify/ENA metagenome assembly ERZ651776 | reverse complement strand
AATTATTTTTTCTACTGTTTGTGTATCTTTAGGTGCTCTAACTATTCTTGCAAATTAACTTTTGCCCAATCTGGACTGTCTTTCTATTTAATTCAAACTTTAGTGGTGGTTAAATAACTTTATGAACAAAGTATTAGATGAAACTTCTAATAATATTGAAAAAAATTCAGATAAAACTGAAGCCTCAAAAAACTTATGTGTGCATGATCTAAGAAGAAGACTTAAAGAGAGGGAGAAGAAATCAACTATTAGGAAAGTAATAATTCTATTAATAACAATTTTTTTTATCAGTTTTTTGTTTTTATATTACTTGGAAAATTTATAGATTTTAAAAAAAATTAATTAATTTTTTTATAGATTGTCCATGGTGACAAATCCTTAAAAAGTTCATAGTTATCAAGAATAAATTTATCTGCATTGGGAGCATTATTTCTATTTTTAAACCAATTTATTTTTGATGAGTAAACAATATAGTTTGGTTTGAATAGTTTTAATTCTTCAATAAAATTATCCTCAGTCCAATTTTTAATTATATGAGCATTAACATAATATTTAGTACAAGTAGGTTTGCCAACCAGATATGGAATTGCGTTATCGTCAGTAAATTGTTGCACACAATTTTCATCTTTTACCAAATCTTTATATATTTCTATAAATTTATAGTAATCATTATCTAAAAATTCTTTATCATCAATCTTCGTAATTGCATGGAAATTTTTAGCAGAATTAAAGATATTTAAAAAACTAAAATAATTATTTTGAAAAATAAATAAGAAGCAAATAATTATTGATAAAATTATAAAATATTTTTTTTTTTCGAAAATATAATTTATTTTATAAAAATATTTTAATTTATTAATAAAATGTATAAGATAATAAGAAATAAAAAAAAATATTAATAATGTATATTGTCCTGAAGAATACTTAATATGAGGTCCATCAGATCTTGTTAATCCAGATTTTAAAAATAAAATTGAAGAAATAAATATAAAAAATAGTAAAAACTTTGACTCTAGACTTTCATTTTTTAATTTATCAAACATATAATTAATTAGAAAAACTCCTGAAAAAATAATTAATAAAAGAGCTTTTGTATGTCTAGTTGATTTATCAGAAAAAGGCTTTGGAAATTCTATTCCAATTAAATAGTCAGATACATTAATTATAATAAAGTATTGATTGAAAAATTCTTTTATCTCACTACCTGGAGTAAAAACAAAAAATATTATCCAAGACGATAATATCCCTAAAATTATTGAATAAAAATTACCGTAATTTTTTATAAAAAACAAATATATTAAAAAAATTATTAGCAATACATTTATGTAGGTACCAATATCCCAGTAGAATAGAATTGAAAGCAAAGAAAAAAACCCCACTAAAAAAGATACAAAATAACTATTATTTTTTGCTGTTATAATATTAAAAACTAGCAAGGTGAATATTAAGTATATGAAAATTCTTGGATGAAACGGTGTTACATGTTCATAAAAACTTGCTAATGTAATTGATGATAAGCTAAAAATTAAAAATAAAACCTCTTTTTTACTTGTAAGATCAATACTAATAATAACTTTTCTACAAATTAATATTATCAATACTTTGTTTAAAAGAACTAAAGATTTAAAGAAAAACCTTTGAATTCCTATTGAATAACCATCAAATAAAGAGTTAGAAAAAATTCCTATAGAATTTCCCAAAAAACCATAATCAAAAAAAGTGCCAGTCCAAATCTGATTTTTAGAAAAATAATTTAATTGAGCTGTTAAAAAAGTGCCTTCATGATGAACATCAATTGAGCCTAAAAAATTATTATAATTTAGACTGTAAAATTCTAAAATTGAAAAAACAATTAATATGATACATAAATTGTCTATATTTTTATTTGAAAAAATTTTCTTTGATTGAAAAATTTTCTTAGAAATTAACTCTTTATTAAATTTTATAAAAGCAATGAAGTATAAAGAAAGAGGAAAAAAAATAAAAAACAAACCTCTAAGAGTATCATTTAGAGGGTGTATCTTATTCAATGAATACTGACCATTAATTGAATTCGAAGAGTCGTAAGGAACTGAAATATAACCCCAAATAATAGTTGAAAAGATAATACCAAAGATTAGAAATATCCATGGTATATTTTTTTTCATTTAATGATTATTTATAATCTATAATTTCTTTGATTACGTATTGCTCTCTGCCTTTTGTTTGTTCAAATATTCTTGCTAAATAAATACCAATTATTCCCAGAGTAAAAAGCAAAATTCCTGAAAAAAAAGAAATAGCTATAATAATACTGGTTGAACCTGGTATAGCTAAGTTGTTAAACTTTAAATATAGAGCGTAAATTATTAGTAAAAAAGATATTATCATTGAAGCAAATCCAAAAATTATTCCAAGATAGAGAGGTTTAAGTGAGTAGCTAGTCACTCCGTTTATAAAGTCAGTAATGGGTCCAGCTGATAATAGAGGCATTTTTGATTCACCTTCTCCTCTAGCTTCACGTTCATAAAATACAAAATCTTGCTTAAAGCCAACCCAAACTGACAAGCCTCTCACATAAGGTCTAAATTCTTTTTGTTTTAAAATTTCAATAAGAGCTTTTTTTGATATTAATTTATAATCACCTGCTTGTACTGGAAGATTTATATCTGATAGAGTATTTATAACACTATATGCAATTTTTGTTAAAAACATTCTAAACTTTCCTTCACCTTTTCTTTTTGTTCTTACAGTATGTACAATTTCATTTCCTTCTTCATGTTTTTTAATTAGGTCTGGTATAATTTCAGGGGGATCTTGCTGATCAGTGTGTAAATAAATTACTGCATCTCCTGAGGAGTTCTTAAATCCAGCTAAGACGCATGGATCAATACCAAAATTTCTACTCATATTAATTAGTTTAATAGGGTAGTTTTTTTGAAGATCTATCAATATTTGTTCGGATTTATCAGTAGAGTCATCATTCACAAAAATTAGTTCATATTTCCAATTTTCTATTTTTTCCATTGTTGTTGATATTCTTTTTACCAAAGGTTCAATATTACCTTCTTCATTTCGGAAAGAAAAAACAATTGATAATAATTTCATTTTTATATTTATAAAATTTTTTGAGATTAAATAAATTGATTATAACGATTATTAATTTAATGTGCAATTTATGAAAAATTATAAATGGCAATTAATGTCTAACAATATATTGCCAAAAGATAAGAATAATCTTATTCAATTCATAAAAAAAACAAACAAGTTTACCAATGGACCAAAAGTAATAGAATTTGAAAAAAAATGGTCTAAATGGCTCGGAGTTAAATATAGCACTTTCGTAAATTCCGGTGCTTCTGCTAATTTAATATCAATTAATATTTTAAAAGAGCTTAATACCAAAAAGAATGAAGTTATATTACCAGCTTTTACTTGGAGCTCAGACGTTGTTTCAGTAATTAATTCAGGATTCAAACCAATTTTTGTAGATATCAATTTCGAAAATTTAGCTCTTAATGAAAATTTAGTAAGAAAAAAAATAAATAAAAAAACATTAGCTATTTTTATAACCCACGCCATGGGCTTTAATGGACTTACACAAAAATTTATTAAATTTATAAAAAAAAAAAAGATTTATTTAATAGAAGATGTTTGTGAATCTCATGGTGCTAAATTAGGAAAAAAAAAAGTTGGAACATTTGGAGAAATGTCAAATTTTTCATTTTATTATGGTCACCACATGACAACCATTGAAGGTGGAATGATTTCCACTAACTCAAAAAAGATAGATAGATTAGCAAAGATGAAAAGAGGTCATGGTCTATTGAGGGATTCCCAAGATGACAATTTTATCAAAGAAAATATAAAAAAGAAAAAAGATTTAAATAATGATTTTATTTTTTATACAGAAGGTTTTAACTTAAGAAGTACTGAGTTATCTGCAGTTATTGGAATTAATCAGCTTAAAAGACTAAATAAAAATATTAAAATTAGAAATCAAAATCATAAATTGTTTCTTAGTCATTTAAGAGGTGATATTTTTTTTAAAAATTTTAATCTAAAAGGATCAAGTAATTATGGACTACATTTAATCCTTAAAAAAAAAAGTCCAATTTTATTTAAGAAGATATTAAAGGTATTAGATAAAAATTTTATAGAGTTCAGATTAGGAAGCTTAGGAAATCAAATTAGACAACCATATCTAAAAAGTTACAAAAAAAATACATATTTAAAATCACTTAAAAATACTGAACATATGCATTTCTATTCTGTATATATTGGTAATCACCAAGCATTAGATAAAGAAAAGATAATTAGACTTTGCAATAGCCTTAATAAGATTTAATAAGTTTTTATGAAAATATTGAATGATAAAAAATTAAAAGAAGTAAGAATTATAAAATCAACAACATTTAAAGATTTTAGAGGCGAGATTTGGACGAAATGGGAAAAAAAATTTTTTAAAAATATTAAATTTAATTTAAGCAAGTATACAACTTCAAAAAAAAATGTTTTAAGAGGATTTCATGGTGATAAAAAATCTTGGAAATTAGTTTCTTGTATTAAGGGTGAGGTATTAAATGTTGTGGTAGATTATAGAAAAAATTCAAAAAATTATCTTAAATTTACATCTTTTGTTTTAAGCGACAAAAATAAATTATCAGTTCTCATCCCACCTAAATTTTTAAATTCTTGGCTTTGTTTAAGTAAAGATTGTATTTATTCATATGATTATTCCTTTAAGGGAAATTATAGTGATGTTAAAAATCAAATAAGTGTTAAATGGGATAATGCTGAAATTAACTTTAATTGGCCAATTAAAAAACCAATATTATCGTTTCGTGATAGACAAGGTTAGAAATTATATGTACAAAAAATTTTGATTATATGAAAAAGAAAAAAGCACTAGTATTTGGAATTACTGGCCAAGATGGTTCATACCTAGCAGAGTTGTTATTGAATAAAAATTATGTCGTATATGGTGTAAAAAGAAGAACAAGTTTAATTCATACTACAAGAATTGATCATATATATAAAGATTTCCATTTAAAAACTAATTTAATATTAAAGTATGGTGATGTTACAGATTTTTCAAATGTTTTCAGATTAATAAATGAAATTAAGCCAGATGAGATTTACAATTTAGCAGCCCAAAGTAATGTTGGTGTCTCTTTCGAATTGGCAGAATATACTGCTCAAACAGACTCTATTGGAACACTCAGAATTTTAGAAGCAATTAGAATAATAGATACCAAAAGAAAAATTAAATTTTATCAAGCATCTACATCTGAGATTTTTGGTAATAGCCCAGATAAACCTTATAATGAAAAAAGTAAATTTGAACCTGTTTCACCTTATGGAACAGCAAAACTTTATTCATATTGGACAACTAGAAATTATAGAGATGCTTATTCAATGTTTGCATCAAATGGTATTTTATTTAATCATGAGTCTCCAAGACGTGGAGAAAATTTTATTTCAAGAAAAGCAATAATAGGAATTATAAAAGTTTTAAAAGGACATCAAAAATGTCTTTATCTAGGTAACTTGAAATCTAAAAGAGATTGGGGCCACGCAAAAGAATTTGTAAATGCGCAATGGAAAATCCTTCAACACAGAGTCCCTGATGACTTTGTTATTGCTACAGGAAAAAATTATTCTGTAAAAGATTTGATCAATCTTGTCCTAAAAAAATTAAATATTAGATTTAATTGGAAAAAAGATAAAAAAGGTCTCGAATATGCTGTAGCATTAAATAATGTTGGACAAATAAAAAAATCACAAACAATTGTCAAACAAGAAAAAATATATTTTAGACCAAACGAAGTTCACAATCTTGTTGGTGATTACAAAAAAGCAAAAAAAATACTTAATTGGAAACCAATGATAAATTTTGAACAACTGATATCAGAAATGATTGACTCTGATCTCAAAAAAATAATGTAATGTTCAAAAATCAGTTAAGAAAAATCAGATATTCTATCTTAGAAAGTTGTCATCGCATTAAAGAAGGCCATATAGGAAGTGCCTTTTCTGTTGTTGAGATTTTATTCGTGATATTTAAAAAATATTATAAAAAAAATTATTTTATATTAAGTAAGGGGCATGCAGTAATAGGAGCATACGCTGTCATGAATCATTTTGGAATTATAAAAAATAAAGATTACAAATCATTCTGTAATTTTAATTCAAAATTAGGAGGTCATCCAGACTCCACAAAATTACCTAATTTTAATTTCTCCACTGGATCGTTAGGTCATGGGTTACCTGTTTCTACTGGGTTAGCTTTTTCACTTAAACAAAAGCGTGATAAAAAAAATGTTATTTGTTTAATTGGTGATCAAGAATTAATGGAAGGAACAACCTGGGAAAGCCTTCATATAATTGACAATTATAAACTTAAAAATATTTTATTAATTATTGATAGGAATAATTCAGATTTTAGAAGTATTAAATTTTTAAATCTTAAAAAAAAATTATCTGTTTTTTGTGATAAAATAACCGAAATAAATGGTCACAATATTTTAAGTTTAGAAAAATCAATTCACAAATCTCTCAGAACAAAATCTTTCGAAATTTTAATCGCAAATACTGTAAAAGGAAAAGGGATAAGTGTTATAGAAAATAATCCAGCTTGGCATCATAAAGCTCCAACAAAAAGTGAGTTGGAAACTTTCAAGAAAGAGTTAAAGATATGAGAAAAATATTTCCTATTGTAGTTGAAGATTTAATGAAAAAAAACAAAAAAATATTTTGTTTATTAGGTGATATAGGTGTCTTTTCTTTTAGAAATATTTTTAAAAATTTTAAAGATAGAATTTTAAATATGAGCACGATGGAGCAATCCATGATAGGTTTTGCTGCTGGATTATCAAAGGCAGGATATGTGCCTATAGTGCATACAATTGCTCCCTTCTTAGCATTAAGAGCACTTGAACAAATCAAAATAGATTTTGTTTATAATAAATTAAGTGGAAATATTGTTTCTGTTGGAGCTTCAAATGATTATGCTAAATTAGGCACAACTCACCATTGTTTTGAGGACATAAATATTCTTTCCAACTATGATGATATAAATCTATTTTTACCCTCAAATGAAACTGAATTTAAATATTTGTTTGAAAAATTTTATAATAATAATGCTGTTAACTACTTTCGAATAAGTGAAAAAAAAATTAATTTTTATATAAAAAGTAATGGTTATTTAAGAAAAAAAAATAACAAATTATTATTAATAATTGTTGGAAATTCCTTTGATTATAAAGAAATTAAAAAAAAAGATATTGATATTTATTATATAAATAAAATAACCAAGAAAATGAATTTTAAATTTTTAAGCAATTATAAAAAAACACTAGTTTTAGAACCTTATTTTGGAAATGTTTTGGAAAGAAAAATTAAAAAAAACCTAAAAGGAATAAATAATATTTTAACTATTAGTTATGAACACACTATTATTCATAAATATGGAAGCAAAGATGAACAAGACAATTTTTTAAAATTTGATAAAAAAAGTATAATGAAAAATATAAATGAGTTTTGTTAATCAAAAAAAATTTAAAAATAATCAATTAATAGATTTTTTAAACAAAATAGATTTAACAGAAATATCACATAAAGAGTCTAACTTTTTTAATAATAAAAGGATTTTAATTACTGGAGTTTCAGGGGTTATAGGAATTAATTTATTATTTTTTTTTAATTCACTTATTAAAAATAGAAAAGTTAAACTAAAAGTAGACGGAACATTTCACACTTCAATATTTTCATTTGTAAAAAATTATTTTAAAAAAAATATGAGTATTTCTTTCTATAAGATTGATTTAACTAAAAAAGAATTAAATCTAAATAATAAATATGATTTAATTTTTCATTGTGCTGGATATGGGCAACCGGCTAAATTTATGAAATATAAATCTTCAACATTCAAACTAAATTCATTAACAATTATGAATTTAAAAAAATATTTAAAAAATAAAGGTAAATTTATGTATATGAGCACAACAGAACTTTACTCTGGTAATAAAAATTTATGTAGTGAAATTAGTATTGGAAATACCACTACTTTTCACCCTAGATCAGCTTACATAGAGTCTAAAAAATTTGGAGAGTCTTTCTTAATTAATTGTTTTGATAAATATTTAATTTATAGAGTTTGTTTAACTTATGGACCTGGCGCAAAATTAAATGATGAAAGAATTTTGAATATTCTTTTATTAAGATCAATTAATAAAAATCATATTGATATTTTTGGAGGATTGAATCAGCTAAGATCTAATCTTTATATAAGTGATGCCATTAATATGATTATTAAAAGTACTGTTAAGTATGAAAATGAAATTTTTAATATAAGTAATCACAAAATGACAACTATAAAAAAAATGGCACAAATTATCTCAAAAATATCAAATAAAAAAATTATAAAACATAAAAGTTTTTTAAAAGGGTCTCCTCAAATAATAAAGATTTCAAATAAAAAAATTTTAGAATCCACAGGTTTACGTATTTCTAATGATTTAAAGGATGGATTGTTAAAAACTTATAAATGGTATTTAAATTTATCTTCTTAATCTTTTAATAAATTTTGGATATCAGAATAAATATTTTTATTTATTATTATTTCTTTATTAAGATTATTTTTATGTCTTAAAAATTTATTTTGTCCTGGATACATTATTTCTTTAACTCCTTTTATTTTTGGAAGTTTTTTTATAATTTTAATATTATCCTTAATTCTTTGATTATAATTTTTTTGAAATAAATTTGCTTTAAAAGTTATAAAAAGATGGCCAATATTTTGTGGTCCTGTAAAATCATCAAAAGGATCTTTAACACGTCCTGCATGATTTCCTCCAGTTAAAACTCCACTCAAAATATCAACCATCCAAGCAAGACCCGAACCTCTAAAACCAGCGATTGGAAGCTGAACACCTTCCAAGGCTTTTTTTGCATCTGTTGTCGGCTTACCAAATTTATCTAAAGCAACTCCCTCGGGAATTTTTTGATTGTTTCTTGCAGCAACTCTAATTTTTCCTCTATTTATCATTGAGATTGATGTATCTAAAATAAAAGGAACTTTAGACCCTGTTGGAGTTCCAAAGCATATAGGATTTGTTCCAAATAGACTTTTTAAAGCTCCATGAGGTGCAACAGCGGGGGGAGCATTTGTATAAATCATTACAATTAAATTTTTCTTAACGGCTTGTTCAGCGTAATAACCTGACAAACCATAGTGGCCACTATTTTTTATAGCAACCATTCCAATACCAGTTTTTTGAGCGTGTTTTATTGCTGTTTTAATTCCAAGATCTGCTGCAACAAAACCAATACTATTATTTGCATTTATATGTGAAATTGATTGTGAAATTTTTTTAATTTTAATTTTTGGTTTTGGATTAATTACTTTTTTAGAGATACGATCACAATACATTTTAAGTCTTGATAATCCATGACCATAAGCTCCAACTAATTCAGCATTAATTAAAGCTTCCGAAGAAATTTTGGCATGTACCAAAGAAAGACCAAAATTATGAAAAATTTTTATTAATGTTTGTTTTAATTGCTGATGTTTCATTAGTATTTGTGTGATAATAATCAGAAATATATGAAAATAATTGATACCACAACCTATTTTGAGGAAAAAATGATGATGGAATTAAGATTTAATATTCTTTCTCCGTTTATTGATAAATTTATAGTTTGTGAGTCTAGATATTCACACAGTGGTAAAGAAAAAGATATTAAGTTTAATAAAAGTGATTTCCCTGAATTTGAAAACAAGATTATTCATTTAGTTCTAGATAAAGAACCGAAAGAGATAATTAAAAAGAATAGCTTAAATACATCAGAATTAAGAATGAACAGTATTTATAGAATAAAAGAGCAAAGAAATTATATTGGAAATGTATTAAAAGACTTCTCAAATGATGACTATGTGATTTATAGTGATAATGACGAAATACCAAATTTAGAAAATTTTGATTTTAAAGAAAATAAAGAAAAAATAATTATTTTTAAACAAAAATTGTTTTATTATAAATTTAATTTAACATTGCCTAATGTTGACTGGTATGGATCAAAAGCTTGCAAATTAAAAGATTTGAAGAATATTGATTTACTTAGAGCAATTAAAAATAAAAAATATCCTTTTTATAGAGTTGATACATTTTTTTCTGATATTAAATATCAAAGTATTAATTTAGTCTCTAATGGTGGTTGGCATTTTTCAAATTTGAAAAGTATAGAAGAGTTAGAAAGAAAATTTTTAAATGATGAAAATCACTCTGAATATGAATTACAAGGTCATAATATTGATCGGATTAGAGAAAATATAAAAAATAGATCTATTGACTATAATCATAATGCCAAAAAAGACTCATCAGATAGATTTAGTCCAACCAAACTACAATTTACTGATATTGATATATTGCCCAGTTATTTAAAGATAAACTTAGATAAATATAAGGAGTGGATTGATTAAAAGCCTATCCTTTACCTCGCCATGGAATATATTTATCTATAAGTTTTCTTAAAGTTACATCAAATAGTAAACCAAGCATTCCCATCACAAAAATTGTGATCCAAATAACCTCATATTGGAAGTATTTTTTAGCAACGTTTTCAACAAAACCGATACCAGTAGTTCCTGCTAAAAACTCAGCAGCAACTAATGTTCCCCAACACATACCAATTGCAACTCTAACACCAGTTAAAATCTCAGGTAATGAATTTGGAAATATAACATATCTTAATATCTGCCATCTAGAAGCACCTAGAGAGTGTGATGCATGAATTTTAGATAATTGAGTACCAGATGCACCAGCTCTGGCTGATATAATCATAATTGAAAATGATACCATGAAAAGTAAAAATACTTTTCCAACGTTATCAATACCTAAAACAGATATAATAAGTGGAGCCCATGCAAGAGGGGGTACCGGTCTATATAGTTCAATTAATGGATCAAAAAACCCTTTTGCAAATCTATTTAATCCCATAAATAATCCAAGCGGTACTCCAAATATTATCCCAAGAACTAATCCTAAAAATACCCTTAAAAAAGAATCCCAAATGTGTCCCATAGGAACTGGAATTTTAAATAAATTAAACTCACCTGTAACTACACTCAAAACTTTACTCTTAAAGTTTGGTTCAACCACACCAAACTCATTATGAACAGGATATTTACCTGGAACAATATCTGCAATCCAATCAGGTAAAATAAATCCAACTATTTTACTTACATCCATCATTTCAAACCAAAGTAATGGAATATTTTTAAAACCAACACTAGGTTTTGATAAAAGAATAAATTTATTTAAAGTATCAGAGGGTTTAGGTAGCCATCTACCAGAACCTTGTTCAGAACAATTTGGACCACTTGATACAATTGTACCAGCTGGAAATAAAAACATATCGACATATCTTAAAGATCCTTGTTCTTTTTTTTGAATTTCATCAAAAGTTATAATTGCTCCTTGTAAATCATTTAAAGTTTTAGGAGGAAAAATACTTGCATATTCAATTCTTCTTGCAACTTTAAGAATATCTTTAGCTAATGTTGATGCAACTTCCTCACTATCACTTGCTGCTTTTCTAAAAGCTTTAACATCATCTTTAATCTCTTTCATAACTGACTTGTATTGAAAGTTATGATTTTTCAATTTAAAGAATTCATCACTGATTATTTTTAGTTCTTTAGCTGCTGCGTCAAATTTTAAACCTTTATCAGTTTTAGGAATAATAGGCACTTCAACTGTATTTTCTACAGCTGTACCAGATGCACCCCAACTACCCTCAGCATTAGCCTCAATTAATCTTTTGTTTTTTTGATCCAAAGTTTCATATGGATAATCTTTTTTTTGAAACTCAGAAGATAGTTGGTCAATCTTACCCACAAGTTCAAAAATTTTAACTTTTGTTTGATTATCCAATAGAGCTTCATTAGTTAATAATGGAATAGTTGATTTAGTTTTATCAATTAATCCAATTAGTATTGTTCTATGTTGTTCGCTAATTTCATTAGAGTTTTTAATTTCATTTCTAAGTTTAATTATATTTTTATTTTCAGCTTTAATAATTGATGTACTTTTGAATTCTCTTTCTTCGATTGGGAATAAATATTTTAATGATAATAATGAGTCGTTTACTTTACCAACTTGGCATAATTCATTGGCTGATTGGGGGTAAAATGATTTTGCTATATCCCATGAATAATAAAGCCATGTTAATAGAATGACACTACTACCAACAATGATCCAGTGAGTTCCACCTTTTGCTCTTTCAGGGTTACCAAAAACAGCATCAACTTTTTCAGTTCTGATAAGTTTTCGGCCATACATAATGCAACCGATGATGGCTACAATAATTGCAAAGGTAATAAATTGAGTAAACATACTATAACTCTTTACCCATAATTTCTTCTTCCATGTTCCATATCATGGTTAAAATCTCTTCTCTTTTGCTAGTAAAATCTTTTAAGTTTTTAATTTCCCTTAAATCTTCTTTTAATCCCATAGATGCAAATGGAAGATTGTACTCTTTATGAATTCTTCCAGGTCTTGGTGCCATTACATAAAGTCTTTCACCAAGTAACAATGCTTCTTCAACTGAGTGTGTAATTAAGATAATTGTTTTTCCAGTTTCTTTCCAAATTTTTAAAACTAACGACTGCATTTTTTCTCTAGTGAGTGCATCTAGAGCTCCTAATGGTTCATCCATTAAAATTAAATCTGGATCATTTATCAAACATCTTGCAAGAGCAACTCTTTGCTGCATACCTCCTGATAATTGGTATGTTGGAGTATTACCAAACCCTTGAAGACCAACTATTTCTAACCATTCTTCAACTTTTTTTGCAGTTTCAATTGGATCTTCTTTTTTCATTCTTAATCCAAAATTCACATTTTCAGCAACTGTTAACCATTCAAATAAAGCACCTTGTTGAAATACCATTCCTCGTTCAACACCTGGTCCATTAATTTCATTATTACCCAATGTTATTTGTCCAGAAGTTGGTCTTAAAAATCCTGCTGTAATATTTAGTAAAGTTGTTTTCCCACATCCAGAGGGGCCAAGAACTGTTAAAAGTTCACCTTTTTTTAAAGTAAAATTTACATCTTTTAATGCGTGAACAGTTTCTCCTTTTGGAGTTTTAAAAATCATGTTTAGATTTTGTGAAACTAAATCACTCATAAGAATTCTTTATATTAAAATATTTTAAAAAAATAGGCACCAATTATTTCTAATTGGCGCCTATTTAAATTTGTTTTACGCTCTAAAATTATAGAGGTAAAAAGCTTGTATCAACTGCTCCGTTAGGAGTATCCATTCCTTTTAAGAAACCAGCAAGGTTTCCAGAAGTCATAGACTTTTCAGTTTCTGCAGGTGTTAGAAATTTAAATCCACCGATTGTTTCTTTCATATCACCAAGTTTCATTTCAGCGTCTTTTGCTATTACGTTCATATCTGATTTACCAGACGCGTATCTAGCGTTTGCTTCGTGAGTTACTTCGATGAAAGTTCTTAACATACCAGGATTTTCTTTCATGAACTTGTCAGTTACAGATGTAATATCAATACCTAAGATACCAGCATCTCTAGCTTCTTGAACAGTTAAAAGTCTTGATCCAACTGCAGTTGCAGCTTTGATAGAGTTACCACCAAATAGACAAGCCATAACAACGTCACC
>ERZ651776.4142-NODE-4142-length-13674-cov-7.189674_pt1 | contig 13674 bp, 13 predicted proteins | sample MGYA00514761_ERZ651776 | MGnify/ENA metagenome assembly ERZ651776 | reverse complement strand
AAGAAGCGTTGACACATTTGAAGCCAACTGATCGAATTATCCCACCTGGAACGCACTCGGTGCGGGTATCGACTAATCCCCGCAGAGCGTCGGAGCCGAGCTTCGTCGGCCGCAGCAGTGGAAGCCGCCCTTCCACTCTGGAACCGAAACAAATCCCTTTGGCTCCCCGACGGCCTTAAAACGCAGAAGTGGCGGACCTTGTCGAAGCAAGATCCGCCAGTTTCCAACGATTTTTGGAGTGCGCCATGAGGGACTTGAACCCCCGACCCCCTGCGCGTCATGCAGGTGCTCTAGCCAACTGAGCTAATGGCGCCAGAGCGCATGATGTTAGCAGAAAATCATCGCTGCCCACCCCAATTGGTGCACTCGAAATTGATTGTTTGTCGAAGATGTCAGCTTCGGTTCACAAATGGCGCCGCCAGAATGCCAAGGACACCACCGGCGCCGGTAATCCAGAGTCCGATATCGCCGCTGGTACTGATCACATCACCCGCCTGAGCGAGTCCTTGGGCCTGCCATTGCGCTGCGTAACGATTACTGAGATCACCGATGTCGATCATGCTGAACACGACAGCGCCGACGATTACGGCTCCACCGAGGAAAGCCAGGATCGCCCAGTTGAGCTGCTTCGGCACACCCATGAAGAACAAGATGCCAGCCAGGATCAGCACACCACCAGCGATGGCGGTGATCAGGCCACTCGAATCGAAACCAGGTACTTCGATAATGGCTCTCTCTGCGCCATTACTCCCGACAACAGAACCCTTGCCCCACTGCAACAGGCTTCCAGCAATTGCCGCCGCACCAGCCACGAGAGCCATAAGGCCAGACGTTCCGCTCGACGCCTTGGCCGCTGGGGCCGCCGGCGCTACCGGCGTTTGGAAGTTCAACGGTGGAGACACTGCCGTATACGTAATGCCTCCGGGCCCCTGCTCAGGCATTGCCGATGGAGGCGCACCAGGCGCTGGCGGCATACCGCTCGACGCAGACGGCATCGGCGGCATGCTCGGAGGGCTCGTTGGAGGTGCCCCCGGTGATGGCGGAATGCCCGGCCGTTGAATGACCGTCGCTCCGCCAGAGGCTGCCGGCAGCCCCTGCGCAATCGTGGCCCTAGGGTCGATGGAGTCGGGTGTGAGCGGCATACCGTCTGCCACCCCGCCGCTTGTAGCGGCGGCAGCACTTGCTGGGGCGCCGTCGATGGTGCTCTTGGCATCACTCATGGTTTCGGGAGTACCTCCCAGGGAGCCCACGCCAGCATCGGCAGCGGCCGACGCTTCGTCGCCGACACGGTCTGCCTCGGCCCGGAGCCGGTCAGCAAGCGACGATTTGGGGGCAACCGCAGCCGACACAGCCGGGTCTGGCTCGGCAGATTTCACATAATCAGGGTGCAACTCCGGCGGATAGAAACGCCCGTCGGACGCCTTCCACCAATCGGGCGTCTCTTGGACGTCGCTGCCATGTGTTGGGGTGTTGGACATTTAGCCGCTCCTCGAAACAACCTCGGAGCGGCCAAATATAACCCAGAGCGCCCGATCGGATTTGAACCGATGACTGTACGGCTTTGCAGGCCGTTCCCTTGGGCCGCTCGGGCACGGACGCTTGCGCTGGGCCGAAGCCCGTTGCAGCAGCACACCATAGCCGGTATGCGGGGTCCTTTTGGGTTGATATTCGTCACTTTTCTTGCGGACGGGTCGAAGCCGAATGTTGTAGCCAGTTCTCATGCCCTACCGTCGAGTGATCGTCTTGTATTTCACGGCGTCACCCACCAGAATCACAGCGCTGACGCAACAAGGACGTTGGTGCTGCTGCAACAAGGATGTTGATGTGACCAGCCAACCCAACTCATTTCAGCCACCGGCCGGAGCAGGCAGGGTGTCTTCGGTTGCGCTCGCCATTCCCGCCTACAACGAGGCCGACGGCATAGCCGGATTTCTTACCGACATGGACGCCGTTCTCGATGCATGCAGCGGTCAGCACTGGTTTGTCGTGGTGAACGATGTATCGACCGACGACACCGCCGAGGTGCTCAAGTCAGTGGACTCACAACTCGCCGGCACGTTGATTGCCGAGACCAACCAGGTCAACTCTGGGCATGGGCCAACGGTGCTCAATGCCTACCGGCGAGCGTTGCAGACCGGCGCCGAATGGATCTTGCAAGTCGACGGCGACGGCCAGTTCGAAGCCGAAGACATAGAGCTGCTCTTCCGCCACGCCGAAGCCGGCGCCGCCATCGTGACCGGCGAACGCGAAATTCGCTTCGATCCCTGGTACCGCAAAGTTGTTACTGGGGCGCTTCCGTTGGCGCTACGCACTGCATTCAAGGTGAACCGACGCGATATCAACTGCCCGTTCCGGCTGTACCGGGCCGACATCCTGCCAGCCATTCTCGATCAAGTACCCGCTGACTCGCTCACACCCCACGTGCTCATGACCGTCCTCGAAGACCGCAGCGGCCACCGCCATGTTGAGATCCCTGTGCAACATCGCCCACGCCGTGGCGACACCGAGGTCGGCACCACCTGGGGCGATGCCAAGGATCTCCTGATCCCCAAAAAGCTGCTGCGCTTCCTCAAAGACGCCGCCATTCAGCTCGTCGGTTTCCGCCGCAGTCTCTGATCGACCTCGCTGATCAGCGGCGCACATCTAGGAGCTATCCGGGATAACGCACCGGGCCATGACTGTGAGCTGCCGGCTATCAATTAATTTACCCAATTTAGGTGATTCGAACATTTGTTCGTTTTCGAGGTCGGATTTGTGGCCAAATTGTCAGACCCCTGTGTCAAAGTAGAACACATGGCCGCAGTCTTCGACATCAACACCGGATTCCGATCCAGCGCTGTCGCCACCATCAATGCTGGCCTCGAAACCATCACCGTCGCCGTTGCCACGCTTGGCCCGACCGAAGCTGTCGTCGAGCTGGAACGAGCACAACAACGACTAGCCGGGCTCAAACACCAGGTAATTGCCGATCACATTCACAGCGATGGCAACACCCGAGACGCCGAGAAACTGCTCGCCAACTCCAAGGCTTCGCGAAATACCAAACGACGCATCGTCAATCGGGCCAAAGCCGTCGGCCGAAACGCGTCGCTCGGCGACAAACTGGCCAACGACGAACTCTCCGAAGAACAACTCGATCTCATCGCCGACGCATCGGCGAAATCCAACGGGGCCGGAGCTGTCGACGAAACCTTGATCGCCGATATCGCAGCAGCGGACCCAGACAAAGGCCGATCTATCAAAGACGACTGGCTCGCAGCCCGAGCCTCCGTCGACGGAACCCAAACCGAACACGACCGCCAACGAGCGCTCCGCCGTACCCAATCCTATAACTCGAAGAAAACTGGACTCGGCGTCACCACACTCGAAGGCGACAGCGTCTCCCAACGGGCAGTCAACGAAGCCATCGCCGCCCGATCCAAACAAATCTACAAACGCGACGGCGGACGCGACCTACCCACATCAAAGCACCCCCGAACCCGAGCCCAACGCGAATACGACGCCGCCTACGAACTCATCTGCGGCGTCACCATCCGCCCCGACGGCAGCCCCACCCCAGAACCCGACTCGCCAACACCAGCCAACAAACCCACCAACCGGCTTGCCCGGCCTCGAGTCGTCATAACCATGACCCTCGACGAATTCATCGGCAACGACCCTGCACAAGTCGCCCGGCAGATCGGACTCGGCGTCATCCCCCAATCAGTACTGGCCGGCTACGCCGAATACGCCGACATCATCGCTGCGCTCTTTGACGCCAACGGCGAACCCCTCTGGCTCGCACGCATGCAGCGCCACGCGTCCTCAGCCCAGTACCTCGCACTCGTCCTACGAGACCGAGGCTGTGTCCTGTGCGGCACCCCACCATCACAATGCGACGCACACCACCGAATCCCCTGGAACGCGCCGGCCAAAGGCAAAACCAATATCAACGAACTTGCACTCCTGTGCACCCTGTGCCACACCAAACTCCACGCCGACCACCACACCCTCTACCAAGACCCGGCCAGCCGCCACTGGAAAACCAGGTCAGCACTCCCCCACGAGATTCCACCGGCACGACCCCAACACCCGCCACCGCAGCGAGAATGACGATCACCATGAGAAAACACAGACTGTGCACATGACGTGTCATGTGCACAGTCTGTGGTCAATGCAACCGATTCATCCAGTGGCAGGTCCTCGTACCACCGGGTTATGCGGCAGGAGCAGCCTTGGGCGTTGAGCCACCACGGAGACCTCCGTGGCGACCTCCGTGATGACTGCGGCCTTCAGGACGTTCACCGTTGACCCGTGCCGTGACACGATCCTCGATCGATGCACTGATCTCTGCTGCCCGCTCGGCATCAATGTCGCCTGCAGCGATCTTGGTATCGAGGCGAGCCTGGGCATTGTCCACCAATGCATCGATCACCGTCTGGAGGTCAACACCTTGTGCGGCGGCGATATCGGCCACGGTCTGGCCGGCATCACGGGCGGCCTGCAGGTCTTCGTCTGACACACCCAGCACACTGGTGAGTGTGTCGACTGTCTCGGACCGACGTTCTGCTCGAGATTCTTGGCGCATCTCGATGCGCTGTTCACGAGTGAGATCATCAGTGTCTTGGGCGAATGCACTCGGAGCGGCGATTGCGACACCGCCGCCCAGTGCGATCAATCCGATGAGACCTGATGCGATTGCCTTGTTCATGGTTCTTTTTCTTTCTTTGAGCTGGTGGTGATTGTTTCTGTATCTGTCCCCGCTGCTGCGACGACAACCACCACTCTGGGCCCCCTCTTGCAAGGTCGTCTGAAGACCCGAGCAGGAGTGTGCAAGAGTTGGGCAAGAGCCCAGTAAGACGCTTTACGCCCACTTGCCGCCTGCCCGGAAAAGCGCAGTTCTGGATGATCTGAACCGCTTCATTACCCGAACGAACCCAAGTCCTGCCCTATGCGCAGGACTGCGATTGTTGGGAACTACGACGCCGACAAGGCCGACGCCGATGCCACCACCGATGGATGCGCCCGACCTGCGCCAACTATCGAGAAGCCATGGAGCGACCGAGTCAGCATGCGGCCAGCACGATCGTGTAGCTCGATATATCGCGATCATTCATCATGCGACGGGTTGTCGCCCGAACCTTGCGCCGGGCTGTCACCTGTGCGCCCCCAACGCGACACATTCTTGGTCAAAGCATCAGCTGACGCACCCAGAAAGCTCCACTCAGCCGGCCCAGCCAGTTCAGATCAGATCAGATCAGGTCAAACAGCTGGGTCGTTCAGCCTGCGGTTTCGGCCAGCGCTTGCCAGTCGAGTTGGTCGCAGTCTTTCCACAGGCGCTCGAGTTGGTAGAAGCCACGGGCTTCTTCGGAAAAGACGTGGACGACGAAGTCGCCGTAGTCCATCAGGACCCAATCCATCCCTTGTTGGCCTTCGAGGCGAATCGGCTTTGGGCCACCGACCAGTTTGACCTGATGTTCGACTTCGTTCACGATTGCCTTGACCTGACGGGAATTATTGCCGTTCGTGATCACGAAATATTCAGTGACCGCGATTGCATCGCCGACATCGAGCACCAGGGTTGCCGTCCCCAGTTTTGATTCGGCCGCAGCTGCAGCAACTGCTGCCCATGGGGCTTCTGCTGCGGCCAAGGATGCGACCACGGGGTCGATCATGTGTGCGGGGGCGCTTGATTCAGTACTCACGGGGAACCTTCTTCGGCGGCAGGTGCATTGGTATGCCACTGCTCATAGATGTCTAGCGCCGAACGGGGCACAAGATAGTCAACGGGTTCGCCAGCGGCGAGACGTTCCCGAAGTAGTGAACTCGATAAATCGACCAGTGGTGCCGCAATTCGCTCCACTGTCCAGCCAGGCGGGGCTTCTGACCCAAGATCGCCAGGGCGATCGACGACTCCAACGGTAACCATGTCGCGCAGCTCGTCGTGCCGATGCCAGGTAGCCAGATCAGCAACGACATCGCTGCCGACGACAAGAACTAGCTCAGCGTCGGGATGCAACGCCCGCAGCTCTTCGACGGTATCAACCGTGTACGACGATCCGCCACGATCGATTTCGAGCGACGAAGCAATGAGGTCGTCGCGATCATTCGTGGCTGCAACAACCATGGCGAGCCGCAGAGCAGAATCAGTAATCTGGCGAGTGCCAACCTTTTGCCACGGTTGGTGAGCGACCACGAAAAGGACCTGATCAAGCCGCAAACCGTGGGCCGCAGCGCTGGCCACGGCGAGGTGCCCAACGTGAATCGGGTCGAATGTTCCGCCGAAAATGCCAATCCGAGTCACGCGGAACACGCTTTCTCGGCCAAATAGCTACCCAAATGGAGAAGAATCACGTAAAAAGCCAAAAAGATGCTGGATTACCTAGGGCAAGCTGTACTACTGTATCAAATCGCTAATAGAACTTGCACCGAATCCGATCAGGATACGACAATTTCAAATCCCCCCGACAAGACGGCAGCAACAAGGCCGCACACAGGCTTGCCAGTCTTGTCAAAGGAGAACCACGTTTCCCGCTAGTTGACAACCACAATCTGCACCTGCCTCGGCCTGCCGCTGAACAACACTCACAGCGCCGCACCCGATCAGGACCAGCTTTACCAGACCGCTACTGGTGCCCCCACTCTGAGAGCCACAGAACACTTTCTCTCAATGGGACACCACGCTGCGGAATTTGGTTGTAATCGTTAAGCGCCTCCTACCCCCCCCAAAGCAACAAACAACCACAAGGCATTCATATGAGTGATTCAGTAGGTCAGTACCTCAACGAAATCGGCACCGTTGCCCTTCTCAACGCAGCCGAAGAGCGCGAGCTCTCCCAGATCATCGAAAAGGGCGTCGCCGCCCGCAAAGTAAAAGAAGCCGGCGAGCGCAGCCGCAAGCTTGACCGTGAGATCCGCGCTGCTGCCATGGCCAAGGACCGGTTCATCCGGGCCAACCTTCGCCTGGTCGTATCCGTTGCCCGCCGCTATCCGTTGCCCCCCGGCATGGAACTGCTCGACCTCATCCAAGAAGGAAACCTTGGACTCGAGCATGCCGTAGACAAGTTCGACTGGCGGAAAGGTTTCAAGTTCTCCACCTATGCCACGTTCTGGATCCGCCAGGCAATCGGCCGTGCCCTCGACCAGAAGGCCAGCCTTGTCCGTCTTCCCGGTGACCGCTCCGCCAGCCTTCGTGCCGCCCTCCGCCAGGTCTCCGGCGACGGCGACGAACTCGACGAAGAACATGCACGGCTGCACCGCCTCACCACTCCAACGTCCCTCGATCGCACCATCGGCGACGATGACAGCAACGAACTGGTCGACCTTCTCCCTGATTCAAACCCTGGACCAGAGTCCGTGGTTATGGACCGTGCCGAAGAAGCAATGGTCACTGGCTTGCTCGACGTCCTCGACGACCGTGCTCGTTACGCAGTCGAGCAGCGCTTCGGCTTGCACGACGGACGCAAGCGGAGCTACCGCGAGGTAGGCGAAGATCTCGGTGTGACTGCCGAAGCCGCTCGCCGTCTGGTGAAGCGTGCCGTGAACACCGTGCGCGAAAACGCTCCCGCAGCGTTCGACGCCGCGTAGTTTCACTCCTGCTGCCCGCAGCAGACACAGTTCAAAATGTGAGAGCGCAGGGTTTCGGCCCTGCGCTCTTGCCGTTTTTGGGTCTAGTGGCGTTGCCCAACCCAGGTGTCGCGAATGGTCAAGATCGGCAGGCCGACTCATGGGGACCGGGTGAAAGAGACCGATGGGCACAGGTGGCAGGGCCACCTGAGCCCGGGCGCTACAAGAACAAGATGCGGACTGCGACAAAACTCATTGCGATTGCGCTGAGTTCACGCGTGCGTATTTTCGCCCTTGCCATGACAGTCCAGAGTCCCGTAGGACCTATGTCGGCCGCACCCGTCGCTGGCGCCGCAATGGTGGGCGTGTTGTGGACACGATTCGGTCCCAGCAACTGGGTGAAGGATCATTTCCCCGCTGCGCACTCCGGTTCGACGATCCACGAGTTCTCGACGACACATCCCGACGATGCGATGATGGCGCCAGTGCACGCAGCTGCGGCCGATGGTACGGACATGACGCCCACCAGTGTCAGCCACACCGGTGCCCATCGCCACTTTCGCTCAGCCAACGCTTGGAGTCCGCCGGAACGGCGGTGAAGTTACGGCTGTCGTTATCCCAGCATGACCGGCCACCGATCCAGTGGCAGCAGCAGAGCCCACACAACACATGAACCGTTGACCGTTCCAGTGACGCCGTTCGAAACAATCGACCTCGCTCAGTTGACTTCTACTCGGCTTGCTCCTCCGCGTGCTGGCCCTGCGGCACTCGCCGACATACTGCAAGTTCCCGGTATCGCCAGGCCAGGCACCAGTTGATTACTTGGCAACGGAACCAGCTCTTGGGAACGCTGCGCCCGCATCCGGGCCGCCAGCATTCCACGCAAGGCCAGAACCAACCGACATCGCTGAGGCCATAGAGGCGCTCGAGATGGTCACACGTGAGACGGTTACACGTGAGACAGTTGCGCGTGAGACGGTTTCACGAGAAACGCCTACAGTCGAAGTTCCGAGGGACTTTCCAGCGTTTGGAAACAGCCCGCTACCGGATGACGCTTACGAAGCTCGTACCGCTGAGACGAGCTTGAGGCTCTGCTCGACGCAGTCCAGGGGGCCACGAGGACGTCAAGACACAACCCGTCTCACCCAACAGGTGACATCCGTCACCGCGATGTAGCACTAAATTTGCATCCAGGTGTTCGGGAGCCGTCGTAGTAGGTGGCATCCCCCACACAGGAGCAATCCCCATGCGCACTTCCCTACTCAAACTTCTGGCGACGGTGCTTGCACTAGCCATGCTTGCCGTTGCATGCGGTAGCGATGCCAGCGACGAGAATGCCGCTGAGATCCCAGCGACAAGCGAAGAGACAGAAACCTCCGAAGACGCAATGGCTGACGACCCAGGCACCATTGTTGATGTCGCTGTCGGCGCTGGCAGCTTCACCACCCTGGTAGCAGCAGTCACCGAAGCCGGTCTCGTCGAAACACTCTCTGGCGCAGGCCCGTTCACCGTGTTCGCACCAACCGACGACGCATTCGCCGCAGCACTCGACGCCCTCGGCCTCACCGCCGAAGAACTCCTTGCCAGTCCTGAACTTGGCGCAATCTTGGCCTACCACGTCGTAGCCGGCGAAGTAGACGCAGCAACCGCAATCAGCCTCGACGGCCAATCAGCCGAAACCGTCAACGGCGCATCAATCGACATCAGCGTCGTAGACGGCAACGTCATGATCAACAACGCAACCGTCATCGGCGCAGACGTCGCCGCCTCAAACGGCATCATCCACATCATCGACACCGTGCTGTTGCCACCAACTGAGTAGCCACACCGTGTAACAGTTCCCCTCCAAGACCCACAACCGCAAGGCCTTTGGCCTTGCGGTTGTTGCGTTTTCCGAGCACGAGAGCTCCGGCGGCGGTCCCGTCCCCAGCTCGGACGCGCACGTGCCGGATCAGAGATCCACACGTAACGGCTACTGCACCTCGGTGCACTGTTGCTGTCGGTGAACGGGTAATGACCCACCTGCCAACAGCACGGTCGCAAGCTTCTGGATCTGCGGCCCAGGACTACCTGAATATCTCTGCTGAGCATTAGCCAGCCGTTAGCCCAGAAGTCGCATCTGTCTTTGCAGGCAGATTCAGCCGCTTGCGATGAACGCGCCCACGTCGATCTATATCGAGTCGAAGGAGACATCGTCGGGTAACGCAAGCAAAGCCGACGGCGACTCTTGCAGGCTGGCATTCATGCTTGAGGCCTGCGAGTAGATCTTGAGCTGCACGTTGGGCAGCGCCGCCCGAGGCTCGGAAGTTGGGAATCCGGTAGGTGAACGGAGCCGCCGCTGTGGCCGTGCCGCGAAGTCAACATAGATGTGTTCTACAAACGCCACGTCTGCTCGTTCATCAAGAAGGCTGACAAACACAATCGGGACGGTTGCCTCTCCGATGCCGTCGTTCCTTGCCTCCAACGATGAAGCCACCTTCACCATCAGGCACGATCTCGGCGCGGTTGGGCACTAGCCGAGGGTTAGCCGGCCGCGAACGGACAGGGCGCTGATCTTCATCGAACCAGACGGCGACGCCCAGACCCCACATCTCAACAGCCAATTCGGTGCAACCAGCAGCCGATCCCGGGCACAATGGTGCCCTATGAGCATCACATGGACACCGGACACCTGGCTCGACCGCCCCGCGGCGCAACAGCCAGCTTGGCCAGACGCCGATGCGCTCAACGGTGTGCTCGACAAGATCGCAACGCTCCCCCCGCTGGTCTTCGCTGGTGAAGCACGCGATCTGACCGAAGCACTCGGTGAAGTAGCGCAAGGCCGTGCGTTTCTGCTGCAAGCAGGAGATTGTGCCGAGTCGTTCGACGGTTATTCGGCCGACGGCATCCGTGACCGACTCAAGGTCATCCTCCAGATGGCGGTAGCGCTCACCTATTCCGGCGGGCTTCCTGTAGTCAAGGTTGGCCGCATCGCCGGCCAGTTCGCCAAACCTCGTTCCAGCGACACCGAAACCATCGATGGTGTTGAACTGCCGTCGTTCCGGGGCCACATCATCAACGACCCGGAGTTCGGCGAAGGGGCTCGCATCCCGAATCCCGAACGACTCCTGCAGGCATACCAGCAGTCCGCATCCACACTCAACTTGCTGCGCGCATTCACCAAGGGCGGTTTTGCCAACCTGGCCCAGGTCCACTCATGGAATCAGGAGTTCGTCGCTGCTTCCCCGCAAGGCAAGCGTTACCAGCAGCTCGCCGACGGCATCCAATCCGCTTTGCACTTCATGAATAGCTGTGGCATCGACATCGATGACTCGCGGCTCGAAGAGGTTGATTTCTACACCAGCCACGAAGCGCTGCTGCTTGACTACGAACGGGCGCTCACTCGCCAAGACAGCCTGACAGGTGACTGGTACGACTGTTCGGCTCACATGTTGTGGATTGGCGAGCGCACCCGCCAGCTAGACGGTGCACATGTCGAGTTCCTCCGTGGGGTCAAAAACCCGCTGGGCTGCAAGGTTGGCCCCACCGCAACTCCAGAAGAAGTGCTGAGCATCTGCGAAACGCTCAACCCCGAACAGATTCCAGGACGCCTCACGCTGATCTCTCGGATGGGCGCCGACACAATTGGTCAGAACCTGCCGCCGCTCCTTCAGGCAGTGAAAGACGCCGATCATCCAGTGGTATGGGCATGTGACCCAATGCACGGCAACACCTTCACCAGCGACACTGGCCTCAAGACCCGCCACTTCGACGCCATCTGCCGCGAGGTCGAAGGTTTCTTCACTGCCCACGACCAGGTTGGTACCTGGGCTGGCGGTATCCATATCGAGCTCACTGGTGAAGACGTCACCGAGTGCCTGGGTGGTGGCGAGGACTTGGATCACTCCGATCTCGAGCACCGTTACGAAACGATTTGTGACCCTCGTCTGAACGGCAAACAGTCGATCGACCTTGCATTCCGCGTCGCCGAGTTCCTCCAGCGTTAACCAAGGGTCGTTACCTGACGGTGACTACAGACCAGACGGATCACGGAATGAAACGGGATACTTTTCTTGTTGCGCTCGGCCTGTTTGTGGTCGGCTACGGCACAAACGTGTCGACACCGTTCCTGGTGTTGTATCGGGATCGTCTCGACCTGAGTGCAAACGCGACCCAGCTCATCTTCGTGGTCTACGTCGTTGGGATTTTGAGCACGTTGATGCTCGCCGGTCAGCTGTCCGACCGTTACGGTCGCAGACGACTGCTCATCGCTTCACTTGCCCTGTCGGCCCTTGGTTCAGCGATCCTGATTGGTGGCCGCGACAGCTTTGCGCTACTACTGATGGGTCGGGTCATACTCGGCGTGGTGAGCGGTCTCGGGTTAGGTGTTGGTGCCGCATGGCTTCAAGAACTGATGGGTCCAGCGCAACAACACAAGGCAGCCCTTGTAGCCACACTCGTGACCTATGGCGGATTTGGTGCTGCCCCACCGCTGTCTGTGCTCTATGAGTGGCTCGGCCCTTCCCCGCTCATCGTTCCGTTTGTCTTTCATATTGTGTTAACGCTTGCCATCATCCCTGCGGTGGCAAGCGTTCATGAGACAGTGGACGTTGCCGCAGAGGCTGCCCGTGGACCGTGGCGACCAGCGATCCGTTTTGGCATTCCGGCCACGGCCCGCCGCCAGTTCCTTTGGTACATCGGCCCGCTTGCCATCCTCATTTTCGCGTTTCCATCGATGGCCTTTGCCTTGTTCCCGGTCCTACTGAGCGACACTGTCGACGCCAGCCCGGTGGTGGTAACCGGCCTGTCTGGCATGTCCACCGCGTGGGGCGGGCTGCTGTCGCGGCCACTGATCAACCGGATCCCCACCCAGGTCGCTATGGGGTGGGGAGCTGCAATCGGCACAGCCGGTTACGTGTTGGGAACCATCGCCTTTGTCACCGGCAGTTGGCCGCTCGTGTGGCCAGCAGCGATCGTGCTCGGCGCTGCGAGTGGAGTCATCTCGATTGCCGGCCTCACATTGGTCGGTCAACTCACAGATCCGAACAGCCGGGGTGCGCTCAGTTCCACGTTTTACCTGCTGGCCTATGCGGGTATGACCATGCCGCTCGTGGTGAGTTCATTGGGTCCTTCCTTTGGGACAACAACAGTTCTGGTCGTGATCACCTGTGTCGCCGGACTGCTCGCAGCGACCGCACCGTTGCGTCACCGGCTCGGAACGTTGTAGACAGCGCACCCGAATCTGGCCGAAACGGCCCTGGTGCCCAGGAAAACGCCTCCAGAACTGATACAAGAAGCGCCATGACTTTGCGCGCTCGCCGCCTATTTCTGCCGTTCCTTCTGGTTGGACTCATCGCCGCTGGATGTTCCTCGTCCGACGGTGAGACCACCACTGCCGCAGCGCTCGCTATCGAGGAACCAGACACGTCCGACGCAACCGAACAAGACCGTGACAACAAAGACCGTGACAACCAGGACGGTGACAACCAGGACGGTGGGTCCCTGGGCCAAGCAACGTCGATCCCGGTGCCTGAAGACGACGAAGCGGCCAATGCCGCTATTGCTGGGCTCGACGGAGAGCAACCACCAGAAGTCCTCGATGCAGATCCACGCACGACCGCTCAATCATTCGTGCGTGCCCGTTTCAATATCGATCCCGAGCCTGAGTGGATCAGCTGCATGATTGCGGAGACCGAACAAGACGAGGTTCTTGAAGCCAGTCTGCGTACCCCTTCGGTTGCACAGGGCCGAGTAGATGACAGCCAACTCCGGGCATTAACGTTTGCCATGAACGGCTGTATCGACACCCTCAGTCTTGCCGACTGGGCGACCCAGGCAATTGGCCCGCAAGGCGAGGTGCAACAGACAGCACCACCCTGTTTGGTTGAACGCTTCGAGCAAGCCGCGACCGGTGACACGACGTTTTACAACTTCGTCGCGCTGACCTATCAGTTCCGCCTCGACCCTGACGGGGTGGACAGTCTGGTCGACTCACTCGCGTCGTGTGCGCCAATCACCTCGTTGTCAGATTTCTTCGCAGGGCAGGCGGAACAGTCAACAAACTTCACCACCATGGTCGATCGCGACTGCCTGGTCGACGTTCTGAGCCCCAGCGAAGTCTCTCAAGAATTTTGGGACTTGTTTGTTGGA